>Ga0209048_10005166_pt1 | contig 12350 bp, 12 predicted proteins | sample FrelakmetCRP12CR_FD_187146 | JGI IMG/M metagenome (GOLD analysis project Ga0209048, IMG submission 187146) | Freshwater lake sediment microbial communities from the University of Notre Dame, USA, for methane emissions studies - CRP12 CR (SPAdes)... | ecosystem: Environmental > Aquatic >... | reverse complement strand
CGGGGAGCGAAAGAGACTTAAAATCCTTATCAGGGCTCCCCGCGCGTGCTGCCGAGATCGCCTTTTCGACAGCGAATTCAACCCGTTCGAGAGACGCGTGCGCGTAGCCCATGCTTCCATCCTTAAAGACGCGAACGCCAATGCCACACTCGAAGCCGCTTTGACTCGATTTGATGTGTCCTTTTTCGAGTTCTGCGCTAATAGAGTTCGAATGGGTGGCGAACGCCTCTCCTTGATAGATTGACGTGTCTATGAGCGCCAATGCCTGGATACAAGCGTCGAGGAGCGCGCGCTCTCGCTCAGCGGGTTTGGTCGTCACCTATATCCCTCCGACGACAACATTGCTGACTCGCATGTAGGCCCCACCGGTGGTGTTTGGAGTCATTTGTCCACCTTTTCCGCACGTTCCGGGCTCGAACGTTAAAGTCTGTCCTATGGCGCTGATGTTATGAAGAACTTCGAGAGTCATCGCGCTCAGTGCTGCATCTCTCAAATGATCGCGTAGTTCGCCGTGTTCGACGACGTACGCCTCTCTGCTTTTGAACGTTAGCATCCCTGTTGTAGGAGTTGTGTAGCCATATTGCCAACCGACAAAATATATCCCACTAAATCCGTCGAGCAGCTCCTCGAATGTATACCCCCCCGGCTCAAAGAAGGTGTTACTCATCCGAACGATGGGCGGATCGTCATATCGCTGGGCACGCGCGCTTCCGTTCGATCCCACGCCAAGGCGCGACCCAGTCTCGACATCTGTGAGGTAGCTCTGCAGAATCCCGCGCTCCAGAAGTACCTTTCGCCGTGTCCGTATACCCTCATCATCGTAGGCCAAGTAGCCATAGCTCTGCAAACTCGGATCGTCAACAATCGTAACCGCATCAGAGCCAATCCTCTGCGTAAGCTTCCCGGCGAGGATGGATGTACCCGAAATGATCGCATCAGCTTCGGCAGCATGTCCGAATGCCTCGTGCGCGAAAACGCCGGACAGCGATGGATCGAGCATGGCTTCGAACTGGCCAGATGGTGCCGGTTTTGCATCGAGAAGCGAAACTGCTTGCGATGCTGCAATTCGACCGATGTCCGCGTCGTTTGAAAACAGCTCAAACCCCTTTGAGTCACCTCTCGCCTTATAGCCAGATTGCCGAAGTGCGCCTTCTTTGGCGAAGATCATTGCACGCGCGATCGATCGCACTGCAGTCTCATCGATGTAAGTCCCCTCAGAATTTGCGATTATCTTCCGCAGCACAAGGTCACTGTAGCCGATCTCAGTACTGTTGACGCGGTCATCTGTTTCTTTAGCTTCACGCTCTTGGCGGAGGACATAGTTGAGCTTATCTGCGATCGAGACGTGTGTCGGTAGTCGTTGTACGGTTGGTGTCACGGTATCTTCAAACACCGGCACATCGATCGAGAACTTTTCAGCGCGCGCAAATACAGCTTTAGATAGACTAACCGCGCGTTCAGCGCAGTTTACCAGCCCTTTTCGATCTACTTGTGTAGTATATGCAAACCCCCACGCGCCGTCTAAAAATGCTCTTATTCCAGCTCCGAGCTCATTTGAGCTGTTTATCTTCGTTATTCCGTCTTTCGTTGAGATGGATGTGCCTTCGGAGCTTTCGAGTCTAATATCGGCAAATTGGGCCCCACGCGCACATGCATTGCTGAGGGCGTCTTCAACGTCTGCCCGCTTTTCGCTTAGTTCTTGCATCAGCGATTACATCTCCGTACGACTAACATTGGGCTTGGATAAATGGTTTTCCACGAGACGTTAAGCCCGCCAATGTCATCTAAGCCATAGCCCTCGATTCTCAGCACACTGCTTAGATCTATTCATCATGTCACCGCGGACGCGTAGTTTATAAAGACCAACGTCTACCTAAATACAGGAAACGAAGCTGGTCAAACGTCAAACGAGGTGTTTATCTGATCCAAGAACAACCAAGCAAGGTGAGGTTGCCTAGAAAAAATAGCAACGAAATCTTTGGGACGGTCGAAAAGATGCTCGGCGGAAGCCGAATTACCGTTCGCTCTCAAGATGGAAAAACTCGCATGGGGCGAATTCCCGGGAAAATGAAAAGGAGAGTATGGCTCCGTGTGGGCGATGTAATTATTATCAGACCGTGGAGCATTCAAGATGAAAAGGCGGACGTTGTGTGGCGGTATCTTCCCCCACAAGCTGACTGGTTAAGAAGAAAAGGATACATTTAACCGCTCTACACATTCCTAGTGGATGTCTTTTTATGACTGAATTGTTTTTTTTGAGTTTTTGTTCGGAGCTGTGACGCTAACTGCGCATGAAAACAAGATCCGATGAATATGACGTGATAGTAGTAGGTGCGGGTCCAGCAGGGTCTGTGGCCGCACAAAACGCAGCTGCCGACTGCGACGTACTCCTAGTTGAGAAACGTCAGGAGATCGGCTCGCCTGTGAGGTGTGCAGAAGGCGTGCCCCTGATAGAAACGCCATTTGTTTTTCACACGTCATTCGAAAAATATGTAAAACCTGACAAGAAGTGGGTCGCGAGCGAAGTGAGGGGAGTCTGCGCCAACGCCCCGGATGGAACAGCAATAGAAGTATCGGGGGAGATGCTTGGCGTGGACGGGCCGATTGGCTTTATCTTGGAGCGCAAGCTCTTCGATAGACAGCTTGCGAAAGACGCCGCTCGTGCTGGGGCGCAGGTTATGGTGCGTACCCGCGCAACGGGGCTCATTCTCGAGGATGGCGCAGTAAGGGGCGTTAAACTCAACCACTTGGGGGAGGACTTTGAGGCTCGCGCTCAGGTGGTTATAGGTGCTGATGGAATTGAATCGCAGGTGGGTAGGTGGGGCGGCATAGACACTACGCTGAAGCTCAAGGACATTGAGAGCTGCGCTCAATATCATATGCAAAACGTCGAACTTAAGGAGAACACGCTCGAGTTCTACTTTGGCTCGAATGTGCCAGGCGGTTACGCTTGGGGTTTTCCCAAAGGAAACGGCGCAGGTAACATCGGGCTTGGGGTGCTCGGAAGCAAGTTGAGTGGCAAGCGGTCGCTGGATTACCTCAACAACTTTGTCGCGCAGCACTTTCCAGATGGCAAACCAGTCGAACTCGTGGTGGGCGGCTGCCCGGTTAGCGATGCGCTTTCGACCATCGTAGGAGATGGACTCATGCTCATAGGCGATGCTGCACGTCACACTGAGCCGGTCACCGGTGGAGGCATTATGGCGGCACTCCAAAGCGGGACGATTGCAGGGGTGGTCGCGAGCAAAGCCGTGCGCCAAAATGACGCATCATCCAAAGTGCTGCGTGAGTACGAAAATGAATGGCAGTCCTCGTTTGGCAAAGAGCGTAAACTTATGTACAAAGTCAAAGAGTTCGTCGTATCTCTTTCCGATGACGAAATAAACAAGATCGTTCACGCATTTACAGGAATCGCAGCTGGAGAGTTGAACCTGAAAGGCGCTATAAGACGGTTGTTAGGATTGGATCCGCGGCTTCTGCTTAAAATGCGTCAACTACTGTGACTGTTAGAACTTCCAACAGTTTAGCTTAGAGCCTCTTTACCTCTTCTGTCTTAGGCTTACGTCGAAACAGGCGTTCCCTCAAAGATCGTTTCGGCGGTTCCTCATCGATCTCTGGCAGGGGTGCTTGCACTTCCTCAGCTTCTACCTCTTCTTGGGTTAATTGCAAAGGTGAAGACACAGGCTGCGGGAGCAAGCGAGTAAGGGCTTCGCTTACGTCCGCGAGTCGGTCAATGACCTTGCTAGACTCACTCCCATAGAATCCTGCAATGGTTTCATACCGTTTGATCTCATCCTCGCGCGCCAGTTTAAAGCTCTCGTACTGCGCTGTCAGCCTCTCTATCATATCCGTTTTCATAAAAAGGAGCTCTTCCTTATGATGCAGCTCCCTTTCCCGCTTTTCCAGTTCTGTTTCTAAGTGAATCACCGTGTCGCGGGGCACCATTAGTGTTTCGAGGCGTTTGTCTGCGCTATGCCCATTCGCCCGTGTTGAGCCTAGATATGCATCTAGTGCCGCAGTGACGATTTTACTCCGACTACTATTTTCAGACCGCGCCTGCTTATCAGCAGCGGCCAAGAGCTCGTCTGAAATGGCAATAGTAACCTTGTTTAATGGCATCTAACCCCCCACAATCACAATAAAAGGGCTTACGCGCCTTTAGCTAATTGAGTCACACCACAGTATGACCGCTTCATACTTGAGTTTATCGTGGGTCAACGGAGCTTTCCACTAAATGATTCGCACCATTTCCTATGCAAAGTCTAAGAATTTTTTTTTAAAAAAAGCTTTTTTAGTGGCCTAAACGCCAAAATAACGAAAATAAAAAGCTATTAGCTAAATCAAAGTCTTTTAATTACCCTTTTTAACAAACGGGACGCTTGAATAATGTCGTTGCTACCGCTCGCTGCTTCAAACTAAAACGGCAGTCGAAACGGAGCTGGAAACTATTTATAACGGTTTCAATATCATCAGCGAAATCAAATTCTTTCTGTTAGGCTCAAGAAACGAGATTGAGTTGTAAATAGGGCCAGAATGTGCTTTAATTGTCAAAATAAAAATCTTAGCGCAATCGAATACCCCTGTTTCGAGTCCAGATTTCAAAAAGAAGGATAAAATAGAAACGAAATCGTTAAATATTATCAAAGTGAGGTTTATTGTGTCGATGCAGCGGGAGCCGGGCCGCGCCTTAAGGCCCTACCTCAAAACGCGCTCTTTTCGTTGGCGGGCCCGTGCTCCACGTTGGTCGCCACATGTTTTCGATATCTTCTCTTCTTTCCTTTCGTTATACTTTTCGATTTGTTGCAGCGAGTTCTATGTGCTAACCACGATTCCAAAATCGCGAAAAGCTCCTCTGCGATCGAGGTGGTTCTTCAAAACTGTGCATAAAAAAAAGCTTAAAGTACGAGCCGTCTATTTTTTTTCTCATGATCACCTTGAACCCAACCCTTTCATACATAGCTAGAGCCGCTTCATTGGTCTCCCACGTTGTGATGAGTGATGCGTCCATCCCATTTTGAAAGAGCTTCGACATCGCGAATTGTACCAACTTCATTCCAATACCGAGCCGTCGAAACTCAGGGAGCACCGCGAGCGTTTCTATAAGACCGAGTTGTGGGCGTCTGTAGTGATAGATGACAGCTACGACGCCAATGACCTTCTCACCGTCCACTGCCTTGATCCAACCCCGCCGCCTATCATTTAAGATCCGTGTTATTTTGACGCGTAAATTCTCACCGTCGGTAAGCGGCGGTACAAACTCGTTATCGACGGCGTTGAGCAGGTTGAGGATATCGTTAAAATCGTTCCAGTTCGCTTCACAAATCGTGAACGTCTCGAGTGGTTCCAGCAATCGCATTACCATCCATTATTTTTTTTATGCTCGTTCAACTAGCACAGGAGGAGGAGAGCGTTTAATACGACTCGATCAGAGGCAGCCTCTTCAAAGGGTATGCCGGCTTTGCGCGCCGTCTCGCCCACGTCGATTCCCATCGCCTCCATCGACGGTCTTGCCTTATACGGGTTGCGACAGCGATTTCCGACACCGGCACACGCTTCACACAAAGTGCATTTCCCCGCTGAAAACGCTGTGGCGTACTTGAAGCCCTTTTTAAACGCGGCAGCCTCGAGACGCTCGGCGATCATCTCGAGCGCGTTCTTAGCCACCAAATACGTCTCGTCCCACCCTTTGAGGTATGTCTCATCCTTGTAGAGAGCTGCAAGGTCATCTGCCGCGTGGATTCGCGAGAGCATCCAGTCAGGCACGTCGTATCCAATCTGGATGAGCAGCGCCTTCTGAAATCGCGCGAGGACATTCCTAAACTCATCGAGGGGCATAACGTTAGGGGGGCACATTAGGGAAACGTCATAGTTCTTACATACTGGCACACAGCATTTGAGTCGGACCCGTTCATCCACTACGACGTCCTTTGCGTCGAATACTCGAGCGGCGGTCGCGCCGAGTTCTCCAGCCGTTTTTAGAAACTCGCGAAATTGTGTATCGTTATCACAGATTGCATCCATCACTAACCGGTACGCACATAGCGGTCGCAACTATAAGAAAGTTGTCCGGGATGAAACTAGAGTTCGTTGATTCGCTTGCGTCTCCTATCCCTCGGTCTTTTTGCAGCCCAGAAAATGAACTGCAACTGAATATAACTTCAATGCCACCCCCGTTGTGAGGCACGCACATGCCTTAAACTTCCCAGTGTAAAGGAAGTTGCAGCACTCTTTTTTCACTGATTGATGATCCGTGAATCACATTAGGTAGTTATACGAGTGTAAGTTCGACAGCTCGCGGGTTCTGTAACTCCTTTAGTTCTTTGACTAAGATGGCGTGCTTGTCCTGCAAGGCGTCTAAATCGGCAATGTGCGTTTTTTGTTGCACCTTCTCAAGGTGTTCCCGATTTACTAAGGTCGTTGCGCGTATCTTTTCATAGTCCCCGGAAGTCACGAGCTTCTGAATCTCCCTTAAGGAGGTAAGTAGGTTAGTCGTCGCGCCCAATTTCGACAAAAAGGCGATAATCCTAGGAATCTTGACGGCAAGTGACACGTCAGGCTCTTCGAGAGAGATTTTGAGAGCTTCACGTCGCTTGATATCAACAAGTAACTCAAGCCAGACGATGTTTGACTCCAAGACCTGCCTGAATCCCGTCGGATCTCCAACGTAGTGCGAAAGCTTGCTATCTGAGTAGTTGGCATATTCAATGAATCGGTAGAGGGGGAGCGAAGCGAATCCCTCGCTTACCACAAAAGATAACAGCCTCTCAGCGTTTTTATAGCTCGGTGGCTGCGGGAAATTCAGTTCAGGGTGGTAGCTCGCATCAAGGCTTACCCTAAGGACGTCCGTGAGGGGGGCCTCTTTGAAGGACGTCTCCAAGAATGTTCCAACGCTGTCGTTATAAGTGGCAATTTTTTCTTTCAAAGAGACAAGTTCATCAAGTGATGTGACGTCAATTTTTTGCAAAGACGCATAGTACGCAGTCTTCTCTCGGATCTCCGCTTCTAGAGCTTCACAGCGAGCGCGCAATTCGATATAGCTCTTCTTGTATTCGTCAAACAGTGTACGCTGCTCTGCCAAAAGCCCTAAAACAGTAATCCGGTCAAGCTCTTTCGTTGTTGTTTCGAACCTACGTTTCTTGAGAGCAGCGAGAGCTTTATCAAATCGCTCCGTATAGTCGAGTAAGTCGTCGTCGTGCGCTTTTCCGATGCGGCGAGCGATTCGTTCTAAGCGTTTTGTCAGGTCAAGATGCACTCGAAATGTATCAGATGTGCTCTCAAATTCTTTTATAAGCCCTCTTAGTTCTTGATTGAAACGTTCTACGAGTTCAAGTCGGTCGCGCCCAGCCTCACGTATTCGGTCATTTGTCGCGCCGATTTCCACAAGAAGGTCAAGGGGTTCCAATCAAAGCCCCTCTAGCAGTTTAAGTCTCGCAAAATGCTTTGACTTCAACTTCGTGTTCGAGTTCAAGCTCTTGGCGAAGTTCCCCGAGCGATGCAACACGTTCAGCAAATGCGTTATGACGGTGAATACTTTCTTCATTGAGCTGCTTTATGGTGATAATCGAGTCGTCAGGCAAGTAAGGAAATGCCTCGACTACTTTGTGGGCCATAACTCGGACACAGTCCTCGACGAACTTGGGGTTCTTGTGAGCAGTTTCAACGACGACAGCTTCGTCGGTTCGCTTGAGCAGTTCGTAAATCCTGGAGCTCATCGACTGTTCGACGATTTCGATAATCGTATCGAGTGGCACCTCGTAGCCCGTGCCGACCTCGATAGAGATCGTCCCCCGTCCTCGCTGGTTGTGGGTTGCAAGCGGGATATCCCGCAGAAACGCTTCAATGTCAGCAGGGGGGATGTTGAGTTCATGTAAGCGCATCTCAACCAACTCTCGCACATGCTCTTGGGCGCATGGACACGCGGTCATTCCAACGACCTCAGCCCCGATCATCCGTCGCGTTCTGTGTTGTTTGTCAGCTGTGCGATACGTCGTTGTCTCTGCAAAGATGTTGGTAATCTCTTGGGTCGCGATACCAGTGCTCGGGGTCTCCCGTCTGACCATATATTCGCTACGCATGCGCACTTCAGCCCGTGACGCGTACTCGTGTCGATCAAGCAACTTCTCAGCCACATCCCCGCAAAACTGCTCTATTTCGTAAACGGGGGCGTTCAATGCTTCTTCCAACGCCTCGTCCATGACTTCAAAGTTTCTGCTTAAGTTGGCGCCTTTACGATCTGACGGCAGGTCAACGAACAAGTCGAATTCAGAGACTAAGATGACCGGACGCTTATCGCGGCGCGTAACCTTTATCAATTTCTTAACGTTAGTCACGCCGACGCGAGTAAGATTTATGGAGAATTCCGGCTTATCTGCTTGTACGTCAATTTGTCCGTCCATTATGCCATCTCTTTCTTTTTACTACGAAATAATGCTTTTGATAAACCTTTAAATAGAGAACGCCAATCAAACGGCGAACTGTCTTCACACGCGCGCACGGCGCTTCCTCTCTTTTTGCCGGAGCTATGAACTGGTTTTCGCAATCCCGAGCTTGATCATCGGTTTGATGAGCTTCAACAAACGAGGCGCTTTCGTGCTAAACAACAACTTGCGAAGGACGATAGAAGGATGATCCATGTCACCGTACCTCGAAATGATGTCCAACATCCGTTCATCGTCTAGGGCCCCGATGACGTAGTCTAGCTCATCATCGCTGAGCTTGTTCAACCCATCGCGGATGCGTAACCCGGTCACGAGCTCGCGACCGACTTCAGACCGCCACTGCCTGTCGTACGCCATGAGAGTGTTCTTTGACGTGTCGCTCTGCGTCACCGCTTGTCCGGCTACGGTACCAGCGATTTTTGCGCACAGTGTGCCAGGATAGATCCCTCCCCCGCTTGTCGGTTTGACTTGGCCTGCAGCATCTCCGACGATCAATATGCCGTCCGTGACCGTACACGCAGGCGGCCCAATCGGTATGGCCCCCGCCGAAAACCGCACCAACGAGGCCGCAGAGCGCGGAGAAATGCGCCCTATGAGCGAATTAAGCAGCTCAATTGAACGTTCGGACGAACAGAGCCCGATCCTGACCGTGCCCCATTGTGTAGGGATCGCCCACGCGAAGAAGCCAGGGGCAACATCTTGTCCGACGTAGAGCTCAACGAAATCAGGGTCGACGATGTCGGTATAAACTTCTGCTTGCGCGCACGTGAGCACCGATTGCACGCGGTCTAATCCTGCGAACCTCCCCACGGCGCTTTGTACACCATCGGCTCCGATGAGCACAGACGTTTTTATCTCAATCGGTTCTCCGTGGCTAATCGCTGTGACGAAGAGCTGAGTCTCTTTCCGTCGAAGACCGCTGAATCGCGTTTTGACAACCGAGGCAACCCCTGATTTGAGAGCTTCTAGTGCCATTGCTCGATCGAGCTCTCCCCTGTCGACGACGTAGGCCATAGTTCGCTTGCCATCGACCCTCAAAACGCGCCCGCCGGGTGCATGAATATGCGCGCCGCGGATTACGTGCTTGCTGAGCGTTTCCGGTAACTCACACCCCTCGTATGCTCGGGTGCTTATGAGGCCGGCGCACTGCACTGGCAGGCCGATGGTCGCGTGCTCTTCGATCATGAGCACGCGCGCGCCCGCTTTTGCGGCGTATTTTGCGGCCATTGAACCTGCGGGCCCTGCTCCGACGACAACGACATCGTACTCCATGTTCGTAAGCGCTTACGAGTTTACTATTTATATACTAAACCAGTCTTAGGCTCTCGTGTCAGAGCTCACGGGTGAAGCCACCGCGTGGAGGAAGGACGCATGGAGTACAAGCAATGTCTTATTATTCGATCGGACTTGAAACTGACGTCTGGAAAAGCGGCGGTTCAGCTCGCACACGCTGCGGTCGCTGCCTATGAGCGCTCAGACCGCATCACAAAGAGTCGGTGGTACAATGAGGGGCAAAAAAAAGTCGCGCTCAAGGTTCCGACATTAAAAGAGCTGTATGAACTCAAGTCAATAGCAGAGGCGCGCGGTCTGGTTACGGCACTTGTTGTCGATGCCGGGCTTACTGAAGTACCGCCTGGAACGGTTACCGCTCTTGGCATAGGTCCTGAGAAAGAGGAGGAGCTCGATAAAGTGACGAGCGACCTAAAACTGCTGTAGTGCCAATGACGATGACTAGTACGGAAACAGTGTCAGAAATCGATTCTTTTGTGGGAATGTCTGTCTATTTGACAGCTTCGCGCGGCATCGGCGGACAGATTCGGCAGCAGCCTCAGGACTTTGTGGTGAACGAGATCTACAAAGAGCACCGCGCCTTAGACGGACGCTATCAACTGGTCAAAGTCACAAAGACCGATACAGAGACACATCACTTGGTGCGCGACCTGTCACGACGTTTGAGGATTAGCCAGAAGCGAGTTAGCTGGGCAGGAACTAAGGACAAGCGTGCCATCACCGCTCAGCGCATGAGCCTCGATTCGATTTACCTTGAAGCACCGTTTAACTTACGAAACGCGATCGTGGAGCCCATTGGAAGATCCGATAGACCGATCTCGCTCGGGGACCTTGAGGGTAACGATTTCTCTATTACCATCAGAACGGTTGTAGGCGCCCAAGAGGATATCGCACATGCAATTTTAAGCATTATCGACGAGCTACGCGACGCGCGTGGAGTGCCTAATTTCTTTGGCATTCAACGTTTTGGATCAATTCGCCCTGTAAATCATCTCGTAGGACGAGCCCTCGTCGAAGGCGACATTGAGCAGGCGGTCATGACGTACGTCGGAAAGCCTTTCCCCGATGAACCTGAGGACGTCAAAGAAGCCCGACAACGCATTTCGGATACCCATGATTTTAAGGAAGCGCTTCAGCGGATGCCCGTTCGGCTGCGCTATGAGCGCGCTATGCTAAATCACCTTGCAAAGGACCCCAATGACTTCGATGGCGCCCTAGGCGCCCTCTCAATGAACCTGCAGAAGCTTTTTGTCCACTCATTTCAGTCATATCTTTTTAACATGATGGTGAGCAGCAGACTTGCGCGCGGGCTTCCGCTTACTTCGGGATTTGACGGTGATCGCGTGTGGGTACCGGATGAAGGGCGCGTAAGAACGGTCGTGCCAAAGAACATTAAAGATATGAACCAGAGTCTCGCAGAAGGACGTGCCTCCGTTCAAATGCCGGTTCCCGGGTATGAAACAGAGCTGTCAGACGGAGTCATCGGTCAGGTCGAGCAAGAGGTTCTTGTGTCAGAGGGGGTTGATCTAGATGCCTTTAAGATCGAAAGCTGTCCGCGACTGGCATCAAAGGGCGTTATGCGCAACGTCGCATTACCCGTAGATATAGGGTTTACTGTGGCGCCTGAAGAGCTCACCAACGATCAAATGAGAGTCGACCTGCGCTTCTTTCTACCTAAAGGGGGCTATGCAACGGCTGTTCTACGCGAAATTATGAAAACGAGGTTGTTTTAGTGCGGGCTCAAACACATATATCGATTATAATCGTGTGTGTGATGGTCGCAGCGAGCACGCTACCTGGGTGCGTTATGACACAAACCAGCACGTTAAACAATATGAGTACAACCGTTTCAGATCGCGCGGCAACGAAAAGCAGCGCGGACGATAATTCTTGGACATCACCGACCCACTATTTGGTTACGATTGAAAAAACAATGGTATACGCTGAGGCGGCAAATACGGCTGCAGAGCGCGAAACGGGCCTCATGAATCGGACATCTTTGGATGAAAATGCCGGAATGCTGTTCGTCTTTCCAACGGAACAAAAACAGAGCTTTTGGATGAAAAACATGCGCATTTCACTCGATATCGTTTTTATTACGTCAGACAAGCACGTGCTTGATGTTTACCAATCTGTGCCGCCGTGCACAACCGATCCATGCGTTTTATACACGTCGAGTGCGCCGATAAGATATGTGCTTGAAGTGAATGCGGGGTTTTCTGAGCAACATGGTATCGCAAGCGGTGACACCGTCTTTATAACTGCCTCGAGTTAGGGCGCCTTCGATTTATATCGGTTATCGATCGACGGGCACTCGTATCGAATCGGACAGGTGAAGCACTCGGGAGCGGTCGCATGACAAAACTCAAAGCCGTGCTGGATAAGAAGCAAGTGACTTCTGCCAGGATGAGAAAGCTCTGTTTCAAGTGCTTCTTTGGCAATATCCTTTGACTTGTCGCTTCCGTGAATCTCCTTTGCATTGATGGCAATGCCACGCCGCGATGCGCCGCGCTCGATGAATCCGAGTCTGCGGGCAACTCGTTCCACATGCGTATCTATCGGGACGACTTCGTGTCCTGCAGCGTAGAGCAGGACGCAATCCGCGGTTTTTTTACCAACTCC
>Ga0209048_10005165_pt1 | contig 12352 bp, 10 predicted proteins | sample FrelakmetCRP12CR_FD_187146 | JGI IMG/M metagenome (GOLD analysis project Ga0209048, IMG submission 187146) | Freshwater lake sediment microbial communities from the University of Notre Dame, USA, for methane emissions studies - CRP12 CR (SPAdes)... | ecosystem: Environmental > Aquatic >... | reverse complement strand
CGAGTTAAATAAATTTATTTTGGACATCTACAGTTTTTGGGTTAACCTGAAAATATCCCTATGAATCCGCCCTGCCTTCCTGCATGATTCCCATGATACCGGTAAGAGTGAAACCTGTCCGGATTGCAAAAGGTGCATTCTTCGGAAACCCATATATTATCCTCTTTGACGCCAAGGGAACCGGCCTGCAGCATATTGGCGGAAGCAAGGTCTATAAAGAACTTTGAGTTCTTCCGCTCTGAATAGTCTCCTGCTCCCGTACTTATGCAAACTGCCTCGTTCACATCGGAATCAACCTCATAGCAGCACCCCTTAATGCTCGGTCCAAAGGCTATAACAATATTATCCGGTGACGAGCCAAAATGGTCAACCATGGCCTGGATAGTCTTTTTCAGGATTTGCGCTGCCGTTCCTCGCCAACCGGCATGCACGGCGCCTACAACCCGCTTCTTTTCGTCAAACAGGACTATCGGCACGCAGTCTGCAACCTGAACGCCTAAAAGCACGTCTTCTCTATTCGTTATAACGGCGTCTGCAACCTCCGGCTCCGGATCCGAATTGAGGATTAAAACTCTGTCAGTGTGTCTCTGTATGGGGAGATAAACCATAGATTCCGAATAGCCGTTCCCGGCCAAATACTTCACTACGTTATCCGCAATTTTAGTAGTAAAGAAAGCCCTGATATAAGAATGCGCCATGTTGGGAGGGCTGATTATCTTCTTCATGATTAATGAAATTTAACATATTCCGTAATACTATGGAAAGTTTAAATCCGGCAAACATATTATCAGGATTAAGCGGATTTTGGTGAGCTTTTTTAAATCTTTGTATAATTATGGGTTAACCCCTCATCATCCTGAAAGCGGCAGGTATGGAACCGATGATATCCGACGCAATCAGCGAGTGCTCACCCTTTTCGGACGCGGCAATATCTCCTGCCAGACCGTGCATATAAACACCGAGAATACTTGCGTTGAGTGGCGTTAAACCCTGTCCCATAAATCCTGCAATCATGCCTGTGAGGACATCCCCTGTTCCTGCCGTAGACATCCCGGGGTTTCCGGTGGAATTAATGAAAGCCCTTCCCTCAGGCGATGCAATTATTGTAGGAACTCCTTTCAGCACAAGAAAGGTGCCCGTCTCTTTTACAAAGGATACGGCGGTCTTTATCCTGTCCTTTTCTATTTCAGTACGTAGTTCGGAGTTTATAGTTTGGCGTTGCTCTTTTTTTGACTGACGTCTCATCAGCCGCGCCATCTCCCCGGGATGGGGCGTCAGTATTACAGGAGCTTTGGCCTTTCTGAAGATCTTTGTATTGCCTTTAAGTGAATTCAATCCGTCTGCATCGATTATGATTGGAGAGTTAGAATGCAAAACAAGGCGCTCTATGATGTTTTCCGTATCGCTGCTCACTCCGATACCCGGCCCTATTGCAATAAGGCCGGCAGTTTTCTCAAGGTATTCTAATATCTTGTCCAGCGCCTTTTTTGAAAGCGAGCCGTCACCCTTGTCCGGCAGGACCAGCGTCATCTCTTCAGTGACACGGGTCTGGAATATCCCGGCTAATGATTCAGGCACGCCTATGGTTACAAGACCTGCGCCGGCACGCAAACAGGCCTTTGCAGCCATAATTGCAGCGCCTGTCTTTCCCCTTGAACCGGCAACAAGGAGAACGTGCCCGTAATTCCCTTTGTATGAATATTTTTTCCTCTCAGGGATCAATGACAATACATAATCCCTTTCAGGCAGTTCGACTGTCAGGCTGTCTGATTTGAGAATTTCGGCAGGGAACCCTATATTCTCGACAAAAAGTTTGCCGGTATATTCCGCGCCCGGATACAGAAGATGCCCTCTTTTGGGAAGACCGAAGGTGACGGTACACTCAGCCTTAATTGCATTTCCCATAACCTGTCCGGTATCAGAGGATATTCCGGAAGGAATATCGACTGCGATTATGGATAATTTTGATCTGTTTAAAACGTCTATGAGATCCGAATAGGAGCCCGCTATATCTTTGCCGAGACCTGTGCCGAAAAGGGCGTCGATAATGATCGTGTGAGGGCGCAGGAAGTCTGTTTTATGCTCTAACAGTGTTTCGGCCTGTTTCACGGAAAGACCGAACCGGAGAGCGGCTTCATATTGTGACAGAGCATCTCCCTTTAATCTCCCGGGTTTTGAGGAAAGAAATACATTGACATCCCAACCTTCGTTGTGTAAAATCCTGGCAGCAACCATACCGTCTCCGCCGTTGTTGCCTATTCCGGATATCACAACCACTTTTTTAGGGCCATAGACCTCCCGGATTTTTGCTGCAATCGCCGTACCTGCCCTTTCCATAAGTACCCGGCCTGGAATACCAAACTCCTCAATGGTCTTCCTGTCTATTTCACGCATTTCTTCAGCAGTGACTACTTTCATATTTCCAATTCCCGTCTCAATTATACCCTAAAATTTGATTTAAATTGACAAATTGACGGAAACGTGTTAGAAAATATAATGGCTTTACCGATTAAAAAAAGGCAGCGTCTCGGCGAACTGTTTGTTGAACAGGGACTGATTAACACAAACCAATTAAAAGACGCCCTCAGGAAACAGGCACAGGTCGGCGGTCAGCTTGGATCGATCCTCGTCGAGATGGGATATATCACAACCGACACCCTTTTGAATTTCCTCAGCCGGCAGCTTGGAATTCCTTCAGTGAATCTCCTGAAGCTCGATATCCCTCGTGATATGCTGAATCTCATGCCCTTAGAAAAGATACGGACGATGAAAGTGCTCCCTATCGACATCAACGAAAGCACGATAACCCTTGCAATGGTCAACCCGCGCGACATGATCTCTATTCGGGACATAGAGTTTTCGTTCGGCAGAAAGGTAAATCCCGTCGTGGTAGCCGCATCTCAGATGGAGGCCGCCATACAGAGCCTTGCATCCCATCCCGAAACCGGACTGAGAGCTGAAACGATCGAGAAAGAGCTCCAAAAAACGGAGGTGAAAAATGCGCCTTCTCTTTTATCTCTGCTTAAATATCTGGCAGGTTCTACTGCAACAGATATGCTCCTTACTGCGGGTGTGCCGCCTTCAATCAAACTCAGCAATGAAGTAAAAAGAGCATCGATGAACCCGTTAACACCATCTGATTGTGAAAAATATGCAAGGGAATTAATGGCTGCAAGGAACTGGGAAACTTTTATTCAAAAAGGTGACTATGATTTCGCAGTGACACATCCTGAGATCGGCCGTTTAAGGGTTAGTTTATACAGGCAGAGGAATTCTGTTTCAATTACTCTTCGACATATTACAGACATCCTGCCTTCATTAGAAGAACTAAACCTGCCGGGATGGATCAAGGAATATGTGTTGATGCCACAGGGCCTTATCATTATTTCCGGGCCTGCAGGCCATGGAAAGACCACAACCCTTGCTGCCATGGTTGATATCATAAACTCCAACAGGAAATGCAATATTATAACCCTTGAAGACCCTGTTGAATACCTTCATAAACACAATAAGAGTAATGTAAATCAAAGGGAAATCGGTCTTGATACCGAGTCTTTCTATGAGGGATTGAAACATATTTTCAGACAAGATCCGGATGTTATTGTGGTTGGAGAGCTGAGAGATCCTGAAAGTTTTGCTATCGCATTACAGGCTGCAGACACCGGACATCTTGTTCTTACTACAGTGCATTCAAATATAACAACTTCAACTATTGAGAGGGTCATTAATATATTTCCTTCCGATCAGCAAAGTATTATAAGAACACGTCTTGCTGATAATCTCCTCTTTGTGCTCGCGCAGAGACTGGTACCTATGGAAAAGGGTCATAGCAGGGTACTTGCCCATGAAAAACTCATAAATAATTTCAGTATAAAGAGCCTTATACGGGAGTCGAAAACACATCAGATAAGATCACAGATGCTGAGCGGTACCGAGGAGTTTTCCTCTTTGGAGGCGTCCCTTGCAAAGCTTTATGTAGGAGGGCTGATAAAATTCGAAGACGGCCTGCTTTACTCCGAGAACAAGCAATTCTATAAAGACCTTACAAAAGGGGCTTAAACATCAGGTTTCTCAATTATCGACGGTTTTCATTCATGCCTGCAAATTTTCAATCTCCCATTAATCTGCAAGATATTAAAAACTAAATCCGGCGATAATTTATCCATTGTTTGCATAGAATGATAGATTGAGAACCTGTTTGAAACATTTAGGTTGAGTTTAACAATGTGTGTGTTAATATAAAATTATCAAGACAATTCTGTTTATCAATAAACAATTGAGATTGTTTTTCATATAGAAAACCTAATATATGCCGGATAATGATAAATCAACGGAGATGTTGCTTGAAGAGTTAAATGAACTGCGCCTTGAGGTTGCAAAGCTGAAAGAGTCGGAAGCCCGTCTCAAACAAATAGAAAAAGAACTGCGGGGAAACGAATATAAATTTCGCACCATAGCTCAGACGGCGGTAGATGCGATTATTCTGGCTGACGCTTATGGTAATATTATCTTCTGGAATGAGAGCGCTCAGCGTATCTTCGGCTACACGCAAAATGAAATATCGGGCAAATCTTTAACGATACTGATGCCTGAACGATACAGAGACGCCCATAGAAAAGGTTTGGAACATATCAAATCAACGGGCAAATCACAATATATCGGGAAGACAACGGAAATGCACGCATTGAGGAAAAACGACGACGTTTTTCCTATAGAACTTTCGGTTTCCATGTGGAAGGTAGGAGAGGAGTATTATTATTCAGGAATTTTGCGCGATATAACCAAACGAAAGAATTTGGAGAGCGAACTTAAAACACTCGCCGTTACGGACACCTTGACCCAGGTTTTCAACAGAACAAAATATTATGAAATAATGAAAAGAGAAATCGAGAGAACGAAAAGATACGATCATCCCTTATCCATAATCATGTTTGATATAGACCATTTCAAGAAAGTAAACGACATATACGGCCATATGGTCGGCGATTATGTACTTCGGACTCTGACTCAAATAGTTAAAGAGAACCTTAGGGAAACGGATTACCTTGTGCGATGGGGAGGCGAAGAGTTTATTATCATTGCTCCTGATACGGATTTAAAGAAAGCGAAAATATTGGCCGAAAGAAACAGAAACGCTTCGGAAAAATATAAGTATGACCATGCCGGGACAATAACGGTAAGTTTCGGCGTAACTCAATTCATAAAAGACGATAATGAAGATACCGTTATCAAAAGAGTGGATGACGCCTTGTATGAGGCAAAGAGAAAGGGCAGGAACCGGGTTATAGTAAATGTCTGAAACACCGGTTTTGAAAGAGTTCTTGTCTTATTTAAGTTAAAAATATTAAAATAAATTTCTTTAAAAAGGACACTTATATTGGAACAGGCTAAAAATAAATCGGCTATAGACAAGGTTTGGGATTTTTTCGCCTCGGTCAGTTTTGCTATTATCATTTTTGCCCTTATTGCGGTTACCTCTATTTTCGGGACCATACTGGAACAGAGGGCTGAACCTGCAAAAAATCTTCAGGTCCTCTCCCGAATTTTCAACGAATCCATAGCGCCGGGCCTTTACAATATATTTGACAAGTTAGGTTTCATGGACATGTACCATTCCTGGTGGTTCATGACATTGCTTGTGTTGTTTGCGGTAAATCTCATAGTATGTTCACTCGACAGACTCCCGAGGATATGGAAACTCGTAAAAGAACCTATCAGTCCGTTGCCGGAAGAAAGGATTAAGAAGTTTCTTATCAACAGGGAAATTTCCTTAAAAGGTCCGGCGGATACGGTCAGAAATACCGTTTTAGAAGCGGCAAAAGGCGTCGGATTTACCTATCATGAAGTGAAAGAGGAAAACGGATATCAGTTTTTTGCGCAGAAAGGAAATTACGGCAGGCTCGGCGTTTACTTAACTCACCTCAGTATCCTTATAATACTTATCGGCGCATTATTCGGCGCACGCTTCGGATTTAAAGGCTTTATGGAGGTCGGAGAGGGGACCGTTTCCAATACCGCTTTTGACGGCAACAAGGAACTCTCCATGGACTTCCTTGTCAGATGCGACAATTTTGACGTCGAGTTTTACGGCATGTCCGATATGCCTAAAGAATACAAGAGTTGGCTTACGGTTATAAAAGACGGTAAGGAAGTGATGAAAAAATCCATTACCGTTAACGACCCGCTTACATATGAAGGCATAACGTTTTATCAGTCAAGCTACGGCCTTATACCCAACGGTCTCGGCAGCGGAATTTTCATCTTTAACGTCGTCTCCAAAAACGGCCATTCTTCATTCCTCAATCTGCGATTGGGTGATTCCTTTCAGATACCGGGGACTGCAATCACCGGCAAAATATTAGATTTCAGCCCTGCCTTAAGAATCGTGAACGGACAGGCTTCCACTTATGCAAATATGATGAACAACCCTGCCGTACTTGTCGATTTTACGGAATCCGGCAAACAAAAATTCTCCGGATGGATATTCAGGAGGCACCCTGAATCATGGCAGCTTCCCGACGGCAACAGGGTTGAATTTCATAATTACTGGGGAGTCGAGTATACCGGACTTCAGGTTAGAAAAGACCCCGGCGTATGGGTTGTATACTTAGGATGCATACTAATGAGTATCGGTCTTTTTACCGCTTTTTTTATGAGCCACCGCAGGATATGGATAAAGCTCGTTGAAGAAAAAGGTAAAACCCGTGTTATTGCCGGTGCAAATACCAACAAGAACAGGGGCGCCCTTGAGAGAAAGATAGACCGAATGATTTCGGTTCTCAATTCAAGTCAGGAAGGAGCAAAATAGATGGAAAGTTCGCTTTTCTTTGGAATATCAACCATGGCTTATATTACCGCCATGATGATCTATATTACTTATCTTGCGTTTAAAAAAGCGCCGATCGGCATTGTTGCAACTACAGTTACGATTGTCGGGTTCTTTTCACAGACCATGGCAATCATACTCAGATGGAAGGAATTCGCCGAACTCAGCGGCATGGGCATTCTCAGATCAGCTCCCCTGACAAACCTGTATGAGTCTATGACTTTTTTCGTTTGGTGTCTGATCCTCGGATATCTGATAATCGAATTCAAATTCAAAAACCGTTCCTTCGGGGCCTTTATCACTCCTATCGCGGGTCTTGTACTTGCATTTATCGACTTGACGGGCGTATCAAAAGAGATACAGCCGCTCGTTCCAGCGCTGAAAAGCAACTGGCTTCTTGCCCATGTCACGATGAGTTTCATTGCCTATGCCGCTTTTGCCCTGTCCTTCGCCACCGGACTTATGTATCTGATCATAACAGCCGAGAAAAAAAGTGAGGTTTCATATCTCTTCTGGACGTTCACATTCGGTTTATTCGCAATACTTCTCGTCACCATGGGCATCGATTTCCTTACCTTTCAAGTAAAAGTAAGGCCGGAGGAATTTATAAAAAGCTATCTATTTAAAACCTCTTTCCTGCATCCTTCATCAACTGTAAAAATAATAAGCTGGATAGCTTCCTTTACCGCGCTATTTATCATCTGGAAATACGGGTATGTCCTGAAAGGGGTCCTCGAAAAGTTAAATGTAACCCCCGATATGCTTGAAGAGATCACATACAGAAGCATTGCCGTCGGGTTTCCCATATTCACTTTGGGCGGATTAATATTCGGCGCCATTTGGGCCGATCAGGCGTGGGGTGTTTACTGGAGCTGGGACCCGAAAGAGACATGGTCGCTGATAACCTGGTTTATCTATGCCTTCTATCTGCACGGCAGGATGGTGAGGGGATGGAAGGGAAAAAAGGTCGCTATTGTCTCGGTAATAGGTTTTGCAGCCGTCATCTTCACATATCTTGGAGTAAACCTTCTTTTGTCAGGGCTGCATTCTTACGGCTCCGGATAATATATTGAAAACATCCTCTGCTTTACGCTAATATTAGTCAATTAGCATTAGCGAAACTCAAACCTTTTATGGAGGTATCAATTCAATGAATAACATAAAAACCATGTTGCTCCTCGTTATGCTTACACTTATCTTTATAACAGCAGGAGCGGCAATGGGCGGTAAAAATGGCATGACAATAGGCCTCATCTTCGCCCTCGGAATGAACCTCTTTTCCTACTGGTTCAGCGACAAAATAGTTCTTAAAATGTACCGCGCCAGGGAAGTATCGGAAGCGGAAGCGCCCGAACTGTATGGCGTTGTAAGAAGGCTCGCACAAAAAGCGGAAATACCTATGCCAAGAGTGTATATTATCAATGAAGATCAACCAAATGCCTTTGCGACGGGAAGAAATCCTAACCACGCGGCGGTTGCCGTAACAACGGGTATCATGCGGCTTCTGAGCCATGAAGAACTTATGGGCGTCATCGGACATGAACTCGCCCACGTTAAACACAGGGATATCTTAATAGGTACTATTGCCGCCACCTTTGCAGGCGCTATCAGCTATCTTGCTCAAATGGCGCAATGGGCAATGATCTTCGGCGGTAACAGGGGAGACGATGATGAAGGCGGCAGTCCTGTTGCAGCCATAGTTATGATGATCGTCGGTCCTATCGCGGCAATGATCATTCAGATGGCAATCTCAAGGTCAAGAGAATATGTCGCGGATGAAGGCGGCGCAAGCATTTCGGGAAATCCGAGATACCTGTCCGGAGCTCTGCGTAAACTTGACTCGGCGTCTAAGCAGATTCCCATGGACGCTAACCCTGCGACCTCGCATATGTTCATTGTCAGTCCGTTATCCGGCGGCGGCATACTAAAACTATTCAGCACACATCCTCCAATCGAGGAAAGGATAGCACGGCTCGAATCCATGGGCCGCTCATCCGCCTAAAGCGGATAAACCACATGAGGCGGACGGGTCGGAGCTTGACTCTTCAACTGTTTTTCACCCAAAATATCCGTAAGTTATGAAGGCTCTGGTAACAGGCGCTACAGGCTTTATCGGAAGCCATCTCTGCGAAGAACTCGTCAAAAAGGGGTATGAGGTTACGTGTCTCTCCAGGAATGCCTCCCACCTCAAATGGCTTGAATCCCTTAATGTCACAATCGTCAAGGGTGATTGCACACAACCTGAATCCATTCAGGAGGCCGTCGGTGATTTTGATTATATCTTTCATCTTGCAGGGCTCACCAAATCAACGTCCCCGGATGAATTTTTCCGTATCAATACGAAGGGTACGGAAAATCTGATACGGGTCGTCGCGGAAAAAAACCCAAAATTGAAAAGGTTTGTCTATATGAGCAGCCTTGCTGCTGCCGGCCCGGGCAAGGACATGACGCCGATACGGGAGGACTGCCTCCCATCACCCGTATCAGATTACGGCAGAAGTAAACTCGAAGGAGAAAAGGCCGTTCTTAAATACAGGGACGCCTTTCCGGTTACCATACTGAGACCTCCGGCAGTCTATGGTCCGAGGGACAAGGACATGCTTGTGATGTTTAAAATGATAAAAAAGGGTTTTTTCTTTGATCTTGGAAAATGTTATTATTCATTACTCTATGTTGAAGACCTCGTTCATGGTATTATATTATGTGCCGAGAGCGGAACATCCGAAGACGGAATATATTTTCTATGTGATGACGAATTTTACACGGGCGAACGAATAGCCATGGAAATATCCTCCGCGCTTAATGTTAAAGCAAGACCGTTGCGGGCGCCGAAATGCTTAATGCCCTTTTTTGCTTTCCTTGGGGAAAGGATAAACAGGCAGGGGATAATAAACAGAGACAGGATAAAAGACTTTCAGCATGCCTACTGGATATGCGACTCAAGAAAGGCCAGGGAGGAAATCGGTTTTAGACCGAAAGTTGGATTAAAGGAAGGAATAAAATGGACGGCGGATTGGTACAGGATTCACAGATGGCTATAAAAAAATCTACTGATATCTTCGACAAGTGCTTCAAATTCGACAAGGCAAAAAAGCTTATATCTCATGGCCTGTATCCTTTTTTCAGGACCATTCAAAGTGCGCAGGACCCCGAAGTAATACTTGACGGCAGGAAGATGGTCATGGTCGGATCCAATAACTATCTTGGTCTTACAAATCATCCTAAAGTAAAAGAGGCGGCTATTGAAGCAATCAAGAAATATGGGACCGGTTGCGCCGGTTCACGGTTTCTCAACGGCACGCTGGATATCCACGTGCAACTCGAAGAGAAACTCGCCCGCTTCATGAGGAAAGAAGCTGCGCTCATCTTTTCCACCGGCTTTCAGGTAAATCTGGGGGTCATTTCCGCCCTTGTGGGCAAAGATGATATAGTCATCATAGACAAGATGGACCATGCAAGCATTATCGACGGATGCAGACTCTCCTTTGGCGAAATCAAGAAATTCAGACACAACGATATGGCGGACCTCGAAAGGGTTCTGAAAGAATATGAAGACAGGGAAAAACTTATTGTTGTGGACGGGGTTTTCAGCATGGAAGGCGATATTGCAAAACTGCCGTATATTGTTGAACTCACGCAAAAATATGAAGCTCGCCTCATGGTTGATGACGCCCACGGCATCGGCGTGCTCGGTAAGACAGGCAGAGGTACCGCGGAACATTTCGGCCTTGAAAACGATGTTGATCTTGTCATGGGCACCTACAGCAAATCTCTCGCTTCCATCGGCGGGTTTATTTCAGGAGACGCCGATATAATCCATTATATAAAACACCTTGCAAGGTCTTTGATCTTCAGTGCAAGCCCTCCTCCTGCATCGGTTGCATCCGTAAGCGCCGCAATCGACATTATCGAAAATGAACCTGAGCGGAGGCAACAGCTCTGGAAAAACACAAACAGGATGCTGGAGAGCTTCAGAGAACTCGGGTTTAAGGTCGGCAACAGCCAGACGCCTATCATTCCTATTATTGTCGGTGAAGATGAAAAAGCGTTTTTGATGGCCGTCATGCTCCAGGAAGAAGGGGTTTTCGCCAATGTGGCCGTCACTCCCGCCGTACCAAACGGGATGGCATTGATCAGGACAAGCTACATGGCGACACACACGGACGAACATCTTGATATCGTGATAGCCGCATTTAAAAAAGTCGGGAAAAAGCTCGGAATCATATAAAATTGTCGGGAAATAATTTCCGGCAACTACCAAACCAAATAGACTACGACTAAGCGTAGTTAAGTTGTCATTCCCGCTTGTCGGAATGACAACAATCGGAAACAAAAGTTTGACAATCTTTTTATTGATTTTATGTCTATAGACTGATGACCGTAAAAAACATTAAACTCATTGAAATCCGATCAGGGAAAGACCTGAAAGGCTTTATTCGCCTTCCCGATAAGCTCTATTCAAGAGACCCTTTTTATGTTCCTCTTTTAAAAACAGAAATTAAAAAGCAATTGTCCGACAAAAATCCTTTTTTCCTTCATGCAAAGGCAAGGTATTTCCTTGCACAAAAAAGCGGAGAAACTGTCGGCAGAATAGCATCTATCGTAAATCAGAGGCATATCGAGTTCCATAATGAAAAATCCGGTTTTTTCGGCTTCTTTGAGTCCGTGAATGATTATGCCGTCTCCGATGCATTATTGAATAAGGCCGCCGAAACTCTCGGCAACGAGGGGATGGAAATCATGCGGGGTCCCATGAGCTTCTCAACCAATGAGGAATGCGGCATGCTGCTTGAAGGGTTTGACAGTCCGCCAATGCTTATGATGCCTTACAATCCGCCTTATTATCACAACCTCATGGAAAACTATGGCATGAAAAAAGCAAAAGACCTTTTCGCTTATATACTCGACACTCCCGATGAACTTCCGAATAAAATTATCAGGGTCGCTCAAATAGCTGAAAAGTTCGGAATTACCGTAAGGCGGATCGATAAAAAAATGTTCGAACGCGATATGATGATATTCAAAGAAGTATACAATTCCGCCTGGGGGAAAAATTGGGGGTTCATACCCTTGACGGATGAGGAAGTTGTTCACCTTGGCAATAATCTTAAGACCGTTTTAGAGCCCGACATGACGATAATCGCTGAGAAAGATAACAAGCCCGTCGGCTTCCTGGGTTTATTGCCGGATTTTAATTTCGTACTGAAACATATGCAAGGAAGCGTAAATCCGCTAAGTATTGTGAAGGCCCTTTACTATTCAAAAAAAATAAAAGACCTCAGAATGCTTTTGCTCGGAACAAAAGCGGAATACAGAAATAAAGGCGTAGACGCCCTCATGTTCCGGGAGGCTTTCAAAGGGGTTAAAAAAGGCGCCTATAAACGCGTGGATTTCTCATGGATACTCGAAGACAATATCCCGGTCCAGAGGCTGATTGAGATGATAGGCGCAAGATTGTATAAGAAATACAGGATCTATGAGCAAAGGCTGTAACAAAGCCTTACCTTTTTAATTTTATACAAACTA
>Ga0209048_10005164_pt1 | contig 12356 bp, 17 predicted proteins | sample FrelakmetCRP12CR_FD_187146 | JGI IMG/M metagenome (GOLD analysis project Ga0209048, IMG submission 187146) | Freshwater lake sediment microbial communities from the University of Notre Dame, USA, for methane emissions studies - CRP12 CR (SPAdes)... | ecosystem: Environmental > Aquatic >... | reverse complement strand
GAGCAACGGCGGCAGGAAGGAAAAGCCCTGCGGGAAAAGATCCCCCTTGAGTCACAGGCTGAATGTGAGATGGCGTCGGACCGGACAGATCCGGTGAAGGTGATTAAAAAGTCAAGTGAGGGCAGGCTCCAGCATCTGATCCCTATCCGTTATGGCCGTATGTCAAAGAGTGCATTTGCCTTTTATCGTGGCACGGCTTCCCTTATGGCAATGGACCTTGCGCAGACCCCGACGTCCAATCTCCGGGTCCAGGCCTGCGGCGATTGCCACCTCTCCAATTTCGGGCTGTTTGCAACACCTGAGCGAAACCTTATTTTTGATATTAATGATTTCGATGAGACCCTTCCGGCACCCTTTGAATGGGATATCAAGCGTCTTGCGGCCAGCCTTTATTTAGGCGCCCTTGATAATCGTTTTTCAGATAAGGATTGTAAGGCAATCACAAGAACCTGTGTCCAGGCATATCGTGAAGCAATGGCAAAGTTTTCCACGATGAGTGTGCTTGATGTGTGGTATTCCCGGTTTAATATGGATTCTTTCATTGCATCAGCACCCGATGCTGAGGCAAAACGAAACAGGGAACGTATAGCAAAAGAAGCAAGGGCAAATGTAACGGACTATGTTTTTCCTAAAATTACGAATGTCCAGGATGAAAAGCGACGCATTGTCGACCAGCTTCCTCTCGTTTATCACCCCCCTCCTGAAGAAAAAGTTCCTGAAGGTATGCTTGGTGCATTTCAGAATTATCGCGAAACACTACCCTATGAACGCCGGGTATTACTGGACCGTTATCACCTTGAGGATATTGCTTACAAAGTTGTTGGAGTCGGAAGTGTTGGGACACGGTGTGGTGTGTTGCTCCTGATGGCAGAAGTGGATGATCCCCTGTTGCTCCAGATAAAAGAGGCACGCCCATCTGTCCTGGCACCCTATGCGGGAAAAAGTAAATTTGATCACCAGGGAGAAAGAGTTGTTGTAGGCCAGCGCCTCATGCAGTCAGCAAGCGATTTACTCCTCGGGTGGACGACCGGGAAAGATAAAATCCACTATTATATGCGGCAGCTCCGCGATATGAAATTCTCTCTCGATATTTCGATCATGAAACCAATCCAGTTGTCAAGATATGCAGAAGTATGTGGCTGGACTCTTGCCCGTGCCCACGCCCGATCAGGCGATGCTTCAATGATCTACGGGTATATGGGGAAAACCGACACCTTTGACCGGGCGATAGGGACCTTTGCACGACTCTATGCTGATCAGGCCAAAAAGGATTACGAGATATTCCTGAATGCAATAGAATCAGGTGAAATTATAGCTCAAAAAGAAAAATAGCTGGAGTATTTTCGTATTTGAAAACAAAGAATGGGTAAAAACCAGAATGGTGCCTGAGTCGCCAGTACGATTTCAGACAAATCCTGACGTATGTCTGGCCGAACATAGAATCCTTTATGGTATCAATTGACGTCTGGGTCATTTGTCGCAACAGTTCTCCTCTGTTTGAGGGACAATGCTTCGAACTAAAAAAAAAAATATGGATATTATGATCAGTATCCTTTGATTGTAACAGGAATTTTCGTGATTTTTTCAAATATCCAGCGTTTCCGGGCAAGGTTCCGGTAATCGTACATAAAATGTTCGTAGGTATGCCACACGGTCACCCAGTTCATGATGGTAATAAATCCAATGATTAACATAGTGGCAACTGCGTCGAGGGGGATCTCATTCTTCGTGGCAAAGTTTACAAGCACTAACAGAATGGCAATATTCACCAGTAAAAGAATGATACTGTATATCCCCTCTCTCAGGTGAATTTTCATATCATGACTTACGTCATCATAGCGAAATCTGAAATGGTTATGGACACCTTCGGTCATGAGCGAAGACGAAACATCGGGGATATCTTTTTCCGGCAGTTCGATGACAAGATTTGCTGGTTTGCTAACCTTGTATTCATCTAGATGCCCGGCTAAAGCGTCTTCTGCTTCTTCTGTCAATTCCTTTTCGGGAAGGGGGGTGGAATCGCCCTCATCGAAAAGCTGCCCGAGAGCCTTGAACCTGAACGTAAAAAGAACAGTCCCGCCCTGCTCCTCTTTTTTCACAACAATTTTTTTCATAATACTCACTGCCAGTTCCATTAGAAATTGCAAATGATTTGAATATTCCCATTCCCTGTTACATCATCCGAATAGGTCACACATTCTGACTGGCAAAAAACCCGGAAACAGGAGCATTCAGGGATAATGTAATTACTGATTTCAATACAGAATGGTATCGCTTGTAAATTATTGAAAAAAAAGATTGCGGTTATTGAAATTACAGTTTCACCGGTATTGTCGTTGTATGAGTAAACGGTATCTGCGGGTTGAGCCGGAAGATGTCAGGAACTGCAGTCCCGCGGATCTGTACGGTAATCTCTCCCTTCATAAGTGCTCCAATACCGGCACCCATAACTTCTGATGTTTTCAGTGTGACAGGAACTGTTATTTCATTCATCCCCGGCTTGATTGAATATACCCCGCCCTCGCCATGGCCGATGAGGATCCAGTCATTCCCCTGCTGGTAGTATACATCAAATACCACTGATTTTATGGTAATACCCACGGAGTTTGGATTGTTGACATTTAGTGTGACATTGAGATCGATTTTCTGGGAGGAGATCGATTCAATCGCTACATTTTTCACCGTGATTTCAGGGTCTTTCATCAGCATACTGCAACCGGCTATAAGGGTCAAGGCTGCAATAAGCATAAAAATTGCATACATGTGCCAGTTCATGCATTATGATATATACTCCAAGTATTTGAGGTATTCATACCCTCCCGCAGTATTTCCTGATCATTCTCAGGAGTCCAACCCATGGTATGTCTTGGTTTTTTTTCCAAATTGGGGTAATAGGAATATTTTAAGAACGGTATTGCAACCAGAATTAACCAGAATACCATAACAGGTGGTGAAAAATTTGGTCCAAACCGTGCTTTTCCACAAAGATTTTATATAGCCCCAAATCGAATGCATTCACGTATGCTTGACGCATTTGTAACAACCGTAAAGGGAATTCTTATGTCACCTGCTGAGGCATTCAAGCAGGTTGGTGCAAAATCCCTTGGTGCAGCGTATCAGTACTATGCAATGTTAGTGCTTATTTTCAGCATCCTCTTTGGAGCCGTTACCATGATAATGGGGTCCATGATGCTCAACAGCCATGTCCAGCAGATTGCGATGATCCCCCTGATTGGTACAGTATTATCAACTAACCTTGCAAAATTTGGTACCTTTATCGCAACTACCCAATTGTTAGTCGCCTACATGGTGTTTCTCGCCCTGTTATTCGGGGTTTTCCTGGTCGGGTTCTTCCTCCACTTGTTCGTGCTCCTGATGGACGGAAAGAAAGGCATCCGGGAAACGATCAAAACAACCATGTTCGCAGCAACACCGCTGCTCCTGATCGGCTGGATACCCTACGTCGGTGTTATCGGCGGGATCTGGTCATTTGTACTGCTGATTCTCGGGTTCAGGGACAACAATGGTCTCTCGCTTGAAAAGTCAGTAATTGCAGCCCTCCTTCCGGTTGTGCTCTGGTGGATCCTGATGATCCTCGGCTTAGCGATGGTTTCATCATTCTTTGGAGCCCTTCAATCGCTGGTCCCGGCGATGTTTAAATAATTTATTTTTTTTCTTTACGGATTTCCCAAACCCAAAAGTCTGGCAGGTAATCCTATCCTGTTCCTGGAAGATAAAAAACAGCTGTGATATTAATATCGTTTCTCTGGAGTCGGGCACTTTTCGTCGTAATAACTATTCAGCCAGGGACATCTTTTCTATACGTTAATAAATCTTCAAAACCAATACTAGAAAATGCATGCGAAGTACGCCCTGATTGCAGCCTTTCTGGTAATTTGCGTACTTTCTGCTGGTTGCACGGCACCTTTCCCTGCACGAACTCCCAAAGGACCGGCCAATCTGGTCGAACCGTCCTGGCACCTAGTTTCCTATAATGATGGTAACGGGACGCTGATACCGGCGAGTCCCCGGACAAATATTACCCTGAAATTCGGTGAAGATGGAACGGTCAGTGGTCTTATCGATGGGTGCTGGAAATATTCCGGCCGCTATACGACCCTTGGGGAGACGATCAAGGTCACCAACCTCACCGGAATAAATGAAAGCACATGCCCCTTTTCAGCAGAATCAGCCGATATGGAAGACACGTATTTCACCCTCCTGCAAAAATCTCCCCGCTTCAATGTCAACGGGGACACACTGTTCTTTGGGTATTTTGATGCCAACAGGTATCTTGTATTCACCCGGGCCTGACCGGCACTATCGTCAGAGCGATTGCGATTCTTTTGGATAATACACCAGGATTATAAGGATAATAAAGGCACCGGTAATTATCATCAGGATGCTCTGGCTGGTGGGATGGATAAATGCAAGGCTCGCAGGGTATTTGACGGTATGATATGCATTGACTGACCAGGGAAAAGCCTGGTAAAAATAGCGATATGCCGTCTGGAAAAAGACTACCAAAATGGTAGTGATAACAATAACCAATAGAAGGAGCCTGGTTTTCGAAGACATGGTATCACATAATTCTTTATTTGGAATAAGACATGAACAGCAGAATGCTTCTGTACCCGTTCATTCTTCACTCATTAAATACTATACGATGCACATGAATATGAGAGAACATGGCATTATTCAGTCGTGATACAAAATTTTTGCTATTCCTTACCGTGATTGCCATAATTACTAATGTCATTCCCTTTTACCTGCTCCTCAAGTACGGAAAGCCCTGAGCGTATATTATAGGTTTCATCCGTTTTTAAAAAAAATTAGGGTAATTATTCAGCTCCCTGATTTTATTTTTGATTATCTTGCTTTATTTCTTTTTAACAGGTAACTGATTCCTTTTCCTGCCGGGATTTTAAGAAAATACAGCCAGGCAACAACCACGGCAGCTATTGAACCGATAGTATGACAAATATCATCGCCGATGAGATCGGGCAGACCCTCATCAAACATGGCGTTGCGGGTAATATCCATATACACTTCCCCGATTTTCCACAAGCCCCCGAAGAAAGCCACCAGGAGGAAGATTCCGATGAGTACGGTGGTTGGCTTGAACCTGATCCCATACATATCAAGTATCAGGAAGAATACGAGCACTACCAGTCCGACCGCAAGACCGGAAATAAAATGGGCTGCTTTGTCATACAAGGGAAACTTCGGTGACCAGTACCAATCCAAAATGCCCCCTGCAGTGTGGACAAAAAGGGCAAACGGTATCATGAGTTTCACCCCGAATGGGATCGAGATCCCCAGCAGTTTCTCGGCTGCGTAGGGGATCAGGGTTATGAAAAATGAGCCTATCGCTATGTTCATCCTCATTGTGTCATCGACATTTTTTGCCTGGAGAGCCAGCCAGATAAAACTGATCTCAAAAAGGATGACAATAATAAGTTCGAAAGTTCTTGAGTTGATAGAAAATCCCTTTCCATAATTTTAATGATCTTATTCATTAAAAACTCTGCCGGACACGCGAGCTCACGGAACTCTGGGATCGGTGGCGAGAAGTTTATGTTACTATCGAATTTTCTTGGCTGGAAGAGTTTTTTATTAGATAAAGTCAATTAATCTGAAGATATGAAATTTGAGTTTTCTCCTTCACTGAGAACCATTGAAAATATCATCGTACTACTTTTTGAGATAAGTTTTATCCTCCTTGCTATCCAGGCGGTGAATATTGATGATATCCCCCGGATGTACATCGCGATAACCGCATTTTTCATGACCCTGATCCCCTATGCTGCAGAAAAACTGCTCCGGATCCAGTTCCCGTTCGGGGTAAAATTTATGATACCCTTTGCTCTCTTCATGCATACTGCCGGAGGGATCATGCGGTGGTACTGGGAACTCTCGGATTTCTATTATGACAAGATTGCTCACCTGATTGGAGGGATTACTCTCGGTCTTGCGATCTTTGTCAGTATCCTGACTGCTATCCATTTTACTACATGGGAAATAGAGAAGAAATCTGTCTTGATGTTAACCGCTCTGCTCACATTCCTCTTTGGTTTAATATGGGAGATCGAGGAAATGGCAATAGACAGTGTGGTTATGACAACATATTCCGGGGGTCTCTATGACAGCATCGGTGATTCGATCGGAAATATTGTTGGCATCATCATCTGTCTGTATATTATTAACCGGTGGATGGATTCAGTACCGCCACAAGAGAGACTCTCCTGGCTGTTGAGAAAAGACCAGTGATCATTGCAGTACAAATCTTTTTACATCTTCATTGGCATCGAGCGGATAGCCTGATTTATGATATGAATACGATGAATGTAAAAATAGATGAATCAACCAATCTTTTGGTGAATAATCTCATTAGCATTTTTCCATGAGAAGAAATCCCAAAATTTAAAAAATTGGTTGTGCTGTCTTACGCTTTGTTGTAGGACAGCTGGCTTCCATAGGAAGTTCTCAGCATCATCGTGTCGTTGGGGATGGAGTAGGTCTGGGTTTGCTGGAGATTGTTGAGGTATGATGTTTCGAAATCGGCGGTGTCAGCGCAATACATCTTAGTGGATGCAAGAGGTCCGATGGTAATCTCTTTTCCAAATTCCGTGGTCTTTCCGCTCAGGGTGTAGCCACCATTGAAATTGTTACAGCCACTAAATCCAGTCAGCGTGCCGTCATTGTTGAATGTCAGGGTTACTGACTGGGTATTGGCGATAACGGGCATTTTTCCAGATCCAGTTGCTAACATTGCCCCTTTATAGGTCCAGGTGCCTATCAGTGCCGGATCTGTAACTGGTGGAGGTGTTGTTGCAACAGTGGCAACGGTAGTTGGCACAGGTGTGGGAACAGTCGTTGCCGGTGGCGGTACAGGTGTCGGAGATGTACAGCCTGCTGCGAGGATTCCCACGAACAGGACTGCACAAACAAAAAACAGTAAGGATTTCATATTCACTGAATCTCATTAACTTTTATTTATACCTATCCTCATATTCAGAGTTTCAGGGTGGTCACCTGAATTAGCAGCCATGAGATATCAATTTTCACTGAGACACATGAGAGATTTCTCTTTGATTTCTTTCAGATCCGGATCATCAAAAAATTAAAAAAAAAAATGATTGTACTATCTTACGCTTTATTGTATGACAGCTGGTCTCCATAAGATGTTCTCAGGAGCATCGTGTTGGTGGGGATGGAGTATGTAACGGTTTGCTGGAGTACTTTGAGATAGGTGTCTTCGAAATCAGCGGTATCAGCGCAATACTTCTTTGTGGATGCAATGGGCGAAAAGGAAATAACTTTTCCAAATTCTGTGTTTTGACCGGTAATGGTATATCTGCCATTGTAATTGTTACATCCACTAAATCCCGTAAAAGTTCCGTCATTGTTGAACGTTATGGTAACTGACTGGGTATTGGAAATAACGGGCGTTTTCCCGGTTCCAGTTGCGAACATTGCTCCTTTATAAGTCCAGGTGCCTGTCAGTGCCGGATCTGTCAGTGGAGGAGGTGTTGTTGCAACAGTGGCTGGCGTTGTAGGTACGGGAGTGGGTACTGGTACAGGTGTCGGTGATGAGCATCCTGCTGCGAGAATCCCCACAAACAGGACTGCACAAACCAAAAACAGTATGGATTTCATATTCACAGGATATCATCATCTTTTATTTATACCTATCTTCAAATTCAGTTTCAGGGTGGGCACCTGGATTATCAATCCTGAGATATCAAATTTCACCGTGAATCGGGAGAAAAAAATGGATCAGGAATAGTAATTGTCTTTTCCGGACACTGCAATTTTTTTAGATGTTGTCAGGTTCTGTAAAATGTAGTAAGTTATATATTCTTTTATGGTGGTTTATCCAGTATGCAGGAAATAGAGTTAACCATTAAGAAACGTGCCTTCCCAAGCAAAGGACGCGTACGACTGCATGAGTCGAAACTGACTGACCTTGGCATTGTCAACGGTGACCATGTAGATCTCATTAATGAGACCGCGAAAAAAACAGTAACCGTCAGCGTCATATCTGACACTATGGTTGGAATAGAAGAAATCCGCGTAAGTGAAGAAGACCTGAAGGCTCTCGGCCTCAAAGAAGGTGACAAAGTACGAGTCAAAAAGTCCCTCGGGCTTAAAGAAAAACTAGGCAAGAGTTCAGCAGATGTATCTGCCGGTGCCAAGAAAGTTGGCAGTGACGTTGCCACAGGGGCTAAAAAAGTTGGTTCAGACGTAGCAACCGGTGCCAAGAAAGCGGGGGCTTCAGTGGGAAAAGCCGCTGGTAGTGCAGCAGACACCGTGAAAACAAAAGTGAAGGGTAAAGACGATCTTTAACCTGCCAGGGAATCCTGGGAAGTTGATACGACTTACTAAATCGGAGAGGTGATTGATATTATCCCAACATCACAAACAACTACAATTGTTGCGACATCGCCGCCAATAATTAATGACACATCGTTCCTGGTAATCCTTGGAATATTTATTATCTTAATTATCTATCTCATTGTCCGTGAAGTGCGGATCATGAATACGTCGAAACACAATATTGCGCTGGAGCAGGACAAACTCAAAATTCTCCAGATGGATGCAGCGACCAAGGCGCTTCCCTTCACGCGTCTCTCTCCGGAGCAGACATCTGAGATAAGGGAAGTTGAGGACGAGAATTTTGCGCTTGAGACCAACATCTTTGCCCGGGAAAAACTCGTAGAGAAACGGTTGGACCGGTTAGAGAATTATGTCAAAGCCAAAAAACTGGACAACATGTTAGGTAAGATTCAGATTGAGGAGAAAAAGGTGAAATAAGCATGGACACGGTAGTTAACCAGACCGAAACAGCCCCGGGGTACTGGGAGAGAATATCCCATCTGCCCGGGGCGATTGATGCAAGACTCCCTTCATTCGATAAATCTCTGGACGCGTATTTTGACCAGAACTTTGCGGCTATTATAGATGAATGGGATCTCCTGACTGATAGCGATCTCCATAAACTTGAATACCGCCTCTCTCAGATTACCAACGAAATAAGCACCCTTTTTGCAGAAAAACTGGTGATCGAAAAGCGTGTCGGAAACCTTGACGTCCTGATATCTTCCATGGAGGGGTCAAAATGATCGGCATGAAAAGTTACATGAATGCCTATGTTGACCGGCGGATGAAATCTGTTGTCGAGGAATGGGATCTTTGCCGGAAAGATGACGTGTCAGATTTTACCACAAGGATGAATGCTATTGAGCAGGAAATTCCGCGCCTGAAAGCGTCAAAAAAAGCGAGCGTGGACAAACTGACGGAACTTGAAATCCGTGCACGAAAACTCAAGGAGATGAAGTGATATGGATTTTCTGGAATTCCTGGTTATAATTATTTTCATCGCTGCCGCGTTTTTCCTTATCTACTATTACTTCCGTGGGGCAAAAGGAGACATTGCGCTGACACGTCCTGTAGAGAGCCGGGTGGATGAATACCTTGATCGCCGCTTTGAGAGTCTTGTCGAAGAATGGCAACTGATAGACCATCCAAAGCTCTCAAGATTCAAGGAACAAAAATCAAAGGAACTTGAGCAGGATGAAGCCCGCCTTGCGGACATAAAGAAATTCGAACTGGATCTGGAGACTTCACTTACAAAAATGGAGAGCAGGCTTGACAGTATTGAAAAGGGACTGGTTAAAAAGGAAGCAAGCGCCAAAAAGTAAAGATGCCTCCCAGGACCGTTTCAATGACTTAAAAAAAGATATTGTGGTGATACGTAAGCAGGGAGAACCCCCGGTAAAGGATCCCAGCACCTTCGCACAATACGTCTGCGATCTCTGCTCAACCGACCACCCCATCTCCGGTCTCCGTCAGTGCGTTCTCTGCGGACGCTGGGCCTGCGATGCCTGCTGGAAGGATGAGTTATATACATGCAAATCCTGTTCCGGATTTATAAAAATTCATTCACAATTAAATAAAGAATAAACCCCCGCCACATTTTTCTCAAGCAACCCCACGTCAAAAGGTTATACCTTTTTTCATAGATGATTCTTGAAAATTGTTCTCGGGATAGTGTTTCACATCAGGAAAGTAAGCCCTGATAGCTGGGTACCACAGCGCTGTTGCGGATTGGCTTGGTTTACGATCACCAGATGAGAAATAATGATTAGAAATCGCTGGTACTATAAAATTGATTGAAATTGTGAAATTTTTACGAAATCACAACGGATAAGAACAAACAGATTCAACCATACGGCGGAGTGATGAAAATTATGGCAAAAGAACGACCTATTGGTGTCACAATCCTCGCTTTCCTTGCTATTCTCGGAGCGATCAACGCGTTCATTTATACGTTACAGATGCTGCATCTTCTTCCGACAGTCATCGGACAGGTAGCTTTCTACCAGTTCAGCCTTATTGGGGCAATTTTCTGGGGATTCCTGTGTTTTATATGGCTCGGGGTATTCGGGCTCCTGTGGCAGCTGCACCCGCAGGGCTGGGTGTTTATGACGATAGTTTCGGGATTAAGCTTGTTATTTGCGGTCCTTAACGTCCTCGGCTCGTCATCATGGGAGGCGATGGCCCCGATGATCATTATCAGCGGCGCTATCCTGATCTATTGCATGCTTCCCGGCACAAAAGCTGCCTTCGGGATTCCACAATAGATCTTTAAACCTTTTTTCTTATTTTCAGGTTGAAGACCCATGTATCTCTTGGATTAGGGGCAATTTTCTGGGGAATACGAATTGGAGGTATTCCCGACGGACATAACACGCCTGCTGTTAGAATCAGTGGATACGTTCTTTTACCCGATCGCCTTTCCCGGCTGACCTGTCTCCGGTCACCCGTTCGCCCCCGCCACCATCTTCTCGTGCGAAATGTTAATTACCGGAGCTGGTGATATAAGGGTATGCACGTCTGATGGGACGTTGTACCGGTTCTCATACCAGCTTAGAGGCGGGAGATCAACCAGATGGGACATGTATTACTATCACCTCTGAACTGGGGGCTTGGCCACGCATCGCGTGATGTCCCGGTCATCCGCGAACTTCTCAGACACCACCACGAAGTTACCATCGCTGCTGAGGGAAATGCCCTTGAACTCTTAAAAAAGGAGTTCCCCACCTGTAATTTCATCAATTTTCCAGACTATCCGCTTGCTTATTACCAGGGGAGATTTTTCTTCGCAAGATTTACCTTTCACGTTCCGGCACTCGTGCAGGCGATTGCCGAGGAGCGAAGGAATTTGCGGGAAATCCTGTCCCGTACCCGCTATGATCTCATTATCAGCGATAACCGCTATGGGGTCTATTCAGATTCCATCCCATCAATCCAGATAAATCACATGACGCACCAGACGTTCCCCTTCATTGTCTGGCCAATTGAACTGGTTGCCCTCTACGTGAATGGCAGCGGGTTCCGGAATTTTGATGCAATAATTATTCCTGACAATCCGCCCGGGCCGCTCTCCCTTGCCGGAAAACTGTCTCGTACGGGAGGGACCGGGATTAAAAAACGGGTCTATTACTCAGGAATTCTTGCAAGTATGCCAAAAGTCAAAACAGAGAAGAAAATCGATTATCTTCTCCTCATTTCTGGTATGGAACCCCAGCGGACGGCCCTTGAAAAAATTCTCCTTCCGCAGGTAAAGGACCTCCCGGGCAGAAAAGTGGTATTACTGGGAAAACCTGCTGAAAATCGTGAAGCGGAAACGGGAGACGATACCATCGTTTACTCGTACCGCTCGTTCACGGAAAAAGCAGAACTGATGTCGGGATCCCGGTTCATCATCTGCCGTTCAGGATATACAACAATGATGGACCTTGCCGAGATTGGGCTTAAGAGTGGCCTTTTCATCCCTACACCCGGCCAATGGGAGCAGGAATACCTCTCGGCATATTACCAGAGAAGAGGATGGTTCAGGTCAAAAAGGCAGTCAGGTGTCAGTCTTCTGCGGGATGTTGAACAGGCTCAGGGGTATTCAGGATTTCCTGAAATGCCGTGTACCGAAAAAAATGTTCAGAAATTATATCAGGATCTGCTCTCCCGGTACCTGGAGTGACTGGTCTTGGCAGAATATGATTATGCTCAGGAAAAAATCAGATCTATCAAAAGGTATCTCACCGGGAGCCGTAAATGAAAGTGTTCGGGCGACAGATTGATCCATTACTATTCTGGTGGAAGCTGGGAGTTGTAATCGCATACCTTTTCCTCTTTGGGAGTATCGCATGGCTCATATTCCAGGGAGTCCTGATCTGCCAGGCATATGCAGAAGGGGATTTTGCATATCTTGACTGGAAATTCTGGCGTTATTCCCTTATTGCAATTGTTTATTTTACATTGGGGGGTTTCCTGCGTCTGGTACGGTTTATTTA
>Ga0209048_10005163_pt1 | contig 12357 bp, 11 predicted proteins | sample FrelakmetCRP12CR_FD_187146 | JGI IMG/M metagenome (GOLD analysis project Ga0209048, IMG submission 187146) | Freshwater lake sediment microbial communities from the University of Notre Dame, USA, for methane emissions studies - CRP12 CR (SPAdes)... | ecosystem: Environmental > Aquatic >... | reverse complement strand
CATCGGCGTGGATCTTCCGCGCTGCTGCTTCATCACTTAGACCCCCGATAGGACTCCAGGCGGCAAAATGAGGCTTGATACGTGCAGTAAGATCGTCTTCTTCCAACTGAGTGGGATAAGCCACCAGCTCAGTCCGGGCAGGGTTCAGATACGCGAGAATATTTTCCAGGAAAAATCCTACTGGATGCCCCATCAAATCCCCGGAAACCAAGCCGACCCGTAAGCGCTGCATACGACTGTCTGTTGGACAAATAGGCCAGCTTGTGTACGGTTTGGCTTGAGCCAGTACTTTACTGCCATAGTGTTTAGCGTCGGCAAGGTATTGGGTGGGCAAATTCTGAGAATAATAATTCTGAGCGAAAAGCAGGCAGCTCTTTGACTCGACAGAAACAGAATCGGAGTCAAGTAAAACCGCCTTCCGATACCATTCCATGGCTTCGTCTATTTTTCCCAGCTCTATGAATGCTTTCCCCATGTTCGAGTGCACGGCAGCATAATCCGGCTGAATTGACAGCGCTTTCTGGTAGCAGGCGATCGCCTTCTCAAGCTTCTTTTCGTAAACGTACAAGTTTCCCAAATAATAATGTAAGTCGGCAGATTCCGGGTTAAGGGAAAGCCCTTGTTTAATGACTTTCTTGGCATTTTCAATTTGTCCACTTTGAAACAGCGCGTGACACAAGTCACGATAAATGATTTCAAAATCCGACTTGAGCTCAAGAGCCTTGCTGAAATTTTCTATCGCGCCATTGAGATTGCCTTGTTCCTGCGAAATAGTCCCTAAAATGTAATAAGCGTCTTCCATTTTTGGATTGATCAAAATGGCACGCTTGAGATAATGTTCAGCTTCCTCGAAAAGCTTCTGCTCCCTTAATACGAATCCCAGGTTGAGAAAACCTTCGGCAAAGTCGGGATTGATAGCAACCGCTTGCCGATAACACTCCGCAGCGCCTTCCAGATTGCCTTTGGCCAAAAACTCGTTACCGCGTTTTTTATGGGCCACACACTCACTCAGCAGGTCGGCCTGCGTCGATAATTTTTGGCCTTGTTCGGCTGAGAATGCGTCGAAAAGATCGAAAAGAGCGGCGGCATAGTCGCTTGGTTTGCGCTTGAAGGCAATAGCTGATATTTCCAGATCTCCTACTTGGACAAATACAACAGGGAAACCAGCATTGAGCAGGATCGTCTTCAATGATTTCTGCGTGAACCCCGTCTTATGTGCATAAAAGTCGTTACCGCTTTTCTCGATCTCTTCTCCATAACCATAAATGACGTCGCTGACGGTTATTGGCCCGCAAGGGGCCTGATAAAGAAAATCGTCCATGTCCAAACCACGTTGGCCCACGATTTGCATCAACTCCCCCATATCCGGGACCCGTATATACGCGAAGCCGTCATCCTTCAGGATATGAAGGAATCCGGCCAACACCTTCTCGACATCATGCCGATAATAATGCTCCAGATTATGGGAGCAATAGACAGAATCGTAATCAGCTCCGGGCAAACCCATCAGATCCCGAGCATCACACACAACATCTGGATTACCTTTCGGATCAATGTCCAACAGAACATGCTCCCATCCATCGTACTGTGCCGGAATCAAGATATTCTTGCTATTGCCGCCCACGTTCAGAACTTTCCTTCCCCGTAGCAATTTTTCTGCAGCTGGACCGTCACTTTTCCGTGTCGAGTTCCCTGGGGAGTTGATGACTTTGTTAAAAAAGCTGAACATAACTTATCTCTTGATTAGCGACATCCTCAGCAGTCACACGTAGTGAACCTGCCAAGGGATAAAAATAAGCGCAACTACCACGGAGGGATGCGCCAGGAAGATGAACCGAGTGAAATTTCAAGTAGGACTTTCGATGGATCTATTTTGAAAATATCGTGTGATTGGGGTTCTCAGGATTTCAACATAAGATCTTTTGTCAATTGATCCACAAATACAGCATCATATCCCGCGTCTTTTAATGCCCATTTGAAAGCATTTCCCAGCTGTGCTTTTTTGTAGATATTCAGCTTGTGCTCAAGCTTGAATCGCGCCATCTGCTGAAACATCTTATTTATTACTTCCTGCTTTTTGGCTATAGACTTATTTTTCCCATCGGGGTCACCCGGTGAAATTCTTTCTATATAAAAATGGGCCAGCGAGGTACCAAATTCCTTGGCTTCGCTTGCATCAAACCAACTTAAAATCATCCTTCTTCTCCTGCTGAATTTGATATCGAACATTACATTAACATTTATTCCTCATTCAAGTAACATGCATAGAAACCTACTTCTTTCCAACTTTACTATTGATGATGGGTTGAGGATAAAAAATTGCAGTCACGCATCCGAATTTTTGACAAGGCTATCGCTTCCATCCCTGATGGAATCCGCCGTGTAGACCTCAAGCACGAAAATACACTTTACTCAATGAGCGAAAAGCTGATGACATTATTTTGGATATTCGTGTGAAACAACAACTACTGAGCCTGATTCTCCCTGCCCGTAATGAGGCAGAAGGATTACGCCGCCTATTACCCGAACTCGTGGCAACATTGCCGGATGCTGAAATTATCGTCGTCAACGATGGCTCGGACGATAATACGCTCGCCATATGCGCGGAATTCCCCGTGCGAGTGGTCAGTCACCCCTACCCCAAAGGTAATGGAGCTGCGGTAAAATCCGGGGCACGGGCTGCAAATGGGGACGTGCTGATATTCATGGACGCCGATGGCCAGCACAAACCGGAAGACATCCCCTCCCTGCTGGAAAAATTTAAAGAAGGCTACGACATGGTGGTGGGTGCGCGCCAGTCGGGCTCCCATGCCGGGGCTCACCGGGCGGTAGCGAATGACGTTTTTAGCCGCCTCGCCACCTGGATGGTGCGGCAACCTGTAGAAGACCTGACTTCCGGATTTCGGGTGGTCAAAGCAGACAAGTTCCGCAAGTTCCTTTACCTGCTGCCGAACGGGTTTTCCTATCCGACCACCATTACCATGAGCTTCTTCCGTGCTGGATTCAGCGTAGCGTACCTACCCATCCATACTCCCCGGCGTGCCACAGGGAAGAGTCATATTCAGCCAGCACGGGATGGAGTGCGTTTCCTGCTGATTATTTTCAAGATCGGAACACTGTATTCCCCCTTAAAGCTCTTTTTGCCAATCAGCCTGATCTTTTTCTTCTCCGGCCTAGGCTATTATCTATTTACTTTCGTTACACAGCATCGCTTCACCAACATGAGCGCACTACTATTGACCACGTCTGTGCTGGTATTCCTGATTGGACTAATTTCCGAGCAGATTACCATGCTGATCTACAAAGACAGTGACTAGAGATAATACCGGCCAAAAACGCAAAAGGTTACTGGTTCTAACCTCTACCTTCCCACGCTGGGAAGGCGACCACGAACCACCTTTTGTTTTCGAGCTTTGTCGTCGGCTTAGGACTGACTTCGACGTTTGGGTACTGGCCCCGCATGCCCCATGTGCGAAAACCCGTGAGACTTTGAGCGGGGTGACGGTAGTGCGTTTCCGTTATTTTTTCGAGTGGGGGGAAACGCTCGCCTACCGGGGGGGAATACTGGCCAACCTCCGCAACAACAGGCTCAATTACCTGCTTGTTCCCCTGTTCCTTGTTTGCCAGTTGGCTGTCCTGTTGCGGCTGTTAGCTCAAGAAAGGTTCGACATCGTACATGCCCACTGGCTTATCCCTCAAGGGCTGGTTGCTGTCGCGGCCAAACTTGTTTTTCGCCCGACTCCCGCGCTGCTTTGTACCGCCCACGGCAGCGACCTGTATGGTTTGCGGGGAAGACTGTTTTCGGCGCTAAAGCGCTTGGTGATGCGCCGGTCCGATGCGGTAAGCATGGTAAGCCAAACCATGAAGGAACACGCAGTTGCTTTGGGAGCCGAACCGGAAAAAATTTCTGTTATCTCCATGGGTGTGGATACAGCAAACACCTTCATGCCCGCCGAGCACCCGGCACGTAGCAATGATGAATTGCTGTTCGTCGGCAGGCTCACCGCACAAAAAGGGGTGGAGTTGCTTGTCCGGGCGCTGTCCTACGTGGTAAGCGCCCGTCCAGACACTACCCTTACGGTCGTCGGGCAAGGCCCGCAGAAGGAGCCCTTGCGGGCGCTGAGCGAAGTGCTGGGGGTGGCGCGGAACGTGAAGTTTCTTGGTGCCGTCGCCAATGAGAACCTTCCCGAACTCTACCGGAGCGCCACCGTTCTAGTGTTCCCCTCCGCAACCGAGGAAGGCTTTGGCTTGGTATGCGTGGAGGCGCTGGCCTGCGAATGCCCGGTAATCGCCTCTGACCTGCCCGCAGTGCGGGAACTCATTCTGAACGGCGAGACCGGATTGCTGTTCAAGCGGGGCGACAGTGACGAACTCGCCCACAAGATACTCGCCCTGCTGGACGACCCCACATTACGCCATTCACTGGGAAAGGCTGGAAGGGAGTTTGTATCGCAGTGGTTCGATTGGCAAATTGTCGCCCAGCGCTATGGCGATCTGCTCACCCGATTAATTGCCATGAAAAACCAAGGGCGATGACTGTCATGAAGAATGGCACATCCACCACATCTCCCGTATGCTCGGTGTGCATCGCCAATTACAACGGCGCCGAGGTCATCGAAGAGTGTCTGAACTCGGTGTTTGCCCAGGACTGCGACTTTCCCTTCGAGGTCATCGTCCATGACGACGCTTCCACCGATGGCTCAGCCAACATCGTCCGCAACCGCTATCCCAGCGCCATCCTCATTCCCAGCGAAGAAAACGTGGGATTCTGCATCAGCAATAATCGTATGGTGGCCCAAGCACGTGGGAAATATATCCTATTGCTCAACAATGATGCCGCGCTGTTTCCTGACGCGCTACGAACACTTTACACATACGCCGAAAACCAGCCCCTCACAGGCATATTGGGCCTGCCCCAATACGACATAAAAACAAGGGAACTGCTCGATATCGGCAGCCTGTGTGACCCCTTCCTGAATCCCGTGCCAAATCTTGATGCGGGAAGACACGATGTCGCCATGGTCTCGGGAGCATGCCTGTGGATTCCCCGGTTACTGTGGGAGGAATTGGGTGGCTTCCCCGACTGGTTCGGATCTTTGGCTGAAGATTTGTATCTGTGCTCATTAACTCGTCTCAATGGTTATTCCGTGCTGACACTAGGTACTTCAGGTTTCCTCCACCATGTAGGAAAAAGCTTCGGCGGTGGGAAAGTAACAAAAGAAAATCGTCTGGTTACCTCCAGGAAGCGGCGCGCCTTATCCGAGCGCAACAAGAGTTTCGTGATGGCGTTGGCCTACCCGGCCCCGCTGTTCCAACTGATTTTTCCACTACACCTTGTCCTGCTTGTACTGGAAGGCGCGGCCCTGGCACTGATTAAGCGGGAGCGGGCATTGTTTCAGGATATCTACTTGGCCTGCATCAAGGCGCTGTGGCAGGAGCACTTAAGGCTCTTTTGTCTGAGGCGAAAAATCCAGGCCAATAGAAAAATTGGTTTAAGGCTGTTTTGGTCCGTATTTCAGTTGGTGCCTCACAAGCTGCGGATGCTGCTTCGGTATGGGTTGCCACACTTAAAATGACCTTGGCCGCTCAGCGACTGCCGTTGAGCACCCATCTGACAAATTTCCTAATGCGTGGGAATCTTTTCAGCCAGCCGACGAGCTGACCAACGAGAACCGAGGAATGATAGGTGATCACCCAGCTCAAGTCGCGAAGTAATGTCCGTTTTTGACCGTCGCCAGGGGACGGTAACGCTGCCTCAGAAAACCCTTGCAACCTGGACTGCTCGTTCTTTGCGCGCAATGTGGCTTCAAGAAACTGGTGCTGGAACTTGCGGTCAGGTTCTAGATGACACCCTTCTGCCCATTCGTTCCAGGCATTGATGAAGACAAAACGCTCCTGGCTCGGAAAATCTTCGAGCGTTTTTCTCATACTCTCGGCAAGCCAGTATTCATAATTGGCTGGTGTGCAGTCAAGAACGATAACTCCGCGGTTTCCCGTGCGTGGCGTGTTGTCCCAGGAGGGGAATACGCCCCTGAAGACGTTACTATGTGGGTATTTCCGTTCCAGATAGGCTTGAGCGATCGCCTGGCATTCCACCACATAACCACGAAAGGGCTCATAGAACGAGATCTGATCCGCGACGTTCCGGCACTTCAGGTTGTGCGGCGGAAACTCAACGCCGCTGTCAAAGCCAAATTGCGCGTAATCCTCGTTGCCATGGGTCAGCGCCGCGCAGAGATGAATTTCACCTATGCCGACTGAGCGGCAATACTCCCGCCAGATGGCGGCCGTCTTCCGGACATCAGGCAGGTGTTGGGGCCGATAGACAATCAGGAAGGGGACGCCATCGATCCGGATGTAGCGAGGGTCGGAAAAGAACGGAATCAGGCTTTTAATGAAATTGAGATCGTCGTCTGGCAGGTATCGCTGGGCGATGAGTATTTCATGCTCGGCGGCGTCCCAGCGCCGTGTCCAGTTCTCGTTCGCCCAGCAAAGGCAGAATGGCATGTCACTTTCCGGATCAGCCAACATGTCGTCCAGAGGCTGGTTGAGCAAACGTGTCCCGGAAAACCAGTAGTAATGATAGCAGAAGCCGTCGATCCCGAACTGCTTCGCCAGTCGAATCTGGTCGTGTCGGGTTGCCCGCACACGGAGATCGTAAAATCCGAAATCTGTCGGTAGATGAGGCTGATCGTGTCCGTCAAAGAGGGGCTTAGCCTTAGTGACATTGGTCCATTCCGTGAACCCCTTTCCCCACCAAGCATCGTTTTCAGGGATGGGGTGAAACTGTGTCAGAAAGAAAGCGATCAGGCGCGGACGGATAGAGGAATGGAGGGGTTCCATATACCCAACCGCATCTTCGGATACTGTTGAATCGTTCATGATGGACAAGTCAGTTCGATATCCCAGTTCAAAACTGGAGACCAATCCGTTCGAGCATTTGTGCAATCCTCTTCCGGGTCCGCAGGCTTAGAAAGGAAAGTAAAAAGCCCAGAACTCGGCTGCCCCTAGCCCCGGTGCTGAAGGAATCGGCAGTGGGTGCGGGAACCGGTAGCGACTCCAGTCGCAGACCCTTGCCGGGAGCGGAGTGAGGTACCGCCTTGACCACCACCTGATAAATCGTACCGAATTCGTTGGAGGCAAGAGCCTGCCTGGTTTGGGATGAGAGTTGCCACCAGCTGTTAGCGAATTCCGTCTGTTCGGGCGCCTTGACCACGAAGTCGGCCTCGACGATCTTGAACCCAGCATCGTTGAACAGCCTTTGAATGTTCTTAATGCCGAAGAAGCGAATATGAGTCTTGTCGAGCAGCCCCCACGGCTGATACTCGAAATCTCCGGTCAGAAGGCAGGCAACGACAGCGTTATGGCCCGCGTGGGGCAGGGAAATGACAACATATCCATCATCTGCAAGTAGCGATTGCAGACTATTCAGCGTGCTCCATGGGTCATACAAATGCTCCAAGACATCCCCGGCAACGACCACCTCGAATTTGTCCGAACCGGAAAGCTTCGCGGGCCATTCGGGATCGTTCAGATCGCAGGGATAGACTTTCTCGCAATATTCAGAAACTATTTCGATAGCCTTTAAATCCACTTCCAGCGCAGTAACGCGACATTGGTTGTCCTTCAGTAACCGGGTGATCGACCCCGGTCCTGAACCGATTTCGAGAACGCGCTTTCCGGCGCCTACCATGCGTACCACCTTGGCAGCAGCGGTATTGGGATTCACCTTGTATTCGTATTTGTGTCGTTGATCCACTGTTAGTCCACCTTATTCAGGCCTATTAGGCGAAGAGAAGTCCATGGGTTTGGCAGCAGGCTCATGCCTTTTTCCAATAAACCCCTACCCCATCAATCTCGATAATATCCGGTTTAATATTTCTTGATGCGCAGAAATCGTGGACGGCCTGCTTACAGCCGTTCACCACATGGTAATCATCGACGATTACGTAACCTCCCGACGAGACCTTGTCGTAGAGGGCTTCCAGCGGAATGATGGTGGACTCATACAAGTCGCCATCTAACCTGAGCAAAGCTAATTTTTCGATAGGCACTGAGGGTAGGGTATCTTTGAACCATCCCTTGAGAAAAACAACCTGGTCATCCAACAAGTTGTATTTTTTGAAGTTATTTTTGACTTCCTCTATGGACACAGAAAGTTCTTTATATTCGTGGAATTTCTCACCAGCATCCGCCGGGTAAAGCTCGGGAGTAGGGGCAGGCAACCCTTCAAAGGAGTCTGCCAGCCAGACACGCTTAGCTCTCACTCGATAGGCCTCAAGAACAGCGCGCATCATAATACATGCCCCTCCTCTCCAGACGCCAGTCTCGATTAAATCCCCAGGAATGCGCTGCTTGATGATGCTTTCCGTGAGAAACCGGACATTGGCAAGCCGTTTGACGCCAATCATGGTGTGGGCCTTGGATGGCCAGTCCCAACCGTATTCGCGCAGCTTCGGGTCATAATGCTTCTGCCCCAGCACGGAAAATGGCATGTCTTCATAGATTACACCGGTCAAACAGCGTTGCATCAGATCAAGATACCTGTTCCGTGTTGTCCGGAATTTTTCGAAGAATCCCCAACTAAGGACATTAACGAAAGCCCGGATATAAGCGTCTAAATGGTTCTGAATAGGTTTTCTTGCCACTTAACAATTCTCCACAGTGCCATATCGTTCCGCGAATTACCGCCATCGAAGGGCGGTTTATTATCAATGACCTTGGTAAAAACCACCGGCTTTAGCCGGTGACTTTGATCTTAAATGTTGTGACTTATGCGCGTTTAGCGGGGTGCAGGTAGACGATTTTAGTCGCACCCCGTTGCGCTGACCCACCCATTAGTTGAACTTTCACCTGTTTAAATCGCAGGTAACTGCTGGTTAGAGCGTCGCTGAGCCCATGCTGCCCGATAAAGTTCATCATCGAGACATGTCAACTGTTGGGCAAGCTTCCGTTCAGTTTGAGATAACATATTTTGGCTTGGACGATTTGTTCTATTCTCGACCACTCGTTCGTTTGGTATTGGCAATGATAACGTTGTACAAATAGTGGGGAGATCCTTTTCGAAAGTTTCTGTAAAACCAATATCGGAGAAGTGTGCAAGATTGCTGATAGCCCGCCTGAGTAAAGTCTCTTCGGAAAAATCATTAAGAGAATACTCATGTGGATTTGCTGACCCGCATGCCAATTGCCATGTCTGCTGGTTCCAGATATACACACGAACCAATGGATCATCAATGCCAGCTCTTAAGAAACTCTCCAAGCTAACCTCATGAGAAAGCGCATAGACCGGATATTCTTTTGGATCACAGCTACGACAAAAGTAATAAAAAGAAATAACTCTATCGATCGGGTTTCTGAGAAATGTAAAAGAATATCTGTTTCGCATGAAGGTGTGCGCAAAATCAAACCCAAAGTGGCCAGATACAAATGAAATATCCTGAATCTCCCCCTTTGATCTATCCAAGTAATCTCCGTGGGAAATCAGATCCTGCCCATAACGCGCACGAGCCAAAGTCACCAGTGTAGTACCGGCTGTTTTTTGTGTATGCAAAAATATGGCTCTCCTTCTTCCATGAGTAAAAGCCAACAACCTTTTTTTTAGAGAAAGAACCATAATCTATGGGAACAGAAAGGCCAGTTATTGAAATTAAGCTTTCCACAGCCTAATTTTGCGGTATGGAATGCCTACTAATCCAGTGGAAATACTAGTGGAATGCGAATTAAGTGAGATTGCATCAAGGCGCCATTCCAGTTGTTTATTCCCCCCCTGTATCTCATCCGCTATCGCAATATCCACCATATAAATTCCTTTACGCAATATTGGCATATAAAATTCGAAGGAAGCGACAATCCTTTCGCCCACATCGACGGAAATTGGATTTGAGATATGACTGAGATGTGTATTGTCGCCAAAGAGGATCTGGCCGAGCCTATCTTTTACAAAAAAACCAACAATCGCTTTTTGTATTGCGGTTGTGGCAATTGCCTCAACCATCAAACAGACAGGTTCTCCACCGACAATCCAAGACAACGCCTGGTGGTCGCTATCCAAAAATCGCACCCTAACAATTTTTGCCCCGCCTGTTCCAAAACCATTGTATTCATCCGAAAAACTGAAGACCTCGATATCATTACGTAAATTAGATTGATTAATAAAATCCAAACGCATATCACGAGTCGATTTTTCAGGAGATGCCAGATATTGAGGTGTAGCCGTCTCATCCATCACGCTTAGTTTCTTTGAATATGCGCTAGTAAGATAAGCCTCACACACTTTCTTGGCAGAATCCAGCATCTGACTTTCCCCACCATCAATCCAAAGCACTCTCTGGCACAGATTCACTATAGCAGCGGTGTCATGACTTACAAACAACACCGTTCCTGTCTTCTGGAAATTCCTTAGAAACCGCAGGCACTTCTGAGTAAAGAAAGCATCTCCAACTGACAATGCCTCATCAATCACCAAAATCTCAGCATCAACGTGTGCCATGACCGCAAATGCCAACCTAACAAACATCCCGCTTGAATACGTCCGTACCGGTTGTTCGATGAACTCTCCAATATCGGCGAAGGAAACAATGCCTTCGAAACGCTCATCCATTTCTTCCTTCGTCAGGCCTATTACCGCCCCCTGAAAATAGACATTTTCCCGCCCCGTGAATTCCGGGTTGAACCCTGCGCCCAATTCCAGCAGGGCGAACACTCTCCCATTGACTTTTACCGTACCCGAAGTAGGCTTGAGAATACCGCAGATGAGCTGCAGCAATGTACTTTTACCCGAACCATTTCGGCCAATGATGCCGACGGTTTCCCCTTTTTTAATTTCAAAGGAAACGTCCTGCAAGGCTGTAAATTCACGGTGGAAGCGTACCTGACCAAAGGTAAACGCCTGCTTGATGCGGTCGCCGGGGTGGCCAAAGATGCGGTATTTCTTGGTGAGGTTTTTGACCGAGATGGCGATTTCGTCAGAGAGCATCCCGATTTTTTTCCTTTGTTTGCTCGCCGCTGAGGATCGTCTGTGTCGCGCCCAGCAGTATTGGGAGTTCTGTCTTTATGGCATTCCAGACGATTTCCAAATCGACACCGAAGTATTCGTGAGCGAGTAGGTTACGGAAATCCTTGATATCTCGCCATGGTACCTCCGGGAAGCCAGCCTTGATTGTTTCCGGGAGTTTGCCAACCGCTTCACCGATGATTTCAAATTCACGTATGACGGCTGCGTATCGCATCCTGTCGGCAATGAACTGTTCGAAGGCAATGTCTTGAACATAGGACTGGATTGCGCGCCCTGAATCCAGTATGTCCGTAAGATAAAGATGGTGGCGGCGTTCAGGCATAGAGAACATCTTTTTTTATTGTCTCATGCACCATCGGCCTCAACGTACTCTCGATGCCAAGATCGACGTGCTTTCCAAGGTTTTCTTCCAGATATCGCTTGCACCCGAAGAAATTCCGCAAGGTTTTCTTCTCGGCCTGAAATTCGACGAGGATGTCGATATCCGAGTCGTCCCGTGCTGCTTGGCGTGCATAGCTGCCAAAAAGTCCGATAACCGCTACACCGTAGTTCAGTTGCATTTCCTGCTTGTGCGTTCTCAGGAAGGTCAGGATGTCATCTCGTGTCATATCATGTCTCCTGCTGGAGGGGTTTGCTTCGTGTGGTTTCTATATATCTGTAAGCGAAAGCCGGGATTCAAATGCCGGTTATTTCCCCATCCATGCGTACGCAGAGTCCCCCATATTACGTAGGTTGGTTAGCGGCTTCATGGTTCGACAGGCTCACCACCGACGGAGTAACCCAACAAATCCAAACGTTCACCAAAATAAGCGCTTCCAGTCGACAGCGGCATGCGTAAGGAAGATGGGGGTGTTGGGTTACGGCGCAAAAAACCGCGCTTAACCCAACCTACATTCACTGGCTTCACAATAGATAGTTTCGCATTTCTAGCTGGCAGATGTCACTCTTTCCTCATGATTTGATGCCGTGACGTGCGCTCAGACTTACTCACAGCGCATCGGCAAATTCTTCGCGGCTGTGCTGAAAGAAGGCATAACCGAGAATGGCAGCTGCAAAACCAATGGCCAGAGCAGTGATCCAGGGAGCCCACGGAATCGACGCTCCCAAGGCAGCAGCCCGTCCAGCCTCTATCACCGCGCCGAGCGGATTGTGCAAATAAATGGGGCGCAGCACTTCAGGCACTGCGCTCACCGGGTAGAACACGGGCGACAAAAACATCAGCATCTGCACAAATAGCGGCACGATCTGGGTCATGTCCTTGATGAACACTCCCCACGCGGCCAGAAACCAGGAAAATCCCAGAGCGAGCAGCAAGACTGGGATAAGTAGTAAGGGAAAAA
>Ga0209048_10005162_pt1 | contig 12359 bp, 10 predicted proteins | sample FrelakmetCRP12CR_FD_187146 | JGI IMG/M metagenome (GOLD analysis project Ga0209048, IMG submission 187146) | Freshwater lake sediment microbial communities from the University of Notre Dame, USA, for methane emissions studies - CRP12 CR (SPAdes)... | ecosystem: Environmental > Aquatic >... | reverse complement strand
TTCGAGCGCGATGCGCTCGAAGCAAGCCCTGAGCAACGCGTGGTAGCGCGCGTCGTCGAGCAGGAAGGCGTCGTGTCCGTGCGGCGCCTCGATCTCCGCATAGCTGACGTCGAGATGGTTGTCGAGCAGCGCCTTGACGATCTCGCGCGAGCGTGCCGGCGAGAAGCGCCAGTCGGTCGTGAAGCTGACGAGCTGGAACCTGCAGGCGGCGGTGGCGAAAGCGCGCGTGAGGTCGCCGCCGTGCTCGCGCGCCGGATCGAAGTAGTCGAGCGCGCGCGTGATCAGCAGGTAGGTGTTGGCGTCGAAGTATTCGCTGAACTTGTCGCCCTGGTGGCGCAGGTACGCCTCGATCTGGAACTCGATCTCCTGCGTGCTGTAGCCGAGGGCGTCGCCCTGGAGCTCGCGCCCGAATTTGGCCTCCATCGCGTCGTCGCTCAGGTACGTGATGTGGCCGATCATGCGCGCCACGCGCAGGCCGCGCCGTGGCAGCGTACCGTGCTCGTAGAAGTGGCCGCCGTGGAAGTCGGGGTCGGTCACGATGGCGCGCCTTGCCACCTCGTTGAAGGCGATGTTCTGCGCTGACAGGTTGGGCGCAGTCGCCACTGCGATGCAGTGGCGCAACCGCTTGGGGTAGCGCAGCGACCAGTCCAGCGCCTGCATGCCGCCCAGGCTGCCGCCGATCACGGCGGCCAGGCGCTCGATGCCGAGCGCGTCCATCAGTCTCGCCTGCGCATCGACCCAGTCTTCGACCGTCACGACCGGAAAGTCGGCGCCCCAGGCGCGGCCAGTGGCCGGGTTCGTGTGCATCGGCCCGGTCGATCCGAAGCACGAGCCGAGGTTGTTGACGCCGATGACGAAGAAGCGCTCGATGTCCAGCGGCTTGCCGTGGCCGACGAGGTTGTCCCACCAGCCTTCGCTCCTGGCCTGGCCCTGATAGGTGCCGGCGACGTGGTGCGACGCGTTTAGCGCATGGCACACGAGCACCGCGTTGCTGCGCTCGGCGTTGAGCTTGCCGTACGTCTCGAAGACCAGGGTGTAGTCGGCCAGCTGCGCGCCGCTGCGCAGCGCGAGGGGTTGCGCGAAGTTCATCGCCTGCGCAGTGACGTGACCGATGGAGCCCATGTCGGGTCGGCCCCGGCGCAGACGGTTCAGGTGCGCGGCGGCGCGGTGTCGATGAAGCTCTGCCGCGTCGCCAGCTTCTCGTGCAGGCGCGCTAGGTTGGCGTGCGCGCCGCGCCAGTCGATCTGCGGGAAGCGGAAGTCGAGGTAACCGATCGCACATCCCACCGCGATGTCGGCAAGTGAGAAGTGGGTGCCGAAACACCACGGCTTGTCACCGAGGCCTTGCGACATCGCCAGCAGCGAGGCGGTGACGCGGCTCATCTGGCGGTTGATCCAGGCCGCGCTGCGCTGCGCCTCGGTGCGGCCGGACCAGGTCTGCTCCAGGCGGGCCAGGATCGACGCGTCGAGCACGCCGTCGGCCAGCGCTTCCCAGGTCCGGACTTCGGCCCGCTCGCGCCCGCGCTCGGGGACCAGCCTGCCTACCGGCGACAGCGTGTCGACGTACTCGACGATCACGCGCGAATCGAACACCGCCTCGCCGCCCTCCATCACCAGGCAGGGCACCTTGCCGAGCGGGTTCGACTTGAGAATCGCGTCGCTCGCCCAGACATCCTCGAGTTCGAGCTGATAGTCGAGCTTCTTCTCGGCCAGCACGATGCGGACCTTGCGGACGTAGGGGCTGGTGAGCGAGCCGATGAGTTTCATGCTGCGGGATCCTTGTTTCAAATTGATTCTAGCGAAGCACCCTCTCCGGCGCCTCGAGGCCTGACGCTGCGCAGCGACAACGTGCCGCTCGTGCTTGACTGCACGTTCAATGCGACAGGGTCCAGTCCACCGCCCCGGGACGTCCCGGCAGGTCGAGCGTGGCGCGCGATGGCGGCGAATGCGCGATCACGCGCCCGCGGCGCACGACCGCCAGTCGGGTCGCGCGCAGGCGGATCGCCTCGACGGTGTCGCGCGCCTGCAGCAGAACGAAGTCGGCATGACAGCCAGGTTCCAGCCCGTAGTCTTCGAGGCCGAGGATGCGCGCGCTGCTGGCCGTCACCGCGTCGAAGCAGGCGCGCATCTGCGTCTGCGAGGTCAACTGCGCCACATGCAGGCCCATCTGTGCGACTTCGAGCATGTCGGCCGAGCCGAGCGGGTACCACGGGTCCATCACGCAATCGTGGCCGAAGCCGACATTGATGCCGGCCGCGATCAGCTCGGGAACGCGCGTCATGCCGCGCCGCTTGGGGTAGGTGTCGTGACGGCCCTGAAGCGTGATGTTGATCAGCGGGTTGGCGACCGCGTGCAGCTGTGCGTCGCGCATCAGCGGCAGCAGTTTACTGACGTAGTAGTTGTCCATCGAGTGCATCGACGTCAGGTGCGAACCCGTCACCCGCCCGTGCAGGCCGAGTCGGTGCGTCTCGCAGGCGAGCGTCTCGACGTGGCGAGAGAGCGGGTCGTCGCTCTCGTCGCAGTGCATATCCACGCGCAGGCCAAGTCCAGCGGCGAGTTCGCACAGGATGCGCACGCTCTCGGCGCCGTCGCTCGTCGTGCGCTCGAAGTGCGGGATTCCGCCGACGACCTCGACCCCCATCGCCAGCGCGCGCTTCAGGTTCGCGAGTGCATTCGGCGAGCGCAGCAGGCCATCCTGCGGGAAGGCGACGAGCTGCAGATCCAGCCACGGCTTGACGCGTTCACGCACGTGCAGCAGCGCTTCGACCGCAAGCAGCCGGTCGTCGCAGACATCCACGTGCGAGCGGATCGCGAGCAGCCCTTTGGCCACAGCCCAGTCGCAATAGCATTGCGCGCGCTCGACCAGCGCTTCTTGCGTCAGCAGCGGTTTGAGTTCGCCCCACAGTGCGATGCCCTCGAGCAGCGTGCCACTCTGGTTCAGCCGAGGCAGCCCGGCACTGAGCGTCGCATCGAGGTGGAAGTGGGCGTCTACGAATGGCGGCGCGAGCAGCCAGCCCTGGCCGTCGAGCTCGGTCACGCCCTCTGGCGCAGCGAGCGCGGGCGCGATAGCAGCGATGCGTCCAGCGAGTGCGAGCACGTCCTGGCCTGCGCGCCCGTCGGGCAGCACTACGTTGCGTAGCAGAAGATCGCTCAAGGTCGTGCTCCAGCGCCAGAGCGCCTCGCGGCGTGCTACGCGTACACCTCGGCGTTCGGATCGGTCGCCTCGAGTTCGTAGCTCGCGGCCACCATGGCCAGGCGCGCGATCACACCATACATGTAGAAGCGGTTCGGCGCGCTTGCGCCGGGCTTCGCGCCTGACCGGGGCAACGGGTTCGCCTCGGCGAACGCCAGCGGCACGAAGCTCGGTCGCGGCGCGCCCGGTTCCAAGTCCTCTCCACGCTCGCCGTTCACGCGGTAGAAGCCACCCACCACGTAGCGGTCGATCATGTAGACCACCGGTTCGGCTACTGCTCTTCCGATGCGCTCGCAGCTCGGCACACCTTCCTGCAGCATCACCTCGCTTGCCGCGCTGATCGCGTTGCCTACGTTACGGCGCAGCGCTGCAAGATCCGCAGGCTCGCGCACGGTCGTGATCCCGGTGCCGCGTTTGCCCGCGTCTGCCCTGACGACGATGAAGGGCTTTTCCTGGATGCCGTACTCCTTGTACTTGCGCCGGACCTTGCCGAGCAGCGCCTCGGCGTGGCTTGTCACGGCGTCGCTGCCGCTGGCGTCGCCGAGGTTCACCTTGCCGCAGCGCACGAAGAGCGGGTTGATCAACCACGGGTCCATGCCGAGCAGCTTGGCGAACTTCTTCGCCATCTCCTCGTAGGCCCGGAAGTGCTGGCTCTTGCGCCGCACAGCCCAGCCCGCGTGCAGCGGCGGCAGCAGGTACTGCTCGTGCAGGCCCGCGAGGATGGGCGGAACGCCCGCCGCCAGGTCGTTGTTCAGCAGGATCGTACAAGGGTCGAAATCCTTGAGCCCGAGACGCCCGCGGTTGCGCAGCAGTGGCTCAAGCACGAGCTTGCTGCCGTCGGGAAGCGCCAGCGGCATCGGCGTTGTGATCGTCTCGTCCAACGCCCCGAGGCGAACGTTGAGCCCGGCGCGATGGAAGATCTGCAGCAGCCGCTGCAGGTTCATCAAATAGGGCGCGCTGCTCGTGTTCCCCTGCGGGATCAGCAGCAGGTTCTTCGCCTCCGGGCAGATCTTCTCGATCGCCGCCATCGCCGCCTGCACGGCCAGCGGCAGCATCGCGGGCGTCAGGTTGTCGAAGCCGCCCGGATAGAGACTGGTTTCCACCGGCGCCAGCTTGAAGCCGGCGTTGCGCAGGTCGACCGAGGTGTAGAACGGCGGCGTGTGTTCCATCCATTCGAGGCGAAACCAGCGCTCGATCGCCGGCAGCGATTCGAGGATGCGCTGCTCCAGCTCGTTGATCGGCCCGGTGAGCGCGGTGGTCAGGTGCGGAACCATGGCTAGCGCCTGGCGAGGTGGGGTGCTTGCAGGAGAAGCATCGGCCGATTCTAGGCATCTGCCGCGGTCGCCCCGCTGCGCAAGGCCGACCGCGCTCGAATCCGCGCGCCAAATTAGGAAGGGCCACCCCTGGGTGGCCCTTGTCGCCGGCAAGGCGCTGCAGCTGGCGTTTCGCGCCGGCAGTGGAGCCTAACCGTGGTAAGCCGTCTCGCCGTGGGAAGCGATGTCCAGGCCCTCGCGCTCTTCCTCTTCCGTCACCCGAAGGCCGATCGTCATGTCGACGATCTTGTAGGCGATCAGCGAGACGACACCCGACCAGACGATCGTCACCAGCACCGCCTTGAGCTGGATCCACACCTGTGCGCCCACTCCGTTGGAAGTAACGGCCGCCGTGACCCAGTCGCTCACCAGCCCGGGTCCGCCGAGCACTTGCGTGTTGAACACGCCCGTCAGCAGCGCGCCGACGACGCCACCCACGCCGTGCACGCCGAACACGTCGAGCGAGTCGTCCGCGCCGAGCATTCTCTTCAGGCCGTTGACGCCCCACAGGCAGGCGAAGCCGGCGATGAAGCCGATCACGATCGCCGCCATCAGGCCGACGTTGCCGCAGGCCGGCGTGATCGCCACCAGCCCTGCCACCGCGCCCGAAGCCGCACCGAGCATCGACGCCTTGCCCTTCATCAGCGCTTCACCCAGACACCAGGCCAGCACCGCCGCGGCCGTGGCCGAGAAGGTGTTGATGAACGCGAGCACTGCGGTGTTGCCTGCCTCGAGCGCCGACCCCGCGTTGAAGCCGAACCAGCCTACCCACAGCAGCGCGGCACCGACCATCGTCAGCGTCAGCGAGTGCGGCGTAAACGCCTCCTTGCCGTAACCGACGCGCTTGCCGATCATGAACGCGCCGACGAGGCCGGCCACCGCCGCGTTGATGTGCACCACGGTGCCGCCGGCGAAGTCGAGCGCGCCCCATTGCCAGAGCAGGCCGGCCTTGTCGTTCATCGCGTCGACAACGCCCTTGTTCGCGTACGCGTCGGGGCCCATCCAGAACCAGACCATGTGCGCGATCGGCGCATAGCTGAAGGTGAACCACAGCGCCATGAACGCGAGCACGGCCTGGAACTTAACGCGTTCGGCGAAGGCGCCGACGATCAGGCAGCAGGTGATCGCCGCGAAGGTCGCCTGGAAGGCGAGGAACAGCAACTCGGGAATGACGACGCCCTTGCTGAACGTTCCGGTCATCGCAAACGAGCCGTCAGCAGCGTTGAACATGCCCTTCATGAACACGCGGTCGAAACCGCCGACGAAGGCATTGCCCTCGCTGAACGCCAGGCTGTAGCCGTAGATGCACCACAGCACGACGATCATCGAGAACGTGACCATCACCTGCATCAGTACCGACAACATGTTCTTGCTGCGCACCAGGCCGCCGTAGAACAGCGCGAGGCCCGGGATTGACATCATAATGACGAGCAACGTGGCGACGATCATCCACGCCACGTCGCCCTTGTTGGGCACCGGCGCGGAGGCGGCCGAGGCGGTCGGTTCTGCGGCCGAGGCTGCCGGCGCCGCGGGAGCGGCCATTGGCACGGTGGCTGAAGCCGCGGCGGCGGGCGCTGCGGAGGCGGCATCGTCGGCCGCGAAAGCCGGCGCGGTGCTGCACAGCGCCGACAGGCCGAGCACAAGAGAAGCCAGAATGTTTCTCATGGTGTTGCGTTCCTCGTTCATCACAGAGCGTCCTTGCCCGTCTCGCCGGTGCGGATGCGCACCACCTGATCGAGCGCCGACACGAACACCTTGCCGTCGCCGATCTTGCCTGTCCGCGCAGCGTTCTCGATCGTCTCGATCACCCGGTCGACCAGCGCATCATCCACCGCCGCTTCGACCTTCACCTTGGGCAGGAAGTCGACGACGTACTCGGCACCCCGGTACAGCTCGGTGTGGCCTTTCTGGCGCCCGAAGCCCTTGACTTCGGTCACCGTGATGCCTTGCACGCCAATGGCGCTCAGGGCTTCACGCACTTCGTCGAGCTTGAACGGCTTGACTATGGCGGTCACCATCTTCATGGTCATGACTCCTTGGGTATGCGGGTTCAGAAGGTCTTGGCGACCGAGAGTACGCCGGTGGCGCCGCTGATGTTCCTGTTGCTGGGCGACGAGGTTCCACTGAGGGCGTAGTCGCGGTTGGTCGCGATGTAGGCCAGGCCGATCGCCCAGCCGTCGATGGTGTAGGTGCCGCCCAGCTTCCAGTCCGAGTAGTTGTTCGGACCGGGGAAGGATCCGCCTATTACCGCGGCCCTCGCGTCGCCTTTCAGGAACTGATAGCCATAGTGCGCGACGACGCCCCAGCTGTTCCCGAAGTCGTACACGAAGCCGAGGTCGACGTAGCTCGAACCCTTGGAGTTCTGCGCGCTGAAGAAGTCGGAGACAGCGTAGTTGTACTTGAGTGAGACGGGACCGTAGCTGCCGGCGATGTAGAGCTCCGTGTTGTCGATCTTGGTCATGCTGTTGGCGCCCGAACCCGGGTAGTAGTAGTAGTACGCGCCGACATCGATGCCGAATCCGCCGTCGAAACTGTGCTTGTAGCCGCCATAGAAATCCATCTCGAGGTTCGCGCCGTTGTAGAGGGCGCTGTCGACGTTGGAGTTCCAGTTGCCGACATAGAAGCCCGAGCTGTGGCCGAGGTCGAAGCCGCCCTGAAAGGCGGGTTTGAGGTTGGTTTGCGAAATGCCGCGGAAACGGTAGTCCGAGAACATGCCGAGGTTGGCGGTGAACGTCCAGTCCGGCGCCGGCGCCGATGCCGCGGCTGCGGGCGCGGCAACGGTCTGCGCGACCGCGGGCAAGGACACGCCGCCCCCGAGGGCGACCAGGGCGAGGACAGCGAGAGCGCGTTTCTTCATGGCGATGGGCTCCAGAGTTGCAAAAGGGTTGCTCGGGGTACTGCAGCTTCCGTGCCACGCGCCGACCCAGGCTGGCGGCGTCCGCCATGCCTCGTTGCGGGGCGTGTGCCCGTCGAATCGCCCCGGAAGCGCACCAACTTGGGTTCCGTGGGCGCATGGAGTGGCGTAAGCGCTCTTGGTGGGTCATGCCATGGCCGGCGCGCCCCGGCCGCAGGCACAATCACCGCGACGCGCGTTGCGTCCATCGCCGCGCCACCTCTGGGGCGACCACGAATGTCGTTGGGCGTGATCCGCAGCCGCTCGCTCGACGGCTTGGCCGCGCCCGAGGTCACGGTCGAGGTTCATCTGGCCAACGGACTGCCGAGCTTCGCGCTCGTCGGACTGGCCGATACGGAGGTGAAGGAGGCGTGCGAGGGGGTGCGCGCTGCGCTGCAGAACAGCGGCCTCGCGTTTCCGCACAACAGGCGCGTCACGGTCAGTCTGGCGCCGGCCGACCTGCCGAAGGAGTCGGGCCGCTTAGACCTGCCGATCGCGCTGGGCATCCTGGCCGCGAGCGGGCAGATCGATCCGCGACATCTCGACGCCTACGAGTTCGCGGGCGAGTTGAGCCTGGCTGGCGACTTGCGACCGGTCCGCGGCGCGCTGGCGTTGAGGCTGGCGCTATAGAGTAGAGGCTCGGCGTGACGCGAGCGCTGGTGCTGTCCGGCGTCAGTGCCGAGGAAGCGGCGCTGGTCGAGGGCTTGACGATTCACTGCGCCGCGCACCTGCTCGAGGTCGTGCAGGCGCCGCAACCGGCGGAGACCCCGCATCCGCTGCCGCGCGCCGTCGCGCCTCCCGCCGTCGGCATCGAGGCGCTGCCTGACCTGCGCGACGTGAAGGGCCAGGCAGCCGCCAAGCGCGCGCTCGAGGTCGCGGCCGTCGGTGGGCACGGCGTGCTGATGGTCGGCCCGCCGGGGACCGGCAAGTCGATGCTGGCGCAGCTCTTCGGCGGCCTGCTGCCACCGATGACGTAGGACGAAGCGCTGGAGTCCGCAGCGGTGCTGAGCCTCGCCGGCGACTTTCACGTCGGGCGCCAGCGCGTGCTGCGCGCGCCGCACCACAGCGCGTCGTCGGTCGCGCTCGTCGGCGGTGGTTCGCCCCCGCGCCCGGGCGAAATCTCGCTCGCGCACCACGGCGTCCTCTTCCTCGATGAACTGCCTGAGTTTCCCCGCGCGGCCCTCGAGGCGCTGCGCGAGCCGCTGCAGTCGGGCCGCATCGTCGTCTCGCGAGCGGCGAGACAGGCCGAGTGCCCGGCCCGCTTCCAGCTCCTCGCGGCGATGAACCCCTGCACCTGCGGCCACCTTGGCAGCCCGCTGCGCGCCTGCCGCTGCACGCCCGACGTGATCGCCCGCTACCAGGGGCGGCTCAGCGGACCGCTGCTCGACCGCATCGACCTGCAGGTAGGGGTGCCTGCCGTCGCGCGCGAAGCGCTGGCCGCGACCGCGGACGGTGAATGCGGCGCGGACGTGCCGGCGCGGATGGCGCAGGCTCGCCAGCGCCAGATCCAACGCCAGGGTTGCCGCAACGCCGAGCTCGGCGGCGACGCGCTGGCTGCGCACTGCGCACTCGACACTGCGGCGTCGAAGTTCCTGCAGTTGTCCGCCGCGCGCCTGGGGTGGACGGCGCGCAGACTTCATCGCGTGCTGCGGATCTCGCGCAGCGTCGCTGACCTCGGCAACGCGGCAGGGATTCAGGTGGCGCACATCGCCGAGGCGATCCGGCACCGGCGGGTGCTCAGCGCTTCTTAAGCGTCGCGCCGTCGACGAGGACGACCTCGCCGGCCTTGAAGCCGGGATCGGTACTGGTCTCGAACGTGCGCACGCTCCCGTCCTTGAGCGTGGCTCGAGTCAGCCAGATCGTCGTCTTGTTGACGCTCTTCTGCACCTCGTTGCCGGCGTAGGCGCCGGCCGCGGCGCCGCCGACCGTCGCGAGCGTCTTGCCGACGCCTCCGCCGATCTGGTGCCCGATGACGCCGCCGACCACCGCCCCGCCGACGACACCCGCCGCGCCGCCCTTACCCTTGCGCGTCTCGGTCGTCACTTCGCTGACGATGGCGCAGCCGCTGCACAACGCCGCCAGCGCCTGTGGCGTGGCGGCCTGCGGCGCGGCCGGGGCGCTCGCGGCCGCAGCGCCCGCCACGTTGGACGCGGCGAGCGCGAGAACGACCGCGCTGATCGACAGCAGATGACTTCGCGCAATTGCAATCAATGGATGACCTCTCTCGTTCGTGATTCGCACCGGTTGCGGCGCTAGGGTGAAGACTAACCGACTGACGTCCCGCACCCGAGGCTTGCAGTCCGTTACAGCAGCGACGCCAGCGCGCGCTCCGCCTGCGCCAGGGTTTGTCGCTCGCGCCGGGCCCAGTCGCGCAACTGGTCGTCGCCGATCTTGCCGACGTTGAAATAGGTCGCGGCCGGGTGCGACAGGTAGAAGCCGCTAACGCTGGCTGCCGGCATCATTGCGAGGCTCTCTGTCAGGCCCATGCCGACCTCGCCCGCAGTGAGTACGCGGAACATCGCCGCCTTCACGCTGTGGTCGGGGCAGGCCGGATAGCCCGGCGCGGGGCGAATGCCCACGTACGCTTCGGCGATCAGCTCTTCGGCGCTCAGGCGCTCGTCCGGCGCATAGCTCCAGAATTCGGTCCGCACACGCTGGTGCAGGCGTTCGGCGAAGGCTTCGGCAAGGCGGTCGGCAAGGGCCTTGAGCATGATCGCGCTGTAGTCATCGTGGTCGGCCTCGAACTGACGTGCCTTCTTCTCGACGCCTAGTCCGGAGGTCACCGCAAAAAGGCCGATGTAGTCGGCGACGCCCGATTCACGCGGCGCGATGAAGTCGGCCAGGCAGCGGTTCGGCCTGCGCACGCCATCGACCACCGGCCGCTCGGTCTGCATCCGCAGCGGCGCCCAGTGCAACAGCACGTCGGTGCGCGATTCGTCGGCGTAGATCTCGATCACGTCGTCGCCCACGGTGTTCGCCGGGTAGATGCCGATCACGCCGTTGGCAGCGAGCCAGCGGCCCTGGATCAGGCGCTTCAACATCCGCTGGCCGTCGGCGAGCACGCGCCGCGCTGACTCGCCGACCACCTCGTCGGCGAGGATGGCCGGGTAACGGCCTGCGAGGTCCCAGGTCTGGAAGAACGGCGCCCAGTCGATGCACGCGGCGAGCTCGGCCAGGTCGTAGTTGCGGAACACGCGGCGGCCGATGAACCTTGGCTTCGGCGGCAAGTACGCTGCCCAGTCGATCGGCGTCTTGTTCGCCCGCGCTTGCACCAGCGTGACGAGCGACGTCGCCTTCTTGCCCGCGTGCTGCTGGCGAACACGCTCGTAGTCGATCCCGAGTTCCGCGATGGTGGCAGCGGCTCTTTCATCGCTGAGCAGGTCGCTGCAGACGGCAACGCTGCGGCTCGCGTCGGGCACGTACACCACCGGGCCGTCGTAGTGCGGCGCGATCTTAACCGCCGTGTGGACACGACTCGTCGTCGCGCCGCCGATCAGCAGCGGCGTCTTGCGCAGGCGGAAGTGCTCGTCGCGCTGCATTTCGGCCGCGACATGCTGCATCTCTTCCAGGCTGGGCGTGATCAATCCCGACAGGCCGATGAGGTCGGCCCCCTCCAGCTTCGCCCTGGCGAGGATGTCCTGGCAGGCGACCATCACGCCCATGTTGACGACCTCGAAGTTGTTGCACTGGAGGACGACGGTGACGATGTTCTTGCCGATGTCGTGCACGTCGCCCTTGACGGTCGCGATCACTATCTTGCCCTTGGCCCTGGCCTCGCCGCCGCCATCGACGAGGAGCTTCTTCTCTGCCTCGATGTACGGCAGCAGGTGCGCGACGGCCTGCTTCATCACGCGCGCGCTCTTGACCACCTGCGGCAGGAACATCTTGCCCTGGCCGAACAGGTCGCCGACGACGTTCATGCCCGCCATCAGCGGGCCTTCGATCACGTGCAGCGGGCGCCCGCCCTCGGCCTTGATGCGCTGCCAGACCTCTTCGGTATCGGCGGCGATGAAGTCGTTGATGCCGTGCACGAGCGCATGGCCGAGCCGTTCGTCCACCGGTCTGGCCCGCCAGGCGAGCCGCGCCGATTCGTCCTTCGCCTGCCCCTTGGCCGACTCGGCGACTTCGATCAGGCGCTCGCCGGCCGACAGCCGAGGCTCACCGTCGGCGATCCGCGGCGGCCGGTTCAGCACCACGTCCTCGACCCGCTCGCGCAGCACCGGATCGAGGTCGTCGTAGACGCCGACCATGCCGGCGTTGACGATGCCCATGTCCATCCCGGCACGGATCGCGTGGTACAGGAAGACTGTGTGGATCGCCTCGCGCACCGCGTCGTTGCCGCGGAACGAGAAGCTCACGTTGCTGACGCCGCCGCTGACCTTCGCACCCGGCAGGTGCTGCTTGACCCAGCGCGTTGCTTCGATGAAATCGACGGCGTAGTTGTCGTGTTCCTCGATGCCCGTGGCGATGGCGAAGATGTTGGGGTCGAAGATGATGTCTTCGGGCGGGAAGCCGACCTCGTCGACAAGGACTCGGTAGGCGCGCTCGCAGATCGCGATCTTGCGCTGATAGGTGTCGGCCTGGCCCTGTTCGTCGAAGGCCATCACCACCGCCGCAGCGCCGTAGCGGCGCACGAGCCTGGCCTGCTGGCGGAACGCCGCCTCGCCTTCCTTGAGCGAGATCGAGTTGACGATGCCCTTGCCCTGGATGCACTTGAGGCCCGCTTCGATCACGCTCCACTTCGAGCTGTCGATCATGATCGGCACGCGCGCGATCTCGGGCTCGCCGGCGATGAGGTTCAGGAAGCGCACCATCGCCGCCTGGCTGTCGAGCATCGCCTCGTCCATGTTGATGTCGATGATCTGCGCGCCGTTCTCGACCTGCTGGCGCGCGACGCCGAGCGCCTGCTCGAACTGGCCGGCGAGGATCATCCGCGCGAACGCCTTCGACCCGGTGACGTT
>Ga0209048_10005161_pt1 | contig 12364 bp, 10 predicted proteins | sample FrelakmetCRP12CR_FD_187146 | JGI IMG/M metagenome (GOLD analysis project Ga0209048, IMG submission 187146) | Freshwater lake sediment microbial communities from the University of Notre Dame, USA, for methane emissions studies - CRP12 CR (SPAdes)... | ecosystem: Environmental > Aquatic >... | reverse complement strand
GCGCCGCGGATCACAGGTCGAGCACCAGTCGTTCGGAGCGGGCCCGCGAAACGCACACCATGATGTTGCCCGCCTGCTCGTCGGGCATCAGCACGAGATCGCGGTGCAGGGCTTCGCCTTCCAGCAGCACCGTGCGGCAGGAGCCACAGGTTCCGCTCTCGCACGATGAAGGAACGCCGTGTCCGGCCGCGCGCAGGGCCTCGAGGATCGTCGTCCCCGCCGGTACCGGGATCGCGGTCCCCGAGCGCGCGAGCTGTACGACGAAGGGGTGGTCATCGGGCCTTGCCATCGCGGCGCCGTCGACGAAGCTCTCGAAATGGATCGTGCCGGGGTTCCAGTGCCCCGTCATGTCGCGCACGGCGTCCATCAGGCTTCGCGGGCCGCAGCAGTAGACATGTGCCTTCGACGGCTTTTCGAGGATCGGCCACAGGTCGAATGCCTTGGCCGGGTCGCCGTCATCGAAATGCACGCGCACCCGCCCGGCCGGGTACTGCGCCGCGAGCTCCTCGACGAACGGGGTCGTCTCTCGCGTCCGCCCGAGATAATAGAGCTTCCATGTCGCGATGCCGTCAGCCTCGAGCGCGCCGAGCATCGCCAGAATGGGCGTGATCCCGATGCCGCCGGCGATGAACACGTAGCCGGGCGCCCGCATCTCCAGCGGAAACGCGTTCTCGGGAGCCCCGATCGCAAGCTCGTCGTCGACCCGGACGTCGTCGACCATGCTGACCGAGGCGCCACGCCCGCAAGGATCCCGCTTGACCGCGATCAGGTAACGATTCCGCTCGGACGGGCTGTTGCACAGCGAGTATTTGCGGACGGCTCCATTGGGCGCGCACACCTTGATGTGGCTTCCCGCGGTGAACGCCGGCAGCTCGCGCCCGAGCGGATCCCGAAGCTCGAGCAACCGGACGTCGTCGGCGAGCCGCTCCGCACGGACAACGCGCGTGACGAGCGATACGTCTTCCAGGTCTGCCACGCCGCGTCTCCTCCGCCGGACCGCGCCGCTGGCGGCGGCCGCTGCCGATCGGGATTATGTTAGGGACCTAAGCAATTTGCCGCAAGCCCGCTTGACCCGCTGCTGCGCGATATGCGAAAACCCCCACGATCCGGTGCGGGAGCGGGCCGGTGTGACCAGGTCCTGGTGCGCTGCAGCGGACGCTCGAGGGCGCGCCTGCGGAATCGGCGGTTATCGGTGGGTCGCATTGACGCTCGACCGTCATCGGGCGACACTCTCCGGCCATCGGGCAAGCCCGCCCGATCCGACAGCATCATTTGTGGCCCCGCGACACGCCGGTCAGCGAGGGCCCTTGAGGAGACGCAATGAGGAGATCGAGCTTCCTGGGGAGCGCCCTGTTGGCGCTCGTACTCGGCACGTCCGTTCCGACGGTACAGGCGCAGGACACGCTGAAGATCGCCGCCGGTCAGCGCGGCAACTGGGACACGACCATCGCCGAGGTCGGGCAACGCGCCGGCATCTTCAAGAAGCACGGCCTCACGCTCGAGATCCTGTGGACGCAAGGCGGCGGCGAGACGCAGCAGGCCGTGATCTCCGGCAGTGTCGACATCGGCGTGGCGCCCGGCATCATGGGCGTGCTGTCCGCCTTTTCGAAGGGCGCGCCCGTGCGCATCATCGGTGCGGAAACCACCGGCGCGGCCGACCTCTTCTGGTATGTGCCGTCCGCCTCGCCGATCAAGTCGCTGAAGGACACCGAAGGCAAGACGATCGCGTACTCGACCAACGGCTCGTCGACCCACGGCATCGTCACCGCCTTCATGAAGCAGTACGACCTCAAGGCCAAGCCGACCGCAACCGGTGGTCCCGCGCCGACGCTGACGCAGGTGATGTCGTCGCAGATCGACGTGGGCTGGTCGGCGCCGCCGTTCGGCCTGCAACAGCTGGACGAGGGGAAGATCCGCATCATCGCGTCGGGCAACGATGCGGCAGTGTTCAAGGGCCAGACCGTCCGCCTGCTCATCACCAACGTGCAGACGCTGAAGAACCGCAGGCCCGTCATCGATCGCTTCATGAAGGCCTATCGCGAGACGATCGACTGGCTGTACTCGGACGACCCGAAGGCGCTCGCGACTTACGCCGAGTTTGTCCCGATTCCCGTCGCGATGGCGAAGCGCACTCGCGACGAATTCTTCCCGAAGGCCTCGGTCGACCCGGACCGGATCGTCGGGCTCGACGTGATCGTCCAGGATGCGGTCAACCTCAAGTACACCACGGCGCCGCTGACCAAAGAGCAACTCGCCGAGCTGATCCAGATTCCGCCGCGGTGAGGCTCTCGTCTCACGCGAACGCGAGTGGCGGGGACGCATCGTCGATCGAGCGGCCCGCCGGTGTGGCCGGTGCCGATTCCGGGGGCGAACCGGTTTTCGGCAGCGACGTCGTCGCACAGGCGCTGCGCGCGCTGGGCATTCCCTATATCGCGCTCAACCCCGGCGCGAGCTATCGCGGATTGCACGACAGCCTCGTCAATTTCCTCGGCAACAGCCGACCGCAGATCCTGCTCTGCCTGCACGAGGAGCATGCCGTCGCGATCGCCCACGGCTACGCGAAGGTGACGGGCAGGCCGCTTGCGGTCGCCGTGCACTCGAATGTCGGACTGTTCCACGCGTCGATGGCCATCTTCAACGCCTGGTGCGACCGGATGCCGGTCGTCGTGCTCGGTGCGACGGGACCGGTCGACGCGGCGAAGCGGCGCCCGTGGATCGACTGGATCCACACCGCGCGCGATCAGGGCGCGGTCGTGCGGCCCTACGTCAAATGGGACGACCAGCCGGCGTCGCCGGCCGCCGCCCGTGAGTCGCTGCTGCGCGGTGCGTGGCTCGCCGCGACCGCCCCGCAGGCCCCCGTCTATGTGAACCTCGACGCGGAAATGCAGGAAGCGCGTCTCGACGCGCCGCTGGCGACCATCGAGCCTTCGCGGTACGCCCCGCGCGCCGTTTCCGCGCCCGAGGCCACGGGGCTGGCAGAAGCGGTCGGACTGCTGCGTTCGGCACGGGCGCCCGTATTCCTGGTCGGCCGAGTCGCGCGCGACGAGGATGCGTGGCGGGCACGGGTGCAACTCGTGGAGGCGATCGGCGCGCGCGTCATCACGGATCTCAAGGTCGGAGCGGCCTTTCCGACCGATCATCCGCTGCACGTCGGCGCGCCGGCGCTCATCCTTCAGGCCGATGCCGCCGCGGCGATTGCGGGGGCAGATGTCATCGTCAGTCTCGATTGGGTGGATCTCGCGGGGACGCTCAAGACCGCATGCGGCGGCGAGCCGGCCGGCAAGGTCATCCATGTTTCGCTCGACCACGTTCTCCACAACGGCTGGAGCATGGACCACCAGGGTCTGCCGGTCGTCGATCTGCACGTGGCCGCAACGCCCGAAGCGACGGTGCCCGCGCTGCTCGGGGCGATCGGTGCCGCCCGCGCGCCAAGTCCTGTGCCGCGTCCGCACACGTTTGCTCCTGCGCCCGTTGCCGCAGGCGCGATGACCACCGACGATGTGGCCGTGGCCCTGCGCGCGGCCGTCGGCGACCGGCCCGTGTCGCTCGCGCATCTCCCGCTGTCGTGGAACGGCGCGTGCTGGCCGTTCCGGCATCCGCTCGACTATCTGGGCTCGGACGGCGGGGGAGGCATCGGTGGCGGCCCCGGCATCGCCGTCGGCGCGGCACTGGCGCTCGTGGGCACGGATCGTCTGCCGATCGCGGTGTGCGGCGACGGCGATTTCCTGATGGGCGCGACGGCGCTGTGGACCGCCGTCCACTACCGCATTCCGCTGCTCGTCGTGGTCGCGAACAACCGCTCGTTCTACAACGACGAGGTGCACCAGGAACGGATGGCGCGGATGCGGGACCGGCCGGTCGACAACAAATGGATCGGCCAGCGCATCTCGGATCCGGATGTCGACATCGCGGGGATGGCCCGTGCGCAGGGCGCGGAAGGCTTCGGTCCGGTCGAGCGTCGCGATGACTTGCCGGCCGTGCTCGCGGCAGCCGTCCGCGCTGTCCTGCACGGCGGCGTCGCCGTCGTCGACGTGCGGGTGCAGCCGGGCTACACGCCGGCGATGAGCGGTATCGCGGGTCCGGGCACCAGGTCGCGCGGCTGACTCCGTGACGCCCACCGACGCCAACGCGAGCGCAGGCACAACCGGGACCGTGAACTCGGGCACCGGCACCGAATCCCTGCTCCGGGTCGAGGGCCTCCACAAGCGCTTCGTCACACGTGATGGTCCGGTGACCGCGGTGGAGGACATGTCGTTCATCGTGGCGCCCGGCGAGTTCGTGTCGATCATCGGGCCCTCGGGCTGCGGCAAGTCCACGGTGTTCAACATCATCGGCGGGCTCCTCGGCGACTACGCGGGCCGCGTGACCGTCGCCGGCGAGACGATATCGGGCACGCATCCGGCGATCGGCATGGTCTTCCAGGAGGAATCCACGTTTCCCTGGCGAACGGTCATCGAGAACGTGGCGTTTCCGCTCGAGATCGCGGGTTTGGCGAAGGCCGAGCGGCTCGAGCAGGCCGCGCATTTCGTGCAACTGGTCGGTCTGCACGGGTTCGACCGCCGCTACCCGTCCGAGCTGTCGGGCGGAATGCGGCAGCGCGTCGCGATCGCGCGCACGCTGGCGTCCCGGCCGCGCATTCTGCTGATGGACGAGCCGTTCGCCGCGCTCGACGAGCAGACCCGGCTCCTGCTCGGCGACAAGGTGCTGCAGATCCAGCAGGAGCTGAAGCAAACGACGCTGCTGATCACCCACAACCTGACGGAGGCCGTGCAGCTCTCAGACCGGGTCCTGGTGATGACCTATCGGCCCGGCCGGTTGAAGCGCGTGGTCGACATCGACCTGCCGCACCCTCGCGACTCCGAGGTCGTGTCCAGCGACGCGTTCGGGCACTACGTGGCGGAGATCTGGCACGATCTGCGCGAGGAAGCAAGCCGCGGCATCCAGGATGCGGAGTCGCAAGCCCTTCGCCGGAGCACGGCGCGATGAAGGCGAAGGCGTTCTGGACGTCCACGCCCGGTGCGCGAATCTTCGGCATCCTGGCGACGCTCGTCGTCATCGGTCTGGTCGAGACGGCCATCCGGACCGGGTTGATCAACGCGTTCATCGTTCCGCTGCCATCGCAGGTGGCGCTCGCGATTCCGCGCATCGTCGCCGAGGAGAGCGTGCTGCATCGCTTCTGGCAGACGACGCAGGAAATCTTCGCCGCGAGCCTGCTGCTGGTGGTGGTCGGCGTCGGGTCGGGCATGCTGCTCTATCGATTCCTCGCCCTGCGCCTCGCCTGCGAGACCTGGGTGGGCGCGCTGGCCGCGGCGCCCGTCGTGCTCATGTACCCGCTGTTTCTGGTGATCTTCGGCCGCAGCGCGACGACGATCATAATGATCGGCTTCGCCGCGGGACTCGCGCCGGTCGTCCTCAAGACGCTCGAGGGGCTGGTCGGAGTGCGGCCCGTGCTGATCAATGTCGGTCGCGCGTTCAAGCTCACGCGCGCGCAGCAGTTTCGCCTGGTGCTGCTGCCGGCGGCGTTGCCGTCGGTCTTCGTTGGCATGCGCCTGGGCCTGATCTTCGCGATGATCAACATCGTCGGCGTCGAGTTTCTGATCAACTTCGGCGGCCTCGGCCAGCTGATCAACGAACTGGCCGAGCGCTACGACCTTCCGGGTACCTATGCCGCGATCTGTTTCGTGATTCTGGTCAGTATCGTGTTCTACGTCATGACCGGGAAATTCGAGCGCTGGCTGAGGCCGCACCAATGAGCGCCGCCGGGCCGTCCCAAGGCGCGAATTGCGCGGCCTCCGCGTATTCGTGGATAACGCGATGTGTCGTGGAGTCGACCGCCACCCGCGCTCGCAGACGCGCCCTTCGGGCCTTGGCTTCGCCCTGCTCACGCGGGTATCCCTCTGGCGGCAGCGCAGCGGCCGAATTGGCCAATGAGGCCGCAAGCGTGGGGGCACACCAATGAGCGCTGACGCCCAACGCCCGCTTCGGCTTCGGCGCGACGCGTGGCTGCTGCGCGCCGCGATCGTGGGAACCCTCCTGGTCGCGTGGGAGGCGCTGGCGGCCTCGGGCCTCCTGTTCCGGGACGTCGTTCCTTCGCTCGCCGCCATCGGCGCCGCACTCGGCCGGCTGCTCACTAACGCCGATTTCTACGGAAATCTCGGCGCCACCGCGGTCGAAATCGGCGTTGCGATGCTGATCGGAACACTGCTGGGACTCGCCGCCGGCATCACCCTTGGGGCCAATCGCTTCCTTTCGCGCGCGTTCGAGTCGCTCGTCCTCTACCTCGGCCCGACACCCAAGATCATCTTCTTTCCGGTCATGATCATGTGGTTCGGAGTCGGCGCCGGATCGAAGATCGCCATGGGCGTCGTATCCTGCTTCTTTCCCGTCGCGATCAGCGCCGCGGCGGGCATGCGGGAGATCGATGCAGTGCTCATCCGCGTCGGGCGGAGTTTCCGTGCTTCGACATGGGAAATGGTGACCAAGATCTATCTGCCCGCGATGCGCGCGCCCATCCTGAACGGCATCCGTCTCGGGCTCGGCGTCGCGATCATCGGCACGCTGCTTGCGGAGACAAAGCTCTCCAACCGCGGGCTCGGCTATCTGGTCATTCAGGCGTATGCGACGTTCGACATGCCGCGCATGTACGCGCTGCTGATCGTCCTGTTCGTGCTGTCGATCGGGATCAATGCGCTGATCGGTCGCATGGGGCGCCTCCGCGCTGGCCCGGCCGCCTGACGCGCTCCCCCCTTGCAACGAAGGTGATGCCCATGAGCGCCAGGATTGCGAAAGCCCCAATTCTCGTCGTGCCCGAGCGACGCGGCATCTATCGCGGCGGCCGGTGGCACGATCCCGTGTCGGGGCGCATGGCCCCGACGTTGAACCCGAGCACCGGCGAGATCATCGCCGACATCGCCGTCTCTTCGGCGCAGGACGTGGATGCGGCGGTGGCGGATGCGCAACGCGGCTTCGCCGAGTGGAAGGCCGTCCCTCCGCTCGAGCGCGCGCGGATTCTCCGCGAGGTCGCGACGCTGCTGCGCACGCACGCCGACGAGCTCGCGCTGATCGACGCCGCCAACTGCGGCAACCCGGTGCACGAAATGGTCCGGGATGCCCAAGTCGCGGCGGCGCAGGTCGACTTCTTCGCGGGCCTCGTCACCGAGATGAAGGGCGCGTCGATTCCGATGGGTCCCGACGCGATCAACTTCTCGGTGCGCGAGCCGCTGGGCGTGGTCGCGCGCATCGTTCCATTCAACCACCCGTTCATGTTCGCGGCCGGCAAGTCCGCCGCGCCGCTGGCCGCCGGCAACGCCGTGATCGTCAAGCCGCCGGATCAGGCTCCGCTCTCGTCGCTGCGGCTTGCCGAACTCCTCGATGGCCTGCTCCCCGCCGGCGTCTTCAATGTCGTGCCAGGTGACCGCGACACCGGCGCTGCGCTGGCGTCGCACCGAGGCGTGGCGATGGTCGCCATCATCGGCAGCGTGCCGGCCGGCCGCGCGGTGATGCGCGCGGCCAGTGAGACGGTCAAGCCGCTGCTGCTCGAGCTGGGCGGCAAGAACGCGCTGATCGCGTACCCCGATGCGGACCCCGACGAGGTCGCAGCGGGCGCGGTTGGCGGTATGAACTTCACGTGGTGCGGACAGTCGTGCGGTTCGACGAGCCGCGCGTTCGTCCACCGGGCGATCTACGACAGGGTGCTCGAGCGCGTGAAGGCACGGGTCGCGGCCTTCCAGCCGGGTCCGGCCACCGACCCGGCGACGACGATGGGGGCGATCATCAGCGCGGCGCAGCTCGATCGCGTGCTCGGGTACATCGAGTCCGGTCGCAACGAGGGTGCGCGGCTGCTCCATGGCGGCAACCGGCCGTCCGACCCCGCGTTGCAGCGGGGCTTTTTCGTCGAGCCGACGGTGTTCTGCGACGTGACGTCGTCCATGCGCATCGCGCGCGAGGAGATCTTCGGTCCGGTGCTAGCGGTCCTGCCCTGGTCCGACGAAGCGGACATGCTGAAGCAGGTCAATGCCGTCGACTACGGCCTGACGTGCTCGATCTGGACCCGCGACCTCGACACGGCATTGCGCACGGCCGGCAGCGTGCAGGCGGGCTACGTCTGGATCAACGAGGTCGGGCGCCATTTCCTCGGCGCACCGTTCGGCGGCGTCAAGCAGTCCGGTCTCGGCCGCGAGGAATGCCTCGCGGAGCTGCTGGCTTTCACGCAGGAGAAGAACATCCACGTGCGGCTTCGGCGCCACGGCGGTTGAGCTCGCGCGCCCGCGACCTATCACGCCGCGACGACGATGCCTATTCCGGCAGGATGATGCGCGACTCGCCCCCGCTCATTTCCAGCATCAGCTGGTTGATGCGCTTGACGAAGGTCGCCGGATCGTCGAGCTGTCCGCCTTCGGCCAGCACGGCCTGATCGAGCAATACCGCCGCCCAGTCGGCGAATTTCCTGTCCTCGTATTTGAGCTTGAGCACTACCGGGTGCTTGGGATTGATTTCGAGGATCGGCTTCGAGGCGGGAGCCGGCTGGCCCGCGGCCTTGAGCAGACGCGCCAGGTTGCCGCTGATGTCGTGCTCGTCGGCGACGAGACAGGCCGGCGACTCGGTCAGCCGATGCGTCACGCGCACGTCCTTGACGCGCTCGCCCAGGCTTTCCTTGATCCGGTCGACGAGCTCCTTGAGCTCGCCCGCCTCCTGATCCTTCTCCTTCTTTTCCGACTCGTCCTCGAGCTTCCCCAGATCGAGCCCGCCCTTGGCGACCGAGACCAGCGACTTGCCTTCGAATTCGGAGAGGTGTCCGACCACCCACTCGTCGATGCGGTCGGACAGCAACAGCACCTCGATGCCCTTCTTCCGGAAGATCTCGAGGTGGGGGCTGTTTCTCGCGGCGTTGAACGTCTCCGCCGTCACGTAGTAGATCTTGTCCTGACCTTCCTTGGCGCGGCCGATGTACTCGGCCAGCGATGCGGTTTCGTCGGCGGTATCGGCGTGGGTCGACGCGAAGCGCAACAGGCCGGCGATCCGGTCCCGGTTGGCGGAATCCTCGCCGATGCCTTCCTTCAGCACGCGGCCGAAGGCGCCCCAAAATTTCGCGTATTTCTCCTTGTCGTCCCTGGCGAGTTCCTCGAGCAGGGCCAGCACCTTGCGCGTGCAGCCGCCGCGTATCGCCTCGATGTCCTTCGACTCCTGCAGGATCTCGCGCGAGACATTGAGCGGGAGATCGTTGGAATCGACGACGCCACGGACGAAACGCAGATACGCGGGCAGCAGCTGCTCGGCGTCGTCCATGATGAAGACGCGGCGCACGTAGAGCTTGACGCCGTGGCGCGCGTCGCGGTCCCAGAGATCGAAGGGCGCCCGCGCCGGGAGATAGAGCAGGTGCGTGTATTCCTGGCGGCCCTCCACGCGCGCGTGGCTCCAGGCCAGCGGATCGTCGAAGTCGTGGCCGACGTGCTTGTAGAACTCCTTGTACTGGTCGTCGGTGATATCGGTCCTGGCGCGGGCCCATAGCGCCGAAGCCTGGTTGACGGTTTCCTCGTCGGCCTGCTTTTCCTGCTTGCCGTCCTTCCATTCCTCCTTCTTCATGAGGATCGGCTGGACGATGTGGTCGGAATACTTGCGGATAATCGAGCGCAGCCTGGACCCGCTCAACAGGTCCTCCTGACCCTCGCGCAGGTGCAGCGTGATCACGGTGCCCCTTTCCGGCTTCTCCACCATCTCGACGGCGTATTCGCCGCCCCCGTCCGATTCCCAGCGCACGCCCTGGTCGGGCTTCTCGCCGGCACGACGCGTGTGCACCGTCACCTTGTCCGCGACGATGAACGACGAATAGAAGCCGACGCCGAACTGGCCGATCAAATGCGCGTCGTTCTGCTGGTCGCCGGTGAGCTGCGAGAAGAACTCGCGCGTGCCGGACTTGGCGATCGTCCCGAGGTTCGCGATCGTCTCGTCGCGGTTCATGCCGACGCCGTTGTCGGCGATGCGCAATGCCTTTGCCGCGGGATCGTAATCGACGTGGATCCGGAGCTCGAAATCGTCCTCGAACAGCGTTTCGTTGTGCAGCGCCTCGAAACGCAGCTTGTCGCAGGCGTCGGACGCGTTGGAGATCAGCTCGCGCAGGAAGATCTCGCGGTTCGAGTACAGCGAGTGAATCATCAGCTGCAGCAGCTGCTTGACTTCGGCCTGGAAGCCCAGGGTTTCGCGGCCCTTATCGTTAGTCACCGTCGAGCGCCTTTACTTAGAGGTTGGTAAAAGGTTATACTTCAGGTACTTAGCGGTAATCGAGCCGGTAAGCCCCGGCGAACGCCGTTGACCCGCCCGTTTAGTAATCGTTAACTAGGAGGCCCCGATGACCCGTACGCAAACCGCCGACCCCGGAACGTTAGCAACCCCTACCAATCGCCAAAAGCTAACCGAGACCGTGGCGACGTCGGCAAAGCTCGGCCCCGGCCAACGCACCATTTGGGACGTCGAGTACAAAGGGTTCGGGCTACGGATCGGCGTCCGGAGCAAGACGTTCATCGTACAACGCCGCGTCAAGGGCGTCACGAAGCAGGCTAAGCAGATCACGGTCGGCAGCTACCCGACGTTGTCGGTAGCGGCGGCGCGCGATAAGGCACGGCGCTACATCAATCAACTCCGGGATGGGGTCGACCCCGAGACGCGGCGGAGCGCAGAGCAGGCTGGCGGGGTTACGTTCGGCGAAGCCTGGACGCGCTATCAACAATACATGAAGGCGAAGAAGCGCGCGGCGACGACGGTCGACCGCTATCAGAGGCACGTCGATACCTATTTGCAGGATTGGCTTAAGCGGCCCTTGGCGCAGTTCGATCCCGGATGGCTCCGGGAGCAGCACCAGAAACTTGCCGCCGATATCGCACGGGGGAAGTACGCCCAAGAATACAAACACCCGAAGCGGTACGGGAAGCGTAAGGGGGCGAAGGTTACGCCCTACAACCGGACGGGCGAGACGACGGCCAATGACGTCTTCAAGCTCCTGCGGGCCGTCTACCTTCGGGCGCGCCGCGAATTCCGCACGCTCCCCGAAAATCCATTCGACAATATCGACTCGTTCACGCTCGAACCCCGGCGCGCGGCGATTGAGCCCGAGTTGCTGCCGACGTGGTACGCGGGGATTCGCGCGCTGCCTAATCCGGTCCGCCGCGATTGCCTGTTGTTCATGCTCTTTACCGGGTTGCGTAAGGAGAGCGCGGTCAATATCAAGTGGGAGCACGTCGACTTCGACCACCGGACCGTCTTCATCGAGGTAGTCAAGGGCGGGAAGAAGAGGCAATTCACGCTGCCATTATCGGACTATTTGGTTGACCTGCTGCAAGCACGTAAGGCGGAAAACGTCGTGCTGGCGAAGCGCCAGTTGGTGCCCGAGAAGTCGCCTTGGGTCTTTCCGTGCAATGCCGACAACAAGAGCAAGTCGGGGCACCTCGTCGACCCGCGCACCGATATCGCGGGCGTGCCGTTTATCCCGCACGGATTGCGCAATACGTTCCTGACCGAAGCCGACGCGGCAGACGTTAGCTCCTACGCGATGGAGGTACTCGCCAACCACCGTCCCCCGGGCAGCAGCCAGACTGGCAAATATCTCAATATCGACGTCGAGCGGTTACGCGAGCCGATGCAGAAGATCACCGACCGGCTCTGTCGCGTGCTCGGGGGCGATAAGGAGCCCGCCAACGTCGTCGCGCTACCGGCGCGGCAAGCGGCGTGAAGGGCGCGCCATGACTGAGACGAAGCACACAGCTACCGACTACTTCGCCGAGCTATACGTTGCCGGGCGGTTCGCTCACGCAGGGTGGAACGTCTATTTTCCGCACCGCGACAAGGGCTTCGACTTCATCGTATCGAAGGAAATAGTCGACGGCGAATACTTCATTCGTCCCGTGCAGGTGAAGGGCAAATACCCGACTGCGGAGAAGGGCAACAAGATCACTTACGGCTATGTCGGACGACTCTCGACCCTCCATGACGACATGGTGTTGGCGATCCCCTTCTTTGCAAAGGGCGATACCGAGAAGCCGACCTGCATCGCTTACATGCCACGCATGCGGATTCATTAGCATTCACGCGGATACAGGTGCGAGCCGGCGACGTTCCGCGACGGCGTGCCCGCAGCGCGACGGGACTACGCCAAGTTCTTCGATGCCGGTGGGCTCGGTCTCGTGGAAACGACCGATTGGAATGTCGCGAAGGACGCGTCATGACCGCGCCGACCCAAACAAAGAAGCCACGGGTGGACGGGCAAATCACCGGATTGGCTGGTGAGTTCTTCGTCGCAGCGGAATTGCTGAAGCGCGGAATTCAAACGTCGGTGACGTTCGGTAACGCGAAGCACATCGACCTGTTCTGTCAC
>Ga0209048_10005160_pt1 | contig 12366 bp, 8 predicted proteins | sample FrelakmetCRP12CR_FD_187146 | JGI IMG/M metagenome (GOLD analysis project Ga0209048, IMG submission 187146) | Freshwater lake sediment microbial communities from the University of Notre Dame, USA, for methane emissions studies - CRP12 CR (SPAdes)... | ecosystem: Environmental > Aquatic >... | reverse complement strand
TCGTTCGCAGCATGAATCGTCCTGGCATCGCTGCCTACCTGAAACGCAGGATCATTGAGGGTTGCGAACAGAAGATCCTTCTCTTCTTCCAGGCCCTCGATCCTGGCTGGCAGACCTTCAAGCTCGCGCGATTCCTTATAGGAGAGTTTTTTCTTCTCCTTGAGAGGCCTTTCTTTTTTCTGTTTCTCGTCCGTTAATACGATTATTGGTGGAGCTGTCTTCATTGGCCTCTGCATGAGCCAGTCATCATAACCGCCCATATATTCCTGCAGATGGCCCTCACCCTCGAATACGATGGTAGAGGTTACAACATTGTTCAGAAAGGCCCTGTCATGGCTTACCATCAGTACCGTGCCGCTGAAGTCCACCAGTCGGTCTTCAAGCATCTCCAGGGTTTCGGCATCGAGGTCGTTGGTCGGCTCATCCAGGACCAGCACGTTGGCTGGGGCGCTGAAGAGCCTGGCCAGTAGAAGACGGTTACGCTCCCCGCCTGAAAGGGTCTTGACTTGTGATATGATCTGAGCGGGTGAGAAGAGGAAATCCTGGAGGTAGCCCACGATATGCCGGGGCACGCCTCTCACGAATATCTGGTCGCTACTGCCGGCGACATTTTCCTTGATGGTCTTGTTTTCATCGAGCTGGGCCCTGAGCTGGTCAAAGTAGGCGATTTTGATTTTTGTGCCGAGGCGGACCCTGCCCTCTAGCGGTTTGATTTCACCCAGTAAGAGCTTCAGCAGCGTTGTCTTTCCGCTCCCGTTGGACCCCATGATACCCACCTTGTCCCCTCGCATGATGGTGGTGGAGAAGGTTTTAATGAGGTTGTTTTCGCCATAGGCAAAGCTGATATTCTGGGCGTCAGCTACCAGCCAGCCGCTTTTTTCAGCCTCCTGGATCACGAGACGGGCTCTGCCATCTAGCTCCCGCCTGAGGGCGCGTTCTTGGCGCATGTGCATCAAAGCTCGAACCCGGCCCTCATTTCTGGTGCGGCGTGCCTCAAGGCCCCGCCTGACCCAGATCTCCTCTTTGGCCAGCTTCTTGTCAAAATCAAGCTTGTTTTTCTCTTCATCCTCCAGCATTGCCTGCCGGCGTTCGAGGTAGGTTCCGTAATCACATGCGAAAGATAACAAGCGGCCACGGTCGATCTCCACGATGCGTAATGCGAGTTTCCTCAGAAAGGCCCGGTCATGGCTGACAAACATGATGGTTTTATCATACCTGAGGAGAAAATCCTCAAGCCAGAGGATGGAGCTGAGATCCAGATGGTTCGTGGGCTCATCCAGCAGGAGGATGTCCGGTTCATTCACCAGTGCCCTGGCAAGAAAAACCCTGCGTTTCAATCCTGCAGACAGATATTTAAACTCGGCGTTCTCATCCAAATCGGTTTTGGTAATCACGGTCTCAACCTTTTGGTGATAATCCCATGCGTCCGACAATTCCAGATGGTGCTGAACCTGTTCAAGCCTTCTGATGAGGCCCGTGTCTTCACCTTGATGTGAAAGCCGTAGCGTGAGGTCGTGGTATTCCTTGAGCAGCTCAATATGTTCTCTGCCGCCTGAAGCCACGATTTCATAGACAGTCCCCGGCAAGTCATCCGGGACTTCCTGGGGCAGCATGGCGGTTCTGATATCGCCAGTTCTGATGATATCGCCTTGATCCGGAGCGATATCACCGCTGATCATTTTCATGAGGGTGGACTTGCCTGAACCGTTTCGGCCCAGAAGGCCGATCCTTTCTCCGGGTTCGATCTGAAGTGCTGTGCTATCCAAGAGCAATGGTCCGCCAAAGCCTATGGAAACATTATTGATCCGTAAAAGTACCATACAATGCCGAATTCTCTACATCAGCTGATCACCTTTAAAAATTTCACCAGCAACAGAAGCACCAGGATGATGAGATAGAACTGCAAGAGATACAAAACGAACCTGCTCATTTTTGTCATTTGCACACGTGGCATAATTATCTCCCTTGAACTATCCCCAGGCCCCTTTTGCCTGTAAACGAATTATTGAGATATAAGATTATCAATGTCATTGTGATAGAGAACCCCAAGGATTCTATCATTTCTGTCCACTACAGGGATCATGTGGTAATGATACTTTAAAAACATCTCTACCAGGTCATCCTGGACATCATCTTCCTCTGCTGCAACGACAGGCGAGATCATTACTTCGCTCATGGTAAGGTGATCCGGTGTGAGGACAAGTTCACGCAGATCAACAACACCGAGCAGCGTCTGGCCATCACCATTGACCACATAAATGTAAGAGATGCTTTTCGGATCCCTGCCCGAGCGCCTGATCGTGTTCAGGACATCCCCGACATTGTCTGTTTTTGCTACATGAAAAAAATCGGAAGACATGATAGTTCTTGCCGAGATCTCACGCTGAGAAAGGATATTGCGGACACGTTCAGCCTGATCTTTGCTGAGGTAGGCCATAAGCTCGGTGACATCGTCATGCGGCAGGACCGTAAAGAGGCCTGCCAGCTGTGGAGTCGACATCTCCGAGAGGATCTTGCGGGCCTTTTCCTCCCTCAGGTTGGCGATGATCTGGCGCTGAGCCCTGGGCTCCGCCTCCATCAGGGTTTCAGCCGCCTTTTCATTATCAAGGGCTGAGAAGAGTACCTGCTGCTCATCACCCGGCAGTTCCTCCAGGATATCTGCCAGATCTTCACTGGGGAGTTCCAGCATCTGTTTTTTTGTCACAGATAATGTCACTTTATCTGTGGAGACCGCATCCTCAACAGAAAGCGGCTGGACATATTTCCATGAGATGAGATTGCTGTTGACCAGTTCATATTTGCCAAGCCCCCATCTTCGGAAGAAGCCACCAAATGAGACATCAACATGGACGAGCAGTAGCAAACCCCTCGTCTCGAGAAAATGCACATCATTGACGACTTCGACCTGCCTGCCGTCGATATCGAGGACTGTCTTACCCATGAGATGCTTGTCCATGAGTATCCAACCCGGCTGATCGACAAAAGGCGGATATACGTCCCCGCTTTCCGGGGGCCGGACAAAGATGGCATCATCTTCAATTTTGATCACATTTGGCCAGGGGATGAACTCGGTGGGTTTTCCCCAGCCGTGTTCTATATAGATACCTACTGCCTCGGGGTAAGGCTCTTTGTGAAGGAATACAAGATCGCTCAGCTTTCCGATGCGGTTCTTAATCTTTTCTCTGCATACCGGCAGCTTGAGCAGCTCTGAAAAGAAGAGAAATCGGAACTGTTCAAATCCGGGGTGGTGGTCAATGACCTTCAACTTGGAATTTTTGTCGGCTATCATAGAGTTAACCCCCTGATACTCATATGAATAATTCCGGGAAAAGGGTGCTTATACCCATCAGCGAGGACATGATAATTACAAAGATTGCGATTCCCCAATTCATGACGTTCTGCCAAAGCGTATTCACGTGTTCACCCATAAAGGCCCTGTCATTGAGGAGGAGCAGGAGAAAGACCAGCGACACCGGCAACAGGGTGACGGCTACCACCTGGACGAACATGGTAATGGTGACGAGCGGGGCATTGGGGATGAGGACCACGGCGCCTGCCGTAATCAGCATGAGCAGGTAAACCAGGTAAAACCATGGGGCATCCTTCACCTTCTGGTTCAGCGAATGGGCCCAGCCGAAAACCTCACCCGTGGCCCAGGATGTGGCAAGGGAGATACACAGCGCCCCTAAGAACCCGGCGTCAAAGAGACCTATGGCGAACAGCTTGCGTGCAAGGTCCCCATAACCAATAGGCATGAGAGGCACTATTGCCTCGGCCGTCTGCCTGGCGTCTTGGATCGTAATGGGTGGGTTGTGATAGAAAAAGGCAGCCCCGGTGGCAATGATGATGAAGGCGGCCACGAGGCAGGTGAGGAAAGCCCCCGCAAGGGTTTCCAGTTTCCCGAAGCTGACATCATGAATGTCAAGCCCCTTGTCCACGACTGCGCTCTGCTGGAAGAAGATCTGCCATGGTGTAATAGTCGTACCGAGGTTGGCAAGGATGATGAAGATGAGTTCGATGTTAAACCCACCCATATCCGGATGGTAAAATCCTCGGAAGACTTCATTCCAGGCAGGGGCTGTAGGCGTATCCATGGCCCAGATGGCTGCCGGGATGTAGACGAAATTGAAGCAGCAGAATAAAAGGGTGATCTTTTCAAAGGTCCAGTACTTCCCTGTGCGGACAACGGTAAAGAGAATAGCTGTTACAACAATAAACGTTACCCATGGCGGTATACCAAAAAGACTCATGGCTGCTAACATGCCCACGTATTCCGTTACCAGGGTGAGCCAGTTGATAAAGATCATATCCACAATGGCGAACCAACCCCAGAAAGGACCGAAGCCTTCAAAAATTGCCTCGGCATGTCCGCGTTTCGATACCGCACCCAGGCGGACAGTCATTTCCTGGACATAATATGCCATGGGGAAGAGTATGATAAAGATCCATAGTAAAGAAAACCCGTACTTAGAGCCGGTAACGGCATAGGTAGAGATACCTCCGGCATCGTTATCTGCTATCATGACAATTATCCCAGGGCCGAGGACAGACAGGAATATAATGAGTCTCTTGCGGAAGCGGTCTATATGGTGAAAGGTTTTACTAAGCCAGTACATAGCTAAAACCTTTAACAATTATAGATGTGTATGTATATCGAGAGGATTTTAACACCTCTCCCCATACCCTGAAATAGGTGAGTTGGTGTAATCTCAGCATACATCCGCACCCCAATTGTATCTCTGAACAGGATCGACCGGATATCGTAAGGAATGTGTATGCTGCGGATCCGGCACGATCATCTCTCCCTTGCCCTAGGACAGACGATCCATGCCGGGGCAAGGGTTAAAATCTATGACTAGTACTGCCTTCGTCATTACTCATGATAGCCTCTCCCTAGCACAGTGAAAAGGCACAGTCAAAGGTGAAAATTCACAAAACATCCATCAATAAGTTCAATCCTCTATGAAATATTTTCGGTTGTACATTCATACTCACAGATAAGGGGTATGCTAGTTTGGGAAAATGTGAAGATGCACTTTGACTTAACACAGACAGGTGAAATATGATCATGGCAAATGAAACCATCCTCCGATAGAAGAGGAATAGATTGTGGAATGAATAGAAAAACGATTTATCGCTCGATTATCCTCTTGTCCATTCTCGCGCTTTGCTTCTTTGCCTTTTTCCACTATCATCTCTCTACGTTCTTTTTAGATAGGGGAAAAGCGATCACCTTTATCAAGTCTTTTGGCCCATGGTCCGTTCTGGTTTTCATCGCTCTCCAGATCCTCCAAGTAATCCTGGCCCCTATCCCGGGTGAGGCAACAGGGGTTATTGGTGGTTATCTGTACGGACCGATCCTAGGAACCATCTATTCTACCATTGGTTTGGCGCTCGGGTCATGGCTGGCCTTCTGTCTGGCCCATATCTTTGGTGAGCCTCTTGTGGAAAAGATCGTCAAACCGGAGACACTCCGGAAATACGACAACTTTCTGGAGCATAAAGGCAGGCTTGTCATCTTCATCCTTTTTCTCATCCCTGGTTTTCCTAAGGACTCACTCAGTTATATCTTGGGGCTGAGCCATATGCGGGCGCTGCCCTTCATTGTCATCTCCACAGCAGGCCGTCTTTTAGGAACCGGGTCCCTGTCTCTCATAGGGAGCTATGCACGCAACAGGCAATACGAAGGGCTCGCGATCATCCTCATCGGCTGCTGTGTCATGGTGATTGTTGCTTACCTGTACCGAGACAGTCTTTTAAGCAAGCTCAAGAGAGATCATTAATGGGGATTTTGCTCTTAAGAAGAGTAAACAACTTGATCCGTTAAAAGCCTCAATCTCGCAGCCTTTGTGGAATGCTAATTTTATCAGTCCTTCAAGGCTGCGAGATTGAGGCTTTTAACGGACCTATTTAAAAACAATTCCATGATCACTATGCTAAAGGCTATGTGGCATGGTTTTGGGCGTTGTTCCCCTATGCAGGGTGTTATTTTGCAATAAGGGATTTGAGATTATATAGGATAAAGATTAGGAAGGGTAAATCGACTTTAGAAAGAACTAAACCTTGGATGGCGTAATTGCTTGAATATGATGTGAAATCTGTTCAGTGATCAGGTCCCAGGAGTAGTGGGTCTCTGCATATTCCCTTGCTTTCTCCCCCATCTCAGCACAGAGGGTCTGATTATCCAAGAGCCTGATTATGGCCTTGCTCAATCCTGATATATCCCCAGGAGAAACCAGGATGCCAAATCCGGCATCCTCGATCTCCTCGAGTCCGGGGACTCCACTTGCAACGATAGGTTTACCGCATGCTGCGTAGTCCCTTATTTTTAAAGGAGAAAGCGACTTATCATCTGACCATGAACCTCGTGGTCTGAAAGGGGCTGTGCACACACTGCACTGATTAATGAAAAGTGGTGCATCCTGATAAGAAAGAGACCCCACCATTTCAACTTGTTTTTTTATACCCAATGTATTGATCAGTTCTCTGAGAGATGATTCTTCAGGACCAGATCCTGCTATTGCCAGCTTAGCCTCAGGTTTTACTGAGAGGACCTTAGCAAAGGCCTCTATGAGCCACTCCAGTCCCTGCCATTTTGCAAAATTACCTATGAACCCCACATCATAACAGGTAATTATATCGAGAGGATAGAAGTGCCGAATATTTGTGCCATTTCCAATGATCGCGATCTTATCCTCTTTTACCCCAAGCGATTTCAAGTAGGATTTTATACCCTTGGATACGGTTATCACAAGATCCGATGCATGGGCAGACCATCGCTGCAGCTCTTTCCCGATGAAGGCGAGGGGTTTCGGCTTTCCAGAGGATATGGCTTCCGGGCCAATCCAACCATTATGCTCGGTGATGATTTTAATATGCCGCCCCATAAGAGCCCTTGTTGCAATAACATATAAACCGCTGACAATGCCGAGGCGTGAATAGATAATATCCGGGTTCAATCCTTTGAGATGATGCAGAAAGTATGGGATGGTGAGACCTCCCTTTATGAACATGGCATATGTCTTCGGTGCATTCACAAAGGGTTCAAAGAAACCAATATCCGGACTGAGGAGAGACCTAATGGCAGGTAATCCGTTGAGGGAGAGGTGGTAAATAGTTACATGGTATCCCATTCGAAAAAGGCTGTTTGCTACTTCAGAAAAATGAATAAGCTCGGCATCCGGTTTTTCCATTGCAAAACATGCTACCATAAGAATTTTGGTGTTCATGCAGCTTCCTTGAAATCAATATTGAATAATCTGGCCCATATGCCTGCATTGATGATCCTCCAGATAGACCAGTCAAATGGCCTTGTGCCTGTAGTCATGGACAAGAATATGTCTTCGAGCTTTGTTTGGCTTATCCACAATCCAAGGTGCACAGAAGCATCTTTGAGCATTGAATGGAACTGTGTATTGTGTGAAGCTCTCATCCAGTGTTCTTCCGGGGTTACAAATCCAAGCTTATCCTGCCTTTGCCGTACTTTCTCGGGAACAATGGTCTGAATCGCCAGCCGAAGGATCTTTTTTGTCTCACCATCCCTGATTTTGTATTCATCCGGGAGTGAGTATGCGAATTCTATCAGCCTATAATCAAGAAATGGAACCCTGGCTTCAATTGAGTGGGCCATAGAACTCCTGTCTTCATAATGAAGCAGCGCCGGAAGGTTTGTCTGGAGGAGTTGCTTGCGCGAAAGTGCCTGGATTGATGAACTAGGCTCAGGGACAGCCTCTGCTGGATGTATAGTATGAAGTTTAAAGATATCCGGATGTATCCATACCGGTATATCAGGCCTGCCCATAATAGACCTGCCTATTGAACGACAACGGCTGGGTGAAAATATATATCCAAGGTTGATGAGGAACTCTTTGAGATGGTAGCCATGTCTTGAATGGATCCCCCTGAATTCCCTTTTCAGGCCTGTGAGATTCCTGTTACGAATCAATCCGGCCATCCATGCCCAGAAATAGCTGTGATATCCGCCCAGCAATTCATCAGCTCCCTGGCCATCGAGCATTACCTTCACTCCATTGCTTCGCGCCAGCTGAAACACTTTCCATTGGGCAAAGATGCTCATTGATCCGAAGGGCTCATCCTGATGCCAGGTGATGGTGTTAATGAGTGAGAGAAGCGAGTCCGGATCCGGGAAGGTGTAATGCGACTCCACATGAGTATGCGCGACAACGTCTTCTATGTAAACTCTTTCATCATAACGCCTATCCTCAAAGCAGGAGGAAAAGGTCTTTTGTGTTTCAGAGGACTTCTCCTGGCCGAGGATCCTGTTCACCAAGCAGACAATGGAAGACGAATCCAAACCTCCCGAAAGGCATGAACCAACAGGTACGTCAGATCTGAGCCTTAATCTCACTGAGTCTTCAAGGAGGTTCAGGAACGTGAATGTCGCCTCTTCCAAAGTGATCGACGGGTCTAAAGGGTGTTCCGGCAGCGTCCACCAGGTTTGAATGCGAGGATGAGAGAATGCCGTATCATCCGGGTCAAGGCTTGCTTGCATATACTGTCCGCCTTGGAGTTGATACACCAGGTGGAACATGGTTTCATTCGTATGATCCATCATGCCATGAGCTAGATAGTCATAGAACCTCTGGGAATTAATCCGGGCTTTAAAAAATGGAAGTGCGGTGAATTGTTTTATCTCTGAGGCAAGACAGATAAGTTTCCCTGGGATACAATAATAATACAGGGGCTTCACACCGAGCCTGTCTCGTGCTGCAAAGAGTTTCTTATGCATAGTATCAACAATGATAAAGGCAAACATGCCGTTGAATCTTTTCAGGCATTCAACTCCCCAAGCATGGTATGCATTAAGGACCACCTCGGTATCACACCTTGTCCTGAAGGTATATCCGAGTCTCTCAAGTTCAGCCCTGATTTCGATATGATTATATACCTCTCCATTGTATACGATCCAGAACCCGCTCTTTTCCATTACCATCGGCTGATTGGCTTCATCAGAGATGTCGATGATGGACAACCTGGTATGGCCTAGATGGACAGTTCCTCCTAAGAGGCTCATAATTCCAAGGTTGTCAGGTCCGCGATGACGAACAAGCTCTGTCATCTTTTCAATGATTCCCCGATAAGAAGGATCCGGATTACGAGTAACGATCGTCGATATGCCGCACATTCGTTTGTATGGTCTCACTTTGTGGAGCAAGATATGCCATCGGAAGGGAGAAGCTAATGAAGTGAAAAGAGTTGGTCATACACCTTAGAAATATTGTTTAGATAAGCTTCCTTGCCGAAACGTTCTTTGACAGTCTGCCGGATGATCGTGGGATCATAGTTTACATGCCCCAGAATGAACCTTTCCATGGCATCTGCCAGTGCGACAGGATCTGCAACATCCACCAGGAAACCAGTCTCTGGAGTGACTACATATTCCGGCCCACCACACCTTGTGGCAATAACCGGTTTACCACAGCTCATGGCTTCACCCAGTACGATGCCAAAGGTTTCCTGCAAGCTTGGTAATACAAAGACATCACATTGTTGCATCTGGTTACGTACTTCAGAAGGGGCGAGACCTCCAAGAAAACGGCATTTTTCAGAAAGCCCCATCTGCTGAGCCATTATCATAAGCCTCTGTCTCTGTGGCCCATCCCCTCCAATGATCAATTCAAAAGATGTTTGTCCACGTCGCATAAGTATGTGGGCAGCTTCCAAAAGATAATGCAAACCTTTAGGTTTTTTTATGATTGCAACCGTTAAAAAGCGGCAGGATGAACGTGATGTATCTCTTGATTGCTTTTCACCCGGAGTAAAATAATCCGTGTTAATGATATTGCCGAGTACCTGTAAATCAATAGTGGGGATGAAGTCCTTTATCTGCCGTGCGAGAGCCGGGCTGACCGTTATTACTCGATCAGCACGAGTGAGTGTGTCCTTCACGAGTTGACGGTTGCTTGATGTTTTCAGGTGCATGGAAAAAGGACCGGAATGCTCGGTCAGAACAACAGGGATATCATACTTTTTTTTCAGCACTGTGGCAGCCCAGCCGGCAGGCAAAACTACATGAGCATGTATGATATCCGGCCGGCCCCATTCGGACAGGAGCTTTTCAAAACCTTGCCGGGCGGCTCGTGCATACATGGAGTATGAAAGTCTCGGTATCCTCGGTATACAGGCCGCTCTCCCGTCATTAACAACATAGACACCTCCCTGTTCTTCCAGCCGAGACTTAAACGTGATCGTTCCTCTGAGGATCTGACGCCAGCCGATAAAACAAGGGACAAGTACAGCTACAAGATACTCTTGTGATAGGGCCAATACTTGCTCTTGAATAAAAACACCGTTGATCGGGTGAATATCACTGGGATACCAGGAAGGCAGGACAAGTATTTTTTTCTTCATTTCTTTAGCAGTAATTGAATGGATCGACGGATGAGCCAATAGCTCATCCATAAGGTGTTCATAATGATTTTATACCACGCAGGGTTTCGCCATGATGGGAATATCCGTAATGCCAGAACATATTGCTGATAAGCAAAAAGAAATAATTTCTGGGAATAGGCCATGCTCTCGCCAAACCATGTGTGCATCATCGCAAGGGTGGATGGGTCATGTGTGTACGATGACAGGTATGGGGAAAACCCTTTCAGTTGCATCTCATTGAAAACCTCTTTGAACATTTCCAATGTTTCAGACTTGTGTCTCTTGACGTTACGACTTTCTTGGGCTCCATGAACTCTCTGTTTAACTAAATTTTCAGACACTCGCCCTATTTCAAAGTGGCGCAAGAGGCGCAACCACATCTGTGTATCTTGATTGTAGCGCCATTTTTCCGAGAATAGACCCACCTGATCAAAACAGGAGCGCTCAATGAATATAGTCGAACCATTTATATACACTCCCCGGAACAATTCACGGATTGCCTGCTCACGAGGATACCAGGGGGTATCGATAACATGCAATCTTTCACCCTTGTCATTGATGATGATGAAATCCGTATAACATGCCTTGAACTGAGGATGTGCTTTTAGGAAGGCCACCTGTCTTTCAAGCTTTTCAGGCAGCCAGAGATCATCGTGGCTGAGCCAGGCAAACCATCTGCCCCGCATCTCCTTGATACCCAGATTCAGCGCACTCGCAACACCACCATTGGGTTTGCGGAAACCGCGTATCCGGTCTCCGTACGACTGCATGATCTCCCATGTCCCGTCGGTTGACCCATCATCCACAACGAGCACTTCATAATCCGTAAATGTCTGGGACAAAACACTATTGATTGCTTCGGTCAGGAAATTAGTCCCGTTAAAGACAGGGATCACTACGCTTACTGAAGGGTTCATGCTCTGCGGTTACGAAATCCGAGAATAATCTTGATTACGGTGTTGCTGACTTGCTCTACCATATATTCAGGCGGGACACTCCATTTTCCATGGGATGCCAGAGTTGTATGCACGCACAGAACAATGGATTCGAGTTCAGCGCCGCTTAGAATGTTGCACCCGTGCTCAATGGTTTCGGGACGCTCTGTTACATCTCGTATAGTGACATTGGGAATCCCAAAAATGGCGCACTCCTCCTGGACAGTGCCGCTATCGGTAATGACACAGCGGGCATTGCGCTCAAGGGTGATAAAATCGAAGAAACCAAAAGGCTCCAGATAGCGCACCTTAGGATTATCGGTACAGACTTTAAACCCCTGGATGCGTGCCTTTGTATGTGGATGAGTACTGACTATGATTGGAAGGTTGTATTCTCTCTGCAAGTAATCAAAGGATCTGACCAGACTTTGCAACCGCATCTCAACATCCACATTCTCCGCCCTGTGCATAGTGACAAGGAAATACTGTCCGGCCTCCAGCCCCAGCTGTTCAAGGATAGCAGAACAGCTGATATGCTGATCATAGTGCCGGATCACCTCATAGATGGGATTACCTGTTACATAGATACGCTCGCCGGGGATACCCTCACGCAGCAGATTCTGTCTGCTTCGCTCGGTATACGGCATGAGTACGTCGCTGACCTGGTCTATGATGCGCCGGTTGACCTCTTCCGGGACGCGGTCGTCAAAGCACCTGTTTCCTGCCTCCATATGGTAGACCGGGATGCCCATCCTCTTGGCGACGATAGCCGACAGGGCACTGTTGGTATCTCCAAGCACGAGCATCTTGTCCGGCTTCTCGGTGAGTAACACCGTTTCACTCTCCATGATGATCTTTCCGATCTGCTCTCCGAGCGTATCGCCACGAACCCCCATATAATGATCAGGTGCCCGCACATCAAGCTGCTCGAAAAAGAGGTCGCTCAAGGCCGGATCGAAGTTCTGGCCTGTGTGAACAATGACATGCTGACATGACTGGTCAAGTTTTTTCATTACGAGACTTAACCGAATGATCTCCG
>Ga0209048_10005159_pt1 | contig 12368 bp, 12 predicted proteins | sample FrelakmetCRP12CR_FD_187146 | JGI IMG/M metagenome (GOLD analysis project Ga0209048, IMG submission 187146) | Freshwater lake sediment microbial communities from the University of Notre Dame, USA, for methane emissions studies - CRP12 CR (SPAdes)... | ecosystem: Environmental > Aquatic >... | reverse complement strand
TGCACCGATAAAAAACCCGCTGCAATTAACGGTATCATGGGGAGGGGAAGAAGCGTGGTTGCCGGTGTTGCACTCTCTCATGATCTTATTAGCCAGATCCTCAAAACAGATGCAAAAAACCTGTTTGAGGTGAACTACCGAAAAAACCTTGTCGGCTCAGCACGTGCCGGTTCAATGGGATTCAATGCTCACGCGGCAAATGTTGTCGCCGCAATGTTCATTGCATGCGGACAGGACGCGGCTCATGCAATCGATGGCAGCACCTGCATTACCACCGTGGATCTCACGGATTCCGGGGTCTATATCGCAGTCACCCTCCCCTCACTTCCCGTAGGAACAGTTGGCGGAGGAACAGGATTGGAGACGCAGCAGGAATGCCTTCAGATACTCGGCGTAGCCGGAGGAGGCAATCCCCCGGGGACAAATGCCAAAAAACTGGGGGAGATTATTGGTGCCGGCGTGCTTGCCGGTGAGATCTCACTGCTCGGTGCCATTGCTGCCCAGCATCTTGCCCGGGCTCATCAGCAGCTCGGGCGTGGTTAAAACCTGAACCACTTCATCATCACGAGGGCATCTTCCCCGTTGGAATAATACCCTTCAATTTGAAAGATGTCCCGGTAGCCAAGCCGGCGGTAGAACCGCTGCGCTGTCGTGTTTCCCACCCGTACTTCCAGCTGGACACCAGTGGCAAGTTCGAGCGCGAACTGGTGCTCGAGCCTCCGAACGAGCAGCCTCCCGATTCCCCGGCGGCGGTAAGCAGAGCTCACGCCAAAGTTGCAGAGGTGCCCGTAGATGTTTTCACCCGTGTTCTCCAGTCCGCCAACGATAAAACCGGCTACTGTTCCATCACACACTGCAACAAAATAGGTTGTGGGAAAGCACGTGAATGCTTCAAAGAAGACAGATGGTTCCCACGGGTCGATGAAGGATTCTTTTTCGATGGCAACAATCGCCTCAACATCCGAAGGGGCCACGCGGCGGATAAGGGGTAACGGGTAGATGGCAAGATCGTGCGGTCGGATCATCAGTCTGACTCCTGTGCCCCTTAGCTCAGTAGTATCATCAATGAGCTCTTGTTAAAACATAATGTTTGCCCCGCAGAAAGGTGCGGGAAATTATATGGTAGCACACCCAACTATGAGGACAGGTTATTTCTTTCGCGTTGGGCAGGTGGAATGAATGGTCAGGATCTATCGTTTTGCAGGAGTGCGCCCCGATCCTTCGGTTGCATCAGTAATCGCGGCTGTTCCATACGATGTCGTGACCGCTGATGAGGTACGGGCAATCACTGCTAAAAATCCCGGAACCTTTTTACGCGTGAGCCGTTCTGACGCGGAATTACCCGATCTCGCTCCTGATGATGACCGTGTATACCAACGGGCACGCGAGAATTTTATTGCGCTCGAATCAGACGGACGCATGAAAAAGGACCCGACACCAGGTATGTACCTCTACAGGGTATTACAGGGAGGCGAAACATTTGTCGGGCTTTGTTGTTGTCTTGATATTGACGACTACCGGAAAAACTGCATACGACGGCATGAGCAGACCAGGTATGACAAGGAGGAGGACCGGACCCGGCACATTGAAGCAGTCAAGGCACACAACGGTCCGGTAGTTCTCCTTTACCGGAATACTGAGGGGATTTTTCCCTTCATAGAATCGCTTGTCAATTTATCAACGGAACCCGATGGAGAAGCTACCTCAGATACCGGGATACTCCACCAGATATTCCGGATTACCGACAGGAACATTCTTGATCGGCTTGAAGTTCACTTTTCCTCAGTTGCCGCTCTCTATATTGCTGATGGCCACCACCGGGCAAAAGCTGCACTGAATGTTGTGAACCGCCGCATTGCTGCCGGCAAACCAGCAGAAGGCGAAGTTACACGGTTCATGGGTGTCATGTTTGCTCATGACCGGGTAAAGATTCATGGCTACAGCCGGCTGCTTACGGATCTGGGCACCTTCACACCAGAGACCTTCATGAACAGGCTCAAAGACTCTTTTGATGTCAAAAATTACGGTCAGGTTGACGGGAGCGGGTACAATATCCCTCCAAGGATTCTCTTTCCCGAAAAATTCCATGTGTTCCACCTCTACCTTTCGGGGCACTGGTACGAGTGCACACGTCCGGTGGATGTCAATGCATCGCCACTCACTACTCTCGATGTTGCTATACTCCAGAAAGAGGTGTTTGAAACACTGTTTGGCATAACCGATCCGCGGGGAGATGCACGTTTGCAGTATCTCGGAGGTGCCCGTCCGGTTTCGGATCTTGAGAACCTTGTGGATAGTGGCAAATACCGGATTGCGTTTGCCATGCAACCTGTCCGGGTCGATACCGTGCTTTCCATCGCTGACGCACAGGGAGTAATGCCACCAAAATCCACATGGTTTGAGCCAAAATTGCTGAGTGGACTTATCGTCCATACATTCGAATAAACAAAACCCACCCTTTCCCTTTATCGTTTTTTGAGGTGATTGTATATCGTATGATTACCATTGCACTGCCCAAGGGGAGTCTTGAGGCGCAGACACTCCAGCTTTTCAAAGAAGCTGACCTTGAGGTCAAACGTACCGACCGCGATTACAATCCCCGTATTGCCGATAATCGTATCGGGAAAGTGAAGATCCTGCGCCCACAGGAAATCCCCACCTATGTTGAGAAGGGATATTTTGATCTCGGTATTTCCGGTCTGGACTGGGTAAACGAGACAGGATCCGATGTCGTTGAGATAGCAAATCTTTCGTATAGCAAGACCGGGGAGGGAAATGTAAAGATCGTTGTAGCGGTGCACCGCGATGAGCCGATTGATGACGTCAGCTGTATCCGCCCGCAAAGCCGGGTAACGACCGAATACCCCGAACTTACGAAGAATTATTTTGCACGATTAGGAATCCCGGTTCAGCTCTTTCACTCATACGGGGCGTCCGAAGCGAAAGTGCCGGACCTCATGGATGTGGTCGTCGATCTTACGGAAACCGGCACCACGCTGCGCAAGAACGGGCTCAAGATTATCGGACAGATTATGGAGTCCTATACGGTCATCATCGCAAACAAGTTGAGTTGGGGAGACCCGCAGAAACGAAGGGAAATCGAGGAGATTAAAACGCTGCTGTTTGGCGTAATCGAGGCGCGGAACAAGGTGCTCCTGACGATGAATGTTCCGTCTGCTTCCATGGAAAAGATTGTCGCTGCTCTCCCCGCGATGAAAAAACCCACGGTAAGCAGGCTTCACGGGATCGATTACTACAGTATCCAGACAGTCGTTCCAAAGAACATGGTCAACCAGCTGATCCCACGACTAAAAGCATGTGGGGCAGAAGATATTCTTGAGATCCCGATCACGAAGATTGTGCCGTGATCTTGGAATGAAAGATCCCTTCATCAGGATATACTGTGAAGGATACAGGTTCCCAGACAATACAGCAGGCTCGGATACCATCCGACGCCCCCCGGAATTTCACGAAGGGCTAAAATAAATGCCAATATTTATATCTGTTGTTATCTCAATAAGCCTTTAAGAAAGAATATGCACAAATCTATCCCCGTCATTTTCCCAGTCTTCATGCTATCCGTCATGATCTTGTGCAGCGCATGCATTACGCAATCATCACCTAACCAGACATCTCAGCAAAATGGCGGACTTGCTCAGATTACTCTACCGGCAGACTCAACACATATCAGTTTTGAAGAGGCAAAATCAAAGCTGATAGAGTATAGATTAAATTCATTGAATGAACCTGTTAATGCAAAAACGGTGTATTATCTACGTTCAAGGGAAGTGGATGGATCGGGAAATGCCACTGGTTGGATCTTCGGAGTATACAACAGACATGAGGCAGAATTTTTAGTATACGACAGAACAGGCTGGACAACCGTTGCGAATGCAACGCTCCCTTCAGAAGAGATCGTTCTCGATAATGTGGTATCTCCATATTTTTTGTTCGAAAAGAACAAAGAAATAATCTCAAGAAATCCATCCCCGGCAATTCCTGAACGGCGGGATATTGAATTACAACGAGGAATTTATAAACTCACTATTACTTCCGAAACTACACGCAGAATTCTTATGTTCAATGCAACCACAGGGGCGTTGATTACCTGACGATGACTGACGAAAACGGAACTCTATCCATCGATTTTCTCGCGGGCTTCACTATTTTCCTGCTCGCGTTTATCTGGGTAGTATCGATGATCCCGGGTATAATGATCGGATTGCAGTCCTATACCATCGATTATGATGCAGTGGCATACCGGACCGGTGTTATCCTTGTGGAAGACCCGGGATGGCCGGTTTCGCCTCCATGGGAGTCCTATAGTTACCTACAAAAGTCTAACGTGACACGGTTCGGGCTTGCAATATCAAAAGATACCCCCAATATCCTCTCTCAGGATAAAGTGAACCGGTTCTTCTGCACTACAGCATTTATCTATCCCGGTGACTACCGCACACGTGTTATCTTTGGCGACTACCCGTATGGGTTTAATATCTCCCTTATTGACCTTGGGGGGCAGAATAGAACCGTGGGGGATGTTTTACCGGATGGTTACGGGTATATCAGGCGTCCCGTAAAGATAAAAGGAGCGAGTTATGCCACGATCAACAAAACGACATTTATGGCGAACCCTTCGTATATCAAGACCGGTAACGCAACAACGCATGTCTTTTCGATTCTGATCGACAATCCCAAACTCCTTGGGGATGTCACGAACCCTGCTTATCAGATCGATCCGGCTCGGGAACAGATAACGATCAATATCACGGATTTGAAATCGACAATCAGAGAATTCCCACCAACTATTACACAAAATACGAGCAATATTACCCTGAAAAATATAAAGGTGTATAAACTGGATGGGGGGGTATATTCCAATGTGCCTCTACCCGCATCAGATTTTCCCTATATTGATGGCAGTAATACACGGGTAACAACCATGCCGGCACCGGTAACGGACAATGTCACACTCAAATTCAGTCCGCAGTTCTTCGATCTGATGAAACCGCAGAATTCTCAAATTTACTTCGCTCTCGGATTCGACGTAACCCCGCCAAGTACATTTTTAAATAATACGCAGGCACTGCCGGATTATGATACTTTAAATGGACAATTAACATTTAATAATCCGAATACCACCCCCTTTAATTATGATTATAACGCGACGAATGTCACGCAGCCATATCTTCGGGATGCTGTTATAGAAGTGGCTGTATGGTCAGGGGCAGTGACGGGATCGATCGGAGGGGTGACAGCTCCAACAAACGCGTCACACACAATCTACGCATCAGCGGGAAGCGGCGGAACAATCTCGCCAGTTGGTTCTGTTAGTGTCAACGATGGAGCTAACCAGAACTTCACGATAACCCCCAATGCCCATTACCATATCACCGATGTGGTCGTTGATGGCGTGTCGAGTGGCCCCCTATCAAGCTATACATTCAACAATGTGAATCAGGATCACACGATTGCAGCATCGTTTGCAATCGACACGTACACGATCACTCCTTCCATCATCAGTGGAAATGGAACGATCAGCCCGGGAACCGTCCAAACCGTGAGCTACGGAGCGACGCCCACATTTACTATCACCCCAAATGCCTTTTACCACATCACCGATGTGTCCGTAAATGGAATTTCAGTCGGAACAGTCACCAGTTACACATTCCCTGCAGTAACGGCAAATTGCACGATTAATGCATCATTCGCGCTGGGGCCGGCACCCGCGTTCACCAGCATCACCCCGGCTTCCGGCCCGATAGCGGGCGGTACTGCAGTAACGATCGTTGGTTCGAATTTTGTTTCCGGGGGTTCATTCGGTGTGACTGTTGGTGGTGCGGCAGCGACGAGCGTTATCTGGGTTGACACCACCCATATTACGGCGGTCACTCCAGCCCGCACAGCTGGATCCAAGAACGTAGTGATTACCAACAATGACGGCCAGACCGTAACCGGGACAGGTGCATATACCTATGTGTAGCGTGCCAGAGTTATCTCTATTATCCCGAGTTCTGTGCAGCATATGCATTTTTCTACTATCGGCGGACGTGCTGACATGATAAACAGTGATGGACAATTATATACCATTGAGGGTTTTGCAGCAGCTCTGATCATGATCGCAACAGCGTATCTGGTCATTAATGCTACCTCAGTATATACCGCAGGTGATACCCATATCAGCGATATGCAACTCGAGGCGCTGGGGACTGATGCACTGAAGGTGATGGACATACCAGTATCCAAAGATGACTATAGTCTGATGCGAAATATTATCGAAACGACTCCCCCGATTGATGGTAACAATCTGACATTTGGTACCAATTTTTCGTACCTGATCAACAACAAAACATCTGTAAGTGATCATATCCAGTTTAAGGCTAATGTATCATATTATGATATTTCCAATGGCACTACCGAAAACTATCTGCTCAGTTACTCTCGCAATCTAAGCGGGGGCGAACATGCAGTCCGAGCTACGAAATGGGTGATCGTCGATAAACCAATGCCTGGCAGTGTTACCAAACCCCGTGCCGTACTTGTGGAGGTGCTGATGTGGCGAGACTGAATGATGATGCACAGTGGATTATCCTGATGGGGTTTTTGGTAAGCTTCAGCTTCTTCTTCCTGGCACTGGTCATCAACCAGTCTATCGTCGTTGGGCAAACCACTGCGGAAAGTGTAATCGAATTCCCGAAAAATGACATTCGGGATATCAGGGATGTGATCATTCGCAATACAACGCTTTCGAACCAAACGGCAGTCAACAACGATATCAGGGCTATCTCGCTGAGCCGTAAGAACGCAGTCGTCAATTATACAGTTATACCACCTCAACCTCCAGGGGATATGCATAAACATGCGATCATTCATTACAACAACGGGGTGACTGAATTCAATGAAAACTGGACGTCCCTGTAATCATCTGCGGAATGAATCTGCAGTGGCGAATTTGATCGAGTACATCATGATCAGCGGTGTACTCATGGCTCTTCTTATGGTGATGCTCCTGCTGGTCAATACTAACATTATGGAAAATCCTGCTAACAGGTTGGCTTATATTGCCTTTACCGATATTGGCAATGGTGTTTCCACGCGGATCGTTGATTTATATGCGATTGCACCGAGAGATGGATCGATTACAACAAAGTTTGATATCCCTGACGATATTGCCGGAAAAGACTATTTTGTTGAGATCGGACCAGGGGCAAATCCGGTGGATCAGGATGTCATGGTTTCACGGGGGTATCTTGAAACACACGTTGCACTTGCCGGTGTCGGGGCTTCACGTGGAGTAGCGGGAAATACCACTGGCAGGGGAATGAACATAATCAGCTTTGATTCGGAGGGATTTGATTGATGGCACTCCATACTATGAGTTCAGATGACAGAGGAGTTTCCGAAGCGATAGGGTTTATGCTTATCTTCGGTATTGTGATTGCAGGTATTGGTCTTGTGGCACTCTATGGATATCCATTGCTCCTTCAGCAGCAGGTGAGTGCTGATGAGAAGATCATGGAAAAGAACATGATAGTATTGCAGAATGATGTGAAAAGTCTGGCATACAAGACCGTTCCGTTCAAAGAGACCTCGCTGAAAATCGGTGGGGGTTCGTTGACGGTATACAATTCAAGTTATAGTCCACCATCATCAACCATCGAGATTAATAATGGAGTCGTTGCATCGTACCTCCCTCCTTTCAGTGTCGGTACCAAGTTCACCCCCGGTGAACTTCGTTACGAATCGGTCAGCGCCCAGACCGATATCTCACTCCAGAACGGTGCAGTAGTGATGCGCCCACGCGTTTCATCGGGATCCACCATGCTTGCCGAACCCCGCTGGTTCTTTGATACCACGACGAACACAATGGTGATCAATCTCATCAAAATCACCAGCACTGATATCATGGCAAAAGAAGGTATCGGAACCGTACAGATGGAATTAGCAGGTGAACCATATTATAATGAAACTTTCGTACCCATTGGCCAGAACATAACAATAATTTACACTCCTGACAACACTCCTGGAAAAACTCAGGATTATTCAGTTGCCTGGGATAATTATATCTGGAATACCTGGAATATTCCGCAATCGTACAAGACAGGAGGAAGAAGTGGAACGCCAGGTACGGGTGCACCTATAACATATTATCTGAATAATGGGGGTTCTACTCCTATGGCACTGGTCATTAAAATATTTACGGTTAACATCAGATCAATCTGATTTCTCTTTTTTTATGGGGCTTTTAAGATCTGCCACGATCCGTCAAATAATATGTGATTGGCTTTGAGCACTTTGATGAGATGTATTTTCTTCATGGATTTTTTGAGGAAAAAAGAAGTTACTTCAGTAATATCACCTACCAACGCGGCCTGAAACAACCTCAAATTTACCAACATCACGAATTAATCTTTTACTCTGTTGTTGTATGGTCATTCTATCTCTTCGATCCAGTAGAGGAATTTCTCTTGAGAGATCCGTTTAAGTTAATCATCTCTCTTTTACGAAGAACCCGCAATCCTTCGATACCCGTTGAGGGAGAATTCCCTTGTTTGAATTTATACCGTTAATGGGTAGTAAAATCACAGTACCTCAAGAACACGAGAGAATCGAATCCTCTGCACGTGTCGGGGTAAACGAATACCCCTCACCATACTATTTTCACGGTTTCATCCATGAGGGATTCTGCTTATTCCTGGGAAATATCAACCTGGCTGATTTTTCCTCATCGTACAAGGACTTCAAAAAAGTTCTGTGACCTGCATCGCATCCTCTTTTTCCTTTTCGTTCCATCCAAATTGGATTTGTCCGCTCCAGGTTTCCCTTTCTTTTGCTTTCATTGCTGAAATAGAGACCTCAAATATTGTAATAAGCGAGATCTGTGGTATGAGATCAGGAGCAGAGTGAACCGTATGCTTTGATGGGGTAAGAGATTCTTTATACACTGTTTACAACGAATACTCCATCGACCTAAAAAAATAACCTATCAATTACATGAATTGCAAAGGGTTTTCCTCGTGTTTCTTCCAGGGATCCTCAAGGGATATCCGATCATCGGAAACAAGTCTGCCAATCTCAGTGAAATTGGTATGTTGCATAGTTCCCTTCCTGATTAATAGTTAGTGCGGGATCCTACACAAACAAAAAGGATTATTGGAGTTTGATGTAGATTCTTCCACTATTGCCAACAATAACAGGAGTGCTAAGCATTATGGTGGAATCAGGTGCATCGGAAGCGGTCGCATATACTTTTATCAAATAACCGCCCGGGGGGAGTTTCGTTACATCAAGTTGTGCATAATCCACATATTCCGTGGTGAGGGGATCATACGCATGTGTTTTTGTGTCGAATAATACCCATGGTCCTGTATCAATGCGATAATAAACCTTTTCAGTGAGGGTATTATTTCCCGTATAATTCGTATTCCACCTTACCGGCAGGAGAGCCTTGATCTGTCCGGTCTCGGTAACGTTGAGATTCAATAATTTTATCTCTTTCGCCGTAATTACCGTGACATTGAGTTTGGGCACTACCGTGATGAATGTTTGAGGAAGTATCAGTTTTTGTGGACCACCATTATTGAAGGATACCGTTGAATGATTGCCGAATACATCAATCAAGCCACTCTGGTTGAGTCTCAGCCGGAATGTCGCATTCCATTGTTGACCCACTTTTATTGTTCCGATAGTGAAATCCAGTTGATTATCGGCAGCCCAATCAGCCGACTGATTGGTGACATTTGATTTTCCATCCTGCCAACCGATCTTTGTCGAAGCGGTTGTATTATATACATAAGTGTATACTTGTGCACCGGGCATAGTTATTCCGGTGACATTAATATTCCCAAAATCCACCGATGAAGTGACGTTTACACCGGGAGGATCTGTTAGGTCTTTTGCGATCTCCTTATATACATTTGCGAGTTCGGTTCCGGTCGGAGCATACCTGTAGAATCCCCCAGTCGCATTAGACATTATTTGAAGGACCAATTTTAAATCAGCATTGTTTGCACTAGACGTAAATCCTATAGAATATACTTTAATACCTGATTCGCTGGCATATATGGACATATTCTGTTTTGAGTTTTCAGCATTCGTGAAATAACCAGATGATTTTGTTATATAATTCTGTGAAGTTTCATAAACATCGTTAACCCATGTTGTTCCTGAGTCATATGGTTGTCCATTAGGGAATGATCTTGAATTATAATTTGGAGTTCCTCCACCAAGACCGTCAAAGTACCTGTATATATTTGTGACTCCGACCACATTACCTGCCCAGACTGAATGTAATCCACCTGCCGAAGTTTCGCTAGAACTAAATGTTTGATTAAACCCGATTGCACCAGTTCTCGCGAGAGGATCCCCCTCCATGCTCCACTGACCATCGGTCATATGAATAATTGCCGGTACAGCTCCCCGGTCGTTCCAATTATTCATCCGCGTAATACCCTCATAAAGAGCATAACGTGTTCTAGTGTGGTATCCGGCACTGTTCGTTCTCGTATATCCTGATATATTATTTTTCACGGTGTCCAGATCATATGTTAATGGAACATACACAGAAAAATTGGGATATGTCTTCTTATCATAGAATATAACACCGACACGATCTCTTCCCTGGGTCATTTGATTAATGAAGGATATCGCAGCTGTTTTTGATTGGGATAACCCGGAATTAGGATCACCTGTTAATCCCATCGAACCTGAATTATCTAACAGGAGCAAGACATCGACTGGTTTAGATTGCATTAAAAACCCGTCACCACTAAGCTGAATAGTAACGTCAACAGTCTGGTTTATCTCTACAGTCAGAGGGGTTACCGATGTTTTCACACTCAAATAAGGATAATTCTTCCAGGTTACAGGAACGGTTTTCTGAGTGCCATTCCATGTTGCAATCACATTACAATGCCCTGTTGCCGATGCATTGTAGCCATGGTTTCCTACAGTTGTGAAATTACCGGGAATGAATTGAACTGCGGCTTGTCCATACGCATCGGTGATTCCACTTGAACTTAAAAGATTCGGATGTGTTGTCACGTTATATGTTGCATCATAGGTTTCATTCGTTAAATTGAAGGTTACCGTCGATCCTGGAACCGCATTTCCCCATTTATCCGCAACCGTTGCGATAATATTTGAAACAGATGTGGATGGCGGTACATCACGACTTGCCATAGTATCAGGATTTGCCGTAAGGGATATGATCGCCGCACCAGTGTCAGTGAATTTTACCATTTGCGGAGTTGAGGTGACCGTCGAATTCGCAATGGAGCTTGCAGTAATATAAATTTCACCAATGGTAGATCGCGGACCATACTTAACGGTTACCTGACCCAGATTGTTTGATGTGAAATTTTGTTCCTCACCTGGTACTGAGGTATTTACCCATATAAATTGTCCATTCGTTGGATTCCCGTATACGTCAACCAAGGTGTAAATTATCGTGAAAAAACTCGTCCCGTCTGCCGGAACTGTGGGAGGAGATCCCCCTGGAGAAACAACTTGAGTTATCGAAACCGGTGTACCTTTCGCCTCGGCAGTGATCCATTCGAGTTGGTTCGGTATACTTTGATATCCGTCCATTGCAATATTGTTGTCACCTATTTTTGAGGTTAATTTGACATTTACCGACGTGTTTCCGTTGGCATCAAGTATACGGGTAATATCATGTGCATAGCCGGCTTCAGCAAAACCGCAGTCATCCGGGGAAGGACCGTTCGCATGAAGGTTGATTATATGGTTGCCTCTTCGATTATCGACAGGATTTCGGTATTGGTCAGTAATTGATATGTTAAAAGGAACCTGGGATGCGACCGTTCCGGAGAGCGGATGGGTAAAATCTGCGAAATAGGCAATGGCGTGATCGATATTCTGAAGTATGTTAAATGGCCCAACCCCAGGATAACTTATTGATGCATTTACTGGTGCTGTACCACTTTTGGTATTCACGGTAAATGTGCTGACTGCTTGCCCGGCTGAATCTGTGATAACAGATGCAGGGCTCATGGTTCCATAATCCGGATCAACCGAGAACGTTACGGCAGCTCCTTGGACGGGACCTGAGGTAGTATTTGTCACAGTCACCGTGTAGGCAGCAGATGAACCGCTGCCGGCTACAAGCCATGAAGAATTACCGATGACACCCACTTGTATTACCGCCCCCACCGTTCCTACGAGGAACAGCAGACCCACGATGATAAAAATACCAGCTTTCGCTCTCATACAAACATCACTGATGGGAGAGATTAACTGTCAAAGTATATAAAAATTTTTATTTTTTTTTAGCTTCAAATTTTTGTTTAATTTGGGATTTTTCGATTTTATGGGCTGATTCTCCATAATTATTAGATTTTCTCATGAGT
>Ga0209048_10005158_pt1 | contig 12369 bp, 11 predicted proteins | sample FrelakmetCRP12CR_FD_187146 | JGI IMG/M metagenome (GOLD analysis project Ga0209048, IMG submission 187146) | Freshwater lake sediment microbial communities from the University of Notre Dame, USA, for methane emissions studies - CRP12 CR (SPAdes)... | ecosystem: Environmental > Aquatic >... | reverse complement strand
GCTATGATGCTTTGCGGCATAGATGGCTCATGAAAATTAAGACGGGGATTTTTATACCGGCCAAAAAAAGTCGAACATTTTAATAACTCATTTTCAATTTTTTTAAATAATACAGTGTTGACTGTGTGTTTTTTTTGTTTCTACCCCCTGCATTGTGTGAAGGGAAATAGTTTTCTCGTATTTTGCACCATGAACATCCTGCCTGCTCTTGGAGACATGATGAGAGGTGATCCCTGAATTCAGATTTTTACGAATCCCTCCATTTTATTGAGAATTCAGCTGTTGCAATTATTCCTTTATCAGACCTGACCTTCACCTCATATTCCTGAGGCTTGGTTAACACACTGGCAACATTTGTAGACCATGAATTTTTACCCAGCTCACCTTTTCTAACACTTGCCAACATTTTTAACCCTTCTATCGGAAAAAACTTCTTTTTGGCAGATGCAACTGGCGTTATTTCGACATATAATGCATTTTCTTCACTGAGATTGGTTATTCCAGAAATGCTGAAGGGCTCTCCAACATTCTTATCGCTTACAGGATCAATTCTGATGACCGGATCCTGAATTACAAATGATAATTTACTATAGATATCGTCAATATTTGCGTTATTGATCATACTTACTAATGCTTCAGCAGCGTTGATGCCTCTCAGTGCACCTTTACCGTCAAGTATGAAAAACCGGTCATTTGCTGTATTTTTAACAAAAGTCTGTTCTCCCGATGTAATCTGGAACACATCAAACCTGCCATTTTCCATGGGATGTTGAATAACAACATAGTACTGCCCCGTCTCCAGTTTTTCAGAGAGGTGTACGGGCAGAGCATATTGAAAGTTACCATCGGATTCAACCAAGATAGTAGTACGATAATGAAAATTATCTCCTAGGATCCAGACTGCCATTTCTTTTTTGGGGGCTGCAGTAACAGTTCCTGATATGGTGAGTCTGTCTCCTCTAGCAATTGTTGGATGGTTGATGGTGGCGCTCACAGTGCCTTTAGATGCTTGGGGGACCAAACCCTTGTCGCGAATTAATCGCTGTACATCATCCTTGATTTGTTTTGCCAGATCCTGCTCATTTTTATAAAAACCGCACGTATGGTTGTGCTTTAGCTGATCCTTGAAGGCATTTTGTTTATCGGCATTTTTATATTCACCCTGAACAGGTGTTGCAACCCCTTCTTCTTCATGATTCAGGTATATTCGAATTTCCAGCTTGTTCTCCAATGCTTTTTCATATTCACGTTGAACAACTGACTTTCCGGTTTTTTCATCAATGGAGCCATAGCGCGTACCTATGATCCCGATATACACCTTACATTCAGCCAGCTCCTGAAGTAAAACATCAAGTGGTGTTTTTGACCTTGCACCAAAAAATTCCATTCCTCTGATATCCATATTGAGCTCCTGCATTTCACTCCAGACCGCTTCTCTGTGTTTCTTCAGATCATCGAATGTGGAACTTATGAAAACAGGGATTTTATTTTGACCATCTGTCATTATCTGACTATCTGCAGCCCGTATCTCTGCAGCCTTTATCTCCTCAAGTGCAGTCTTCAGAATCTTTTCGCCGTATTTATCCTCATCAACACCTCTCTTTATGCTCTTTTTCGCAAGACCCAGCGTCAAACGGAGTTTCCTGCCATCAAAAACATCCCTGAGAATCCTGAGGTTCTTCTTATCATCTTCTGACAGGGGACCAAGCGACGTTATCTTCCCGACGAATTCCCTTGTTATCTGCGAGAACTTCTCCCCCTCGGATGCGGAAACCCATTCGAGCCTGATTCTGTCCTGCATTCCGTATCTCTTCAAGACTTCGCGCAGCAGGTTGTACCTCCGCAAAGTCTCAAGGTTCCCATCGATATAATGGCAGTCCTGCAGGTGGCATCCTGTTACAAGCACGCCATCGGCACCCTCCACGAATGCATCAAAAACAAAGACCGGATCGACCCTTGCCGAGCACATAACCCTGACTATCCTCGTGTTGGGAGGATATTGGAACCTTGCAACCCCGGCAAAGTCTGCCCCTGCATAGGAACACCAGTTGCAGCAGAATGCTATTATCTTTGTCTCACCTTCCCGGTGCTCCGTGAATGCCGCTTTCACCTGCGCTCTTATCTGCTCATCGGTAAAGTGCGACATTGTGATCGCATGCGTAGGACATGCTGCACCGCAGTTACCGCATCCCTTGCACAATACCTTTATGGATTTTGCCTTCTTCTCCTCGATCACTATGGCGCCGTACGGACACAGGCTCTCACATATCCCGCAGCCTATGCAAAGCTCCGGCTCGATTATGCTGTTTATCGCCTCTGTTTTGAAAACCCTGTTCCACATCGGGATTCCTGCTCTGGACGCAGCCGCAAGAGACTGCTCAACGCTTTCAGTCACATCAGCAGGTCCCCTCGCAGTTCCGCAGAGATAAATTCCATCCGTCGCAAAATCCACAGGGCGAAGCTTGATGTGTGCCTCGAAGAAGAATTTGTCCTGACCGAGCGGAATCTTCATAAGTTTTGAGAGATCCTCAGCTCCTTCCGTCTGTACAAGAGGTGTTGAAAGAACAACCAGATCTGCCGGAATTTCCATCTCCCTTTTCAGCATCTCATCGTAGACAATGCACAACGTTTCCTTAACTACCGGGCGCCTCTCCGGTGAATATTTAATGAATCGTATGCCCATTTCCATTGCCCTTCTGTACTGCGCCTCATAATCTGCTCCGTAAACCTGTATGTCATTGTGCAGGATGCAAAACCCGGCATCTGGAAATTTCTCTTTGAGCAGAATTGCATTTTTAATTGCAACCATGCAGCATATTCTCGAGCAGTAGGATACAACCTGCCCCCGGGAGCCAACGCACTGTATCATGACAACATTGCTTAAGTGTTGGAGTTGTCCCGATCTCAGCATCCCCTCAAGCTGCATCTGCGTAACTACATTCTTGTATTCACCATATCCATAGAGGCCCTTTGGCTCAAGCACGGTCGCGCCCGTAGCCACGATGATGGTACCCACCCTCAGACTAGACTCCTCTCCGCTCTTGTCGAGGGTTACCTCAAAGTTACCTACGTACCCCTTGACGTCTTTGACTCTGGATGAAGTCAGTACCGTGATTCTCTTGCTGGCGTTGACGTCCCTTATGATGGGTTCGATGGAGATTGCGGAATCCTGATATGTTGGATATAACTTGTGCAGGTTTCTTAACATTCCACCGAGTTCTTTTTCCTTTTCAACGATGTAAACATCAAAACCCTGATCGGCAAGACTGAGCGCTCCACTCATACCTGCTACTCCGCCGCCTATAACAAGTGCCGCCGGCTCGACATCTACCGATATGTCCTCATCCGGTTCGAGCAGAACTGCTTTTGCGATCCCCATCCTTATCAAATCTTTGGTTTTTTCAATTGCCTTCTCTTTCTCATACATATGAACCCAGGAGCACTGGTCCCTGATGTTCACGAACTCAAAGAGATACGGGTTCAGCTCTGCTTCCTTGCAGGCAGACTTGAAAAGAGGCGCATGGGTTCTTGGTGTGCAGGCGGCGACAACAACTCTGTTTAAATTGTGGTTCTTGATCGCATTCTTAATCGCTCTCAACCCGTCATCGGCACAGGTGTAGAGGTTGTGCTCTGCATACACAACATTCGGGAGTTTCTTCACATACGCGATAACCGATGGAACATCAACGAATCCGCCTATGTTCGTTCCACAGTGGCAAACGAATACGCCTATGCGAGCTTCTTTCATTGTTATAAGAACCTATACGTAGCCCATATAATATTCTCTCAAAAATGGCTGACTGCCAACAGGGCGGAATGGGTTTGTCATCTGCACCTCGCTGCCACGAACTCTGCTGCTCTCGCAGAAGCCCCGCTTGCATCGATGACCGCATCGGTTATATCCATCGGGCGCTTGCTGTAACCGCATACAAATATCCCGGAAACGTTTGTATCCACCGGCGAATACAGTTTATCTTTTAATTTGAAGAAGCCATCCTCATCAAGGTCTATGCCGAGTATCTTTGCAAGATCGACCGAACCCCTGCTCGGCAGAAGAGAGACCGCCAGAACAACGAGGTCAACCTCCAGACTTCTCACGCTCTCACTCTCGCGGTCATAATACCATATCAGGAGGTTCTTTTCCTCATTCTCACGTATCTCTCCGGGCTTTGCCCGTATGTAGTGTATTCCATACTCGGTCTTCCCTCTGTCGATATACTCCTGAAACCGCTTTCCAGACGCCCGCATTTCCGTGTAGAATATATAATTCTCAATATCAGGATCGTGCTCTTTTGCCAGCGTTGCACTCTTCGTCGAAAACATGCAGCAGACAGTAGAGCAGTACGGACTATTTTTTGCATCTCGCGAACCGACGCACTGGATGAATGCGAGTCTTTTTACTCTGCGTTTATCAGAAATCCTCTCGAGACGCCCTCCCGTCGGGCCCGCGGCGTTTATGAGCCGCTCATATTGTATCGATGTGATCACGTCTCTGTATTTTCCGTAGCCGTATTCGCTCATTGCAGAGGGGTCAAAGACATCCAGACCTGTGGCAACCACGATTGCACTTACTTCCAGTTCTAACTCCTTTGGTTTTTGGTCAAGGTCAACTGCTCCAGCTTCGCATACTATCTTGCAGTTTCCGCACTTTGTACACGTTTTCTCGTCTATTATCGCTACCCGTGGGACAGCCTGCTGGAAGTAGAGGTGCGCGCTGCGTTTCCTTCCGAGACCCACATTGAATTCATCAGGCGCTTCGTATGGGCATGCATCTATGCAGTCGCCGCAGCCCGTGCACTTTTCTTCATCAATATACCTCGGTCTCCTGAGAACCTTAACTTTGAAGTTCCCGGCAGAGCCGTTCACGCTCTTTACGTCTGAATATGTGTAAACGGTGATATTTGGATGGTTAAAGCAGTCTATCATCTTTGGCGCCAGTATACATATAGAGCAGTCGTTTGTCGGAAATGTTTTGTCAAGCTGAGCCATTCGACCGCCAATGCTCGGACTCTTCTCGACCAGGTAGACGTTCAGCCCTTTATCAGCAAGATCAAGGGAGGCCTGTATGCCTGCAATTCCTCCACCGATGACCAGTATATTTTCTGTCATCTTTTAACCCAACAGACTAGAGAACTCCTGTTTTAATTTTTCAAAACCTTTTTTCTCTTTCCATGAAGCCAGCCTATCTATTTCATCCCTGTCAGCAGAGGTCTCTTCTAAGTCTTTCAATAATCTGAATAGCTCTTCCCCTTTCCTTGACCTTGTAATCACCGTAGAATATCCATTCGGGCTTCCAACAGAGCCAATAGAAATGTCTGCCAACCTGGATGTAAAATCTGTACAGAAAGAACAGCCTGTCCTGACAGCATCCTGTAACTCAGACAGTTTGCATGAAACCTGCTTCCCCTCATTTGTAACAATGAAGTTCCCCTTGGTTATATTTGCTTTCTCTGCCAAATCCAGATCAACTTTTAACAATTCACCCACCCTCTGCCTGAGTAAGCGGTATACAAAGTTCTCCATACAGAAAAGCCCAATTACAAAAAGCTCAACCTCAGGCATAACTTTCTGAATTTCCCTGATACCCAAGACCTGACAGGGCAGTCCAACCACTGCAATCTTTTTCTTCCCTTTTTCTTTTACTGCCTCGACGAGTTTTTCTACGACTGACACAAGTTCGTATTTTGATCCTTTTGCCATTACAATATAACTGATATTTTCTGCTACAACAGCCTCAGCTTGAAGGCCATTTTGCCTAACTACAACTATCGCACTGTCAAAAAGTCCTTTTTTCATGCCTTCGATTAGCAGAGAAGTGACCACACCACCGTCCTGTCCCTTAATCGTGGTTTTTACTGCTTTTACCTCTCGGTAAATACCGGAATCCTTATCCTTTCGCCCCTCCAGAAACAGCTGCTCAAGTTCAGACAGGTGTGTTTTCTCTCTGCCTGACCTGAGTGCTTCGGCTCTGAGACCCAGGATAAACCTTGGATAATCTACATTGGAAGGACATGCACTGCTGCATGTCTCGCAAACCATGCACGCCCAAATTCCTCCGTCCCTTTTAATCTCCCAATCACATCCTCTTAAAGCCCTTGCGACATTTAAAACGGGAGAGAATGTACTGTCCACTCTGGATATTGGGCATCTGGCAGTACACTTTCCACATTCCAGGCAATAATATGCACGTGTCTCAGCGATGAGTTTTTTCACCAGTGCGGACTCTTTTGATGCCGGCATTTTTCTATCTTATCTTTCCTCGAAATCCATCAGTTCCGCAGGTTGAATTATTTTTCGCATGATTTGTGTTGCTCATCAGGCTCAGGAACGTTCCGGCAGACGATAAAAAAAATACGTACGGAGAGGGATATCCCCTGCTATTCCACGATTTGGGTCTCCGCGTACCGGTTCTCGCATGCCAGCAGGAACTCCGGAGTCATGTGCAGGGAACCCTCCGGGCAGATATCATTGCACTGGGAACAGAAGATGCACTGGGTGACATAGATGCGGACACGCTTTGTTTCTGGGAGGAACTCGATGGCGTGGGCAGGGCAGACCTTCAGGCAGAGCGTACAGCCGATGCAAGACTCCCGGTCATAAGCGATCTTCCCCCGGAATTTCGGCGGGACCGGCACGGGGGGGGTGATGGCTGCCGTGCCTTGTGCGACTTGGGAAAGGAACTCTGTGACCGAGGGCGGGAGGTAGCGGGCCGGGAAGGCATTGGTGGCAGGTTTCGTGAAGAGCTGCCGGAGCAGTTCCGGCACCATGGGCAGGCGGACCATGGTCATGCCACCCCCAGCAAATGATCTGCGATTATCAGCAGCATGCCGGCGATCCCAATCAGGCTGAAATACATCCAGTATACCGAGACCACCTGGTTGATGCGGAACCGTGTCATGGATACCCGGACCAGGCTTACCGATACAAAAGCGACAAGCACGACGAGGAACAGGAAGAACAACAGGTCAAGAACCGGCTGGATGATGGCCGGTGCCGGGAGCACTGCGGAGAGCCGGTAGGGCAAAAAGAGCGCTACTGCAAGCGAGGCCATGACCACAGTCTTCACGCCCTGGGTAAGTGTAAAGAGGGCAAGGTTCTTTCCTGAATATTCGACGAGAATCCCTCCGGCAAGCTCCGTCTCGGCCTCCGGCGTATCGAACGGGATGCGGGAGAGTTCTGCCGGGGTAACGATGAGCAGGACGAAAAACAGGATCAGGGCGCCGATCATCCCGAGCGGGCCTACAAGCCCCCAGATGGGATACGCCTGTATGCTCGCGAGGGTGAATGGCAGCGGGATCCCGGAAGCGGCAAGCTTCCATGCGATGGCAATGATGACAACGGCAAGCGGGAACTCATACGCGATCATGGTCACCATCTCCCTCTGTGCCCCCACTGTCGCATAGGGTGACCCGGACGAGAAGCCCCCGGCAACCAGTGCAAGTGCCGGGATGGTGAGGAGGAACATGACCAGTATCAGGTCACCCCCGCCGGAAAGGACCGGGGGGAACCCGCCGACCGGTATGTAGAAGAGGATGGTGATGACGGAAGCCAGTGCAATCACGGGTGCCGCATTAAAGAGCCATGGGATGGCGTTGGCGGGCACGACATTTTCCTTGCTGAAGAGCTTGCGCAGATCGGTCAGGGGCTGGCTGAGCGGCGGCCCGATGCGTGCCTGCATCCGTGCGGTTACGATCCGGTCGATCCCGAGCAGGAAGAGGGCTGCAAGAATCCCGAATGCGGCAACGAGAACCGCTCCTGCCGCCGTCCATAGTGCATCTACCGGCATTGTATCAGCCTCCGGGTCTTCTTTTGGGAAAGACGGGTCAGCTCTTCCTTGGTCAGGAACCCGGCAGAACCGCCCTGTATGACTGCCACCCGGTCGGTGCAGGACATGCACGGGTCAATGGATGCGACGATGATGGGGATATCTGCCAGCTGCTCGCCTTTAAGCATCGGGATCCATGACATCAGGTTGCTGTAGGAGGACGCTTTGACCTTCCACGTCGCCGGGGCTTCGTTGCCGTCCATGCGGACATAATGCATGCATTCGCCTCTCGGAGCTTCCACCCTGCCGATTGCCTCTCCCTGTGCCTTTTTCAGGGTAAGCAGCAGCTTGGGCATCTTCTTCTCCCAGAGGATCTCTCCTGCGGGCATCGTATCCAGGCACTGCTGGATGATATCGATGGACTGGGCGATCTCAAGGAGCCTCACGATGATCCGGTCGTATACGTCACCCTTCGGGCCACCGAATTCCTGCGGGGGCAGGACGGGGTGGACATCGAGGTCGCCGTAGGCGCAGTAGGGGTAATCGTGCCGGACATCCATGGCAACCCCCGATGCCCGTGCCGTCGGGCCGATGGCGCAGAGGAGCTGGGCATCCCTATAGCTGAGAAGACCATGATCCCTGCACCGCATGCGGATGGTGCTGTCGTTTAAAAAGACGTTCTTCATCTGGTCAAGGAGTCCCCGGTAATAGGTAAGTCCCTGTTCGATCAGCGGGCGCTGGTCGTCACTGATATCCCGCCGGACGCCACCAATCTGGACGATTGCATAGTTCACCCGGTTCCCGGTGATGTTCTCGATCAGGTCCATCGATTGTTCCCGCACCCGCCATGCAAGGTAAAAGAGGGAGTCAAAACCGAGCTCGTGGGCGGCCACACCAGCCCAGAGGAGGTGTGACTGGATCCGCTCGAACTCATGCATGATGGTCCTGATATAGTCAGCCCGGGGCGGAACCTCGATCTCTGCGATCTGTTCCACCGCCCGTGCAAACGAGAGCGAGTGCACGATACCGCAGATCCCGCAGATCCGGTCGGTGAGGTGGACGATCTGGACCGGGTTCCTCCTCATGCCCATCCATTCAATGCCCCGGTGGGTATTGCCGGGAGCAAAGTCCACTGACCTGACCACTTCCCCTTCCATCTGGAAGGTAAACATGACCGGCTCTTTCAGGGCCGGATGGACCGGTCCGATCGGGACAGTATAGGGGATGGATTTTTTCACATTATCGCCGCTCATTCTGACGCACCGCCCGTCTTTTTCTCCTTTCCTTCCGCCACCGGATCTCCCGGGACAGGTTTCTTTTCAGGTACCGGAGGCGCCGGGCGATCCTTTGGCCGGTTGACCGCCCACAGCTCCCTGACCATCTCGGGCTTTATCCCCGTCTCGTCCTTCCTCCATGGGTAAACCCCTTGCGGGAAATCGTCAGGGAGGAAGAGCCTCCGCCCGTCCGGGATGCCCGTTACCGTGATGCCGAAAAATTCCTGCTTTTCGCGTTCCGACAAGAGAGCGCCGGGTATCAGGTCGGTGATGGTGGGGACGGTCAGGTCGCTCTTTGGGAGCCGTAGCCCGAAAGTTACCATGTACTCGCCGAATTGTGTGCCATAGAAGACCGACAGGATATAGAGGAGTTCAATCTCGTCGCCGAGATCATTTCCTGCGATTACTGCAAAATGCGGGAACCTGATATCCATAAGTTTTTTGATGGCGGGTTTGAGGAGTTCCCGGTCGAGCCGGATCCAGATATTGTAGCCCTTTTTCCTGTGCACGCCTTCCCCGCGTTCGGTGATTCTGGCATCCAGAATACCTGCGCCGAACTCGGTTTTGTAAAGATCGATAATCTCCTGCGGACTACGATAGGGGGTTTCGCTCATTGCGCCGCCTCCAGACGCTCAAGTTTCTCCAGCGCCTTGACGACTCCGAAGATGATTGCCTCTGGACGGGGAGGGCAGCCGGGCACATACACGTCCACGGGGAGCACCTGGTCAATCGGCCCGTCGAGATTGTACGAGTCATAGAAGACCCCGCCGGACTGGCCGCATGTACCGATGCACATGACCAGCTTTGGATCCGGGACCTGCTCGTAGACCCTCCGGACTTTTTGTGCCATCTTTTTCGTCACAGGGCCGGTTACCAGCAGCACATCGGCATGCTTTGGCGACCCTACCAGTTTCATGCCGAACCGTTCGGGATCATAGCGCGGCGTTATTGTCGCCACAATCTCGATCTCGCAGCCATTACAGGAGCCGGTATTTAGGTGGAACACCCAGAGCGATCGGTTGAAGGATTTCGTCAGCTTCATGACAAGCCTCCCACGATTACAAGAAGCAATGCGGTCACTGCAACAAACCAGACTATATAGTCGGTCAAAATACCGGTGTGCATGGGAACCATGGTGTCATAATATCCTTTCAGGGCCTGAAGATATCCCCAGTACAAATTACTGGCCCGGATGTGGACGGCCCCCTTCTCCGGCTCCGCATTGCCGGAGAGGTAGGGGCGGACCTGATCGGTGCCTTTCTTGTAGGAAGATTCCCCCATGTTCCAGATCAGGTACACAACGATGGTGACAACCACGAATGCGATCAGCCAGGCAAGAGGAGCCCAAACGCCGTATCCGGTCTGCACCGGCGAAAGCAGATCCATTTCAGGCACCTCCCAGCACAGACGAGATATACCCGCCCTGATTCGTAAGCGCGTGGGCGGCGGGGGCGACAAGCCCGTTGACAACCAGCTGCGGGAACAGGCCGAAAAGAATGACAATTGCAGCAAGGATACCCATGCCAATCAGCATCGGGAGCGGAGCCTCCTTCACATCAGCATATTCCGGGAGTTGCGGGCCCATAAAGATGGAGTGGAAGACCTTTACGAACACGGCGAGGGTGAGGATGCTCACCACCATCGCAATGATTGCAAGGATCGGGTTGAAGAGATATACGGACTCGTAGATCATCAGTTTTGAGGCAAAACCGTTGAACGGCGGGATGCCTGCGGTGGCAAGCGCACCGATGATGAAGAAGATCATCGTATATTTCATATTATGTCCGAGCCCGCCCATTTTGTTCAGGTCGCATGTACCAATCCGGTAGAATATCGCACCTGCAGTCAGGAAGAGCAAGCCCTTAAACACCGCGTCGTTGAAGATATGGAAGATACCCCCCTCCATCGCCACGAACCCGAATGCATTTGACAGCGCTGCATTCCCGAGCACTGCGAGCCCAACACCGACGCCGAGGAGCATATAGCCGGTCTGTGAGATCGCGCAGTATGCTATGAGGCGCTTCACATCCTTCTGGGGAATCGCCATCGTGACCCCGACCACCATGGAAAGGATGCCGAGGATGATGATGATCCAGCCGACAGTAACGCAGTTCAGGGTCACGTTATAGAAGGTGAAAAGGATCCTGAAGAGCCCGTACAGGCTCGCCTGGCTCGCGACCACCAGGAACGCGGTGACCGAAGACGGCGCCATGGAGTAGGCATCGGGCGTCCAGAAGTGCATCGGCACCGCACCGCACTTCATGGCAAGTGCAGCAATAAGGAGGACAAGCGCGATCTTGTCCAGCATCGTGAACTGCATCCGCTGGGCGATCATGGCGATGTTAAGCGCATTGTACTGGCCGTAATAGATGCCGATCGCAAACAGGACAAGGATCGCACCGAGCGTGGAGAGGACGAAGTATTTCAGCGCCGCCTCAACCGCAAGCCCCCCGTCAATGCGGTACGCGATGAGGCCGGCTGATGCAAGCGAGAGGATCTCTAAAAACACAAAGAAGTTGAAGAAATCCCCGGTCGATACCATGCCAAAGACACCGGTGATCATCAGGAGGAAAAGGGCATAATATCCCTCAAGACTGGTGTTTTTGGATTCAGATGAGAGGGAATACAAAAGGACCGATGTCCCGACAATTGCACAGATGATCTCCATGAACGCGCTCATCGCATCGACAGTGAAGATGATCCTGATCGGGATGCCGCCGGAATCCAGCGGGACGGCGAGGGTTGTCGCTGCGGCGCCGAACACGTAGATCACGGTGCCAGTGGAAAATACCCTGAACGCAAGGATGAAGGCGACCGCCGCAGTGAGGAGCATCGCGCCCATCACCCACAGATTTCTTGCGGCTGTTGAGATCTTTCCGACCGCCGGGCTGGTGAATGCCGCAAAGAGCGGGATGGCTACCAGCAGCGCCGGTGCATTGGTGACGATGAAATCGGCGAGTGTCATTCTTTGAGCCTCCGTATTTTATCGATATCCACCGTACCGTACTTTTTGTGCAGCACCATCGCAAACGAGAGTACCAGCGCACTCGTCGCCACCCCGATCACGATCGATGTCAGCGTGAGTGCCTGCGGCGTCGGCAGCACCATCAGTTCGGACGGCGCGAGCGTGAAGATCGGGGCGACACCTCCTTCACGGTAGCCTAACGAAACAAGGAACAGGTTTACCGCGGATTCCAGAATGTTGATGCCCAGCAGTATCTTGATTAAGTTCTTTTTCAGAAGGACCGTGACAATCCCGATAAAGGTCAGTACGACCACCGTTATGAACGGGAGATTCCAGAGCATTCAGGACACCTCCTTTTCCAGTCC
>Ga0209048_10005157_pt1 | contig 12369 bp, 10 predicted proteins | sample FrelakmetCRP12CR_FD_187146 | JGI IMG/M metagenome (GOLD analysis project Ga0209048, IMG submission 187146) | Freshwater lake sediment microbial communities from the University of Notre Dame, USA, for methane emissions studies - CRP12 CR (SPAdes)... | ecosystem: Environmental > Aquatic >... | reverse complement strand
CCCCTTACGGGGTTGATATGCTACGCGAAAGCCGCAGTACGCGCAAAATGCACGCTGCTGTAAAAATAAAAAGAAACGAATATATCCCATTTTCTCTTCGACAGCTTCTTCATTATAACTATGGTCAAAGGAGGTAAAGGAAATTCGATTTTCATTCGTTTCTGAGGAACGAATAATTTCCAGGCGGGCACCGGGCTTATAACGAGGAAAAATGGAAGTTGAGCCCGTCATTTGTTGCTCCTTTTTTTAGGCTCAGGGAAGTATTTACAATGAAACTTCCTACAAAAAATCATGAATGAAGTATCCTTTAATAAACGATAAGCGGCGGAAAATTGACCGTCGCTTGTCTAAAATCATTATAGAACAAAAGTGCTATTAAGTCAAGAGGGGATTGAGAATTGGGGAGCTTCGACAGGGATAATATTCACCCCTACAAGACCGATACCCGGGGGATGGGGGGAATGGTTTTAGTCGTAGTGTGGGTGAGCCAACTTGATGGCAGGATTGGAATAGGAGAGTAAAATTAGGCAAGGAAAACATGAATTCTTATCGCAAGGAACTCTGGTTCAACATTCCTTCCCGGCGGGGATTCGTCAACATCACGCCCGAGGTGAAATTGGCTGTGCGAGAAAGCGGGATCCATGAAGGATTGTGCCTGGTGAATGCCATGCACATCACCGCCTCGGTTTTTATCAATGACGACGAGTCCGGCTTGCACCACGACTACGAAGAATGGCTGGAAGGACTGGCTCCGCACGAACCGCTGGACAAATACTGGCACAACCGCACCGGCGAAGATAACGCGGATGCCCATCTCAAACGACAGGTGCTGGGACGCGAGGTGGTGGTGGCGGTCAGCCAAGGCCGCCTGGATTTCGGTCCCTGGGAACAGATCTTCTACGGTGAGTTCGATGGGCGGCGGCGGAAAAGAGTGCTGGTGAAGATCATTGGAGAGTAAAGCAACGTTGAATTAATCAAAGCGTTCACTTGATATCCTTCTGAAAATTACTCTCGCGGCTGTTCCACCAGGGGGGAGCCGCCTGGAGCACCATTGCCGAAAGAATCAAAAAAACAGGCAGGCTGAATTTAATATGTCCAATATGCCTTACGTCACCATCGGAGTTCCAGTTTACCAAGGCGAGCTTTTTATTGAAGAAACTCTACGGTCAATTCAGGATCAAACACATCGAAATATCGAAGTCATTATCTCACTCGATGGTCCACAACCAGCCGCAGAACAGCTATGCCAACCTTTCCTAAAAGACCCTCGCTTCCGCATCGTTGTCCAGCCCGAGAGGCTGGGCTGGGTTGGCAATCTCAACTGGCTGATGGCGCAGGTAGAAACACCCTATTGGTTTTGTAACGCGCAGGATGACCTGGTCAACCCGCGCTATGTCGAAACATTGCTTGAGCATGCTCAGCAGTTACCCGAAGCCGCGGTCGTCTATTGCGATATTGCAACCTTTGGACTCCTAAGTTTTAATATTACTCAAGCATCCGTCGCCGGCAGCGCTTTTGCACGGCAATTTACACTTCTGCATGAGCATCATTCGGCAGTCGCGTATCGCGGCCTGACGCGCGTTGAAGCACTCCGTCACTCGGGTGGAATCCGTGCCAATGAGGTCGAGAGCTTTAGCACCGATACAACCTGGATGGCGGCAATGGCGCGCTGGGGGGAATTGCAGCGTGTACCGGTTGAGTTGTATCAAAAAAGAATCCATTCCGGGAATGAGCACACAAAATGGTTCACCTGGCCCCCTGAGAAGGTAACCAAAGCCTGGATGGTTCACTGCGCGGACATGCTTGAGCAGGCAATGCTCGTGGAGGCGACCACCCAAGAACATCGTATCCTATGGCTGGCAGGTGTGGGAAGGCTATTGTCGAGACGATTCGGCTTTCTTCCTTCTGCCAATTTTAATTCAGCTGAACGTATGTCCCTACTTAATGAATTCATCGAACATCTACAAGCGGCCGGACACATGGATATTCCCATTTTGCTTGAAGAAAGTTGGAGTAACATCAAACCATGGACGCAAGGATTTTATGGACTTTCCGCGAATACCGAAAGCAGCTTGCATATATAAGATCACCTAAAGGCACTTCCGCAAAAACGGAACATAGTAATTTATCCTGGATTCCAGGGAGTATTCCCCGTGGTTGGTAAAAGATATCGTGCTGAGGTAGGTATTTTAGGGGCTGGAATTATGGGCTGCTGTCTTGCTTTAGAACTGGCCCACAGGGGTTATAAGGTCGACCTTATTGATATCGCCTCCGCACCCATGACAGGAGCCAGTCTTCACAACGAAGGAAAACTTCACCTGGGCTTTGTCTATGCCAAGGATCCATTGAAGGCTACACATGGCTTGATGGTGCGCGGATCTTTAGCATTTGCGCGCATAATCGAGAAGCTAACCGGATGCGGAGCAGAGGCCCTAATTCCGTCGCAGCCGTTCCATTATTTTGTGCCGATCGACAGCCAGTTAGACATGATCAGCATAGGGCATCACTTTCAAGAAGTTCAAGAAGCCATTCACGAAGTGTCACGAAATACCGGGGATCTCTACCTCGGTCGCAAGCTTGATCAATACTACGAACGCAACTCTTCCAGTGATCACAGCAGTTTGTTCTCGCCGAGTTTAACCCAGGGTTCTTTTAGAACGGAGGAACTATCAATCTCTCCGGTTGCCGTTGCCAACATCCTATGTCGAGCCATAAAAAACCAACCTGCCATTAACTTCATCGGAAATACGGAGGTTCTGGCTGCTGATAGACTTGCAAGCGGTGACGTGGAAATCGAATCGCGCCGGAATGGCGAGGTTTCATTAAAGAGTTATGCGTGCGCAGCAAATTGCCTTTGGGAAGCCAAGCTAAGAATCGACAAGACGGCAGGAATCCCCGATCAAGGGCCATGGATATTGCGTTACAAGGCAACGATCAATATTTCGGCGCCAAAAACAAACCATAACAACATACCATCCGCAACCGGGGTGCTTGGAGCATATGGGGATGTAGTGAACCATGGCAATGGGTCGTACTATATCTCCTGGTACCCGCTCTGCAAGCTTGCACAATCCATCAGTGGGGATGAGCGTAAACTACGTGATATGATTCATAAATGGACTTTAATCCGTACCATTAGAAATGGGATTTCCAATTACCCAGCCATTTCCAAATTTATCGCATCAATCACGCATCGAAAATTCATCGACCAAAACATTTCGGAAATGGCAACTTACATTCCTTCCATGACCGGTCTACTAAACAGCAAGAGAACCTGCGAGTTGGGTGGCGGGGTAATTTTGGCCCGAGGAGCAACAGACATAGACGATCCCGAAAGCACCCTGCATCAACGATCAGTCATTGGGCCAGTCGCTTATGGCTCGTATGTGAGCATTGATACCGGTAAATACTGTATGGCACCGCTATTTGCAATCGAAGCTGCTGATATGATCACGAAGCTTCTGTCATGAACCACCCCTGCCTAAAGATGCCATACCGGGCAACTGTAGTTATACCCATATTGCCGCCTAGAGCATAATTAAGGAGAAACCCCATGAAACGCTTGCGCTGGTACGACTACCTCACGATCAACCTGTTCTGGCTGGGGCTGAACATCCGCAACACCGCCCTGGGTTCGATCTTCATGCCCTACCTGGTGGGAATCTTTGCACCGGAGGCGATCAAGAACACCGCCCTGGGAGCCATGCGCTCGGCAGGACTGGTGATCGCCATGCTAGTCCAGCCGGCAGCGGGTATGCTGAGCGACCGGTCAACCTCCCGTTTTGGACGGCGCAGGCCATACATCCTGGTGGGGGCGTTGTTCGACTGTCTCTTCCTGCTAGCGATCGCACTCTCCCAGACTTACTGGGCTTTACTGATCGCCGTACTGCTGATCCAGTTCTCCTCCAATATCTCGCACGGCCCGCTGCAGGGCTTGATCCCGGACCTGGTGCCAGAAGATCAGCGTGGGCGCGCATCGGCCATCAAGGCTATCATGGAACTGCTGCCGGTCATCCTGGTAGGCTTGACGATTGCCAAGATGGTGGGTGCCGGACAACTGGACGCGGCCATTTTTGTCACCGGCGCTTCCCTGCTGGTGGTCACACTTATCACGGTGATCTTCGTCAAAGAGACGCCGCTCCTGGAAAAACCGACGACCCCGTTCTGGCCACCGATGGTACGCGTGCTGGGGATGCTGGGCGGGATCGCCATTGGAGCCGCAGCCGGGTTGGTGGGCGGCGGCCTGGTGGGCGGCCTGGCTGGGTTGGTCACATTGATCTTCGCGGTAAAGGCAACAGCCCTGTCGGTTGGTGTGGGTGTGGGCGGGGCTGTGGCGATGGCTGTGGCGGTGGTGGCCGGGGTGTGGGCGGGATGCCTAGGCACACTGGGCAGCGAAGTCCGCAAACAGTCCGCGTTCGTCTGGTGGATCGTCAACCGGCTGATGTTCCTGGCGGCGGTCACTTCCATCCAGGGTTCCATCTTTTACTTTGTGATGTATGCCTTCAAACTCAGCAACGAAGGGGCCTCCAGCATGACCGGCAGCCTGACCTCGATCATCGGCATATTTATCGTCCTGACTGCACTGGCCAGCGGCTGGATCACGGACCGCATCGGACGCACGCGGCTGGTGGCCATCAGCGGGGTCGTGGCGGCAGCCGGCAATGTTTTGCTGCTGATCACCATCTGGGTGCCGAACCTGACCATCGTCTACATTGCCGGGACGATCATCGGGTTGGCAACCGGGCTATTCATGACCGCCAACTGGGCGCTCGGCACGGACCTGGTACCCGCGGGTGAAGCCGGACGCTACCTAGGCGTCTCGAACCTGGCCGGTGCGGGGGCGGGCATTATCGGGGCGGGCATCGGCGGGCTGGTGGCTGACTACATCAATCACTATTACATGGGACTGGGTTATTTCGCGGTCTTTGCGGCTTATGCCGTGCTCTTCGCTTTAAGTACGGTCTCGTTACTAGGCATGCGCGAAGTTAAGAAATGAACGGCCTTCTCTGGCTGCTGCTCCCGATCGGATTGGTCCTGGCGGTAGGACTGGCGGCTTCGTTCTACGTGACCAGCCGGCGGCCGCGCACTGCCTTCCACAATCCTGCGGAATACGGCCTCGAGTTCGAGGAAGTCATTTTCAAAGCCGCGGACGGCTTACAACTGCAGGGATGCTGGATCCAGGTCAAGGGGTCTGAACGCGGCGTGATCATCATGCACGGCCACGGCGGCAGCCTAGATTGGGACATCCACCGCGCCCCGTTCCTGAACGCAGCCGGGTTCAATGTCTTCTTATTCGACTTCCGCGCCCACGGACGCAGCCAGGGAAGGCTGGCAACCTTCGGTTACCTCGAGCGTTACGACGTGCAGGGGGCAGTGGAATTTCTCAAAAGCCGGGGCATGCAGAGCATTGGCTTGTTGGGATTCTCATACGGGGCAATTGCCTGCATGGTCAGCACGCCGATCTGCCCGGAAGTACGAGCGGTAGTGGCGGATGGAGGCCCAACCCGCCTGCGGGTGGCGCTGGCTGCCCGCCTGATGGAGTTCCACGTGCCGCGCGGGCTGGCTGGACCGATTGCCTAGCTGGCAATTGCAATAACTTCCGTGCGGTTGGGAGCTAATCAGTTCCATTATGAGCCGGTGCGCTGGGTGGGGAAGATTGCCCCGCGCCCGATATTATTCATCCACGGAGAGTTGGACAGGTACTGTCCCAATTTTGATGAGCTATATGCGGCGGCGGGTGAGCCGAAGGAAACCTGGCGCCTGGCGGGTGTGGTGCATACCAAAGCGAGCGAAGTTTACCCGGAAGAATTCCGTCGCCGGGTGATCGAGTTCTTCGATCGAAACCTTTGACCGATGAGCTTAAGTACGTCCTGATCCTTTTCTTAGCCCCGATCTTCCTCTTCTGACAATTTCATCACTTTAAAGGCTTCGGCATATTCCAGCCCGTGTTCTTTGCCTTCTTCGGCGGCCCACTCGCGAATCATTTTCTCGGGATCCCAATCCCCCAACTGGCTGACATGCTTCTTTAGCGCGGAGATTTTCATTTCAATCGTGGTGGAGATGTCAACCCAAGTGTCGGATTTCTCCGACCCGTGAACGTACAGCCGTTTAATCTTATGCGGCTCAAAACCCTCTGTTAGCAAACCGGTAAAGATGAGGCGAGTCTCGGAGGACGGAAAGACTGCATAGAGCGCAGCTTGCGCAGCGGCACGGTGATCGGGGTGGTTGATATAGCCGTTGCCATAGAACACGCCCTGCGGATCACCGGTTACGACCGCCTCCGGTTTGTAGCGGCGGATGAGACGCGTAAGATCGCGGCGCAGTTCCAGGGTGGGTTCAAGTTCGCCGTCCGGATAATGCAAGAAAACCGTTTCCTGGATGCCAATAGTTGCATTGGCGCTGGATTGCTCGGCTTCGCGCAAGCGGGCAAGGTCCGGCTTGTAACCGGCATCCTTAGAGGGTTCATTTGACCCAGCCTCACCGCTGGTAACGATGACGGACACCAGTTCGCAACCTGCCTGCACCCAGCGGGCAAGTGTGCCAGCGACGGTGAATTCCTGGTCGTCCGGATGGGCGTGGATGGACATGGCTCGTTTAGGGAAGTATTCTATTTCGCTCATGGGGATGATTGTACCCGATTCATCCAACGAAGACCCAACAGAGACCGACAGGGGGCAGGTGGGGTCAGCGGTTGGTGTGGAGCGGGCATTTTCCTGCTAAATCGTCTCCACCGCGGCACCATCCGCGGCGTGGCAAATATATATCTCGGGCTGGATTCCGGTCTTTTGCGTGTAACCAGCAGCAAGGTCGCGGGTAAAGGCTTTAACGGCTTGCCCAGCCACCAGGTTGACCGTGCACCCGCCAAAACCGGCTCCGGTGAGACGCGCTCCGTAACAGCCTGGCAGCGACTGGGCCAACGCTGCCAGCGTGTCCAGTTCAGGGCAGGAAACCTCGTACAGGTCGCGGAGACTGAGGTGGCAGGCGTTCATCAGTTCCCCAAATCGGACGGCATCATTATTTTCAAGCAGTTCGACTGCCTGCTCGGTGCGGGCAATTTCATCGACGATGTGCTGGGCGCGTTTTGCCACCATTTCGGGCAAGCGACTGGCGTAGCGGTGAAACTGCTCCACGCTTACATCCCGCAGCGCTCGAATCCCGGGCAGGAATTCCTGCAAAATTCTCACTGCTTCTTCACAGGCGGCGTGCCGTTCGTTGTAAGGGCTGTCTGCCAACGACCGGCGCACAGATGTATCCGCAATGACGATGATGGCATTCTCCGGCATGTGCAACGTCTGCCAATCCAGCGAACGGCAGTCGAGATAAAGAAGACGGTCTTTCACGCCGCAGGCCGAAGCGAACTGATCCATAATACCGCAATTCAGGCCTACATACTGCGTCTCAGCCTTCAGGCCAATTTTTGCCAATTCGATGGGGGGGAGGGTCCAGCCACCCAGTTTTTCCCAGGCCACACCGAAGGCCATCTCGACCGAGGCCGAGGAACTCAACCCGGCTCCGCGCGGCACCTCGGAAGCGAAGACGGCCTGCATACCGGGCGTGTCCAACCCCTGGGTGTTAATGGCCCACAACACCCCGGCCGGGTAGCGTGCCCAAGAGGAGAGCCCAGTGAAGTTTGAATCCTGCTTATCAAGGATGGATAGACAGTCAAAGGAGGTTTCTTTGCCGAGGTCGAGTGCCTGGAGTGTGGAGGTCGGGGATCCAGAATTCCGAAAAGCGACCAATGTCACCTGGTCGATCGCAGCCGGCAGGACAAAGCCTTCGTTGTAATCCACGTGCTCGCCAAGCAGGTTGACCCGCCCCGGAGCGCGGGCAACAAACTCTGGATTTGTTCCGAAGCGCAGGCGGAAGGCCCCCAGGAGGCGTTCTCGAATATCCATGCTTAAATCTCGAAACAGAGATGTTCCATAAAAAGCGGCGTGAAAGCCGCCTGTGTGGTCAGTTCCACATAACCAATTTGCCCGGCAATCGTCTCGGCCTCACGGCGCTTGTCCACTGAGACGAGCATCTGTTTGGCCCCCACTCCAGCAGCATTGCCCACCTGCCGGAAGAGCTCCAGCGGCAGGGGTGGGAACATCCCGGTGCGGACGGCTGAGCGCAGATCAAGGTAGGTGCCAAACGCCCCAGCGACGATGAACTCATCCAGGTTGGAGTATGTCAGCCCAGCGTTTTGAAGGAGGATTTCCACACCAACTCGAATGGCGGATTTAGCCAACTGAATCTCGTGAACATCTTTGCGGGTGATGACCAGGTCGCGATTAAGCCCAGTTTGGGCGGCGGGCACGAGAACGAGCTCAGATCCGGCGCCTTTGATAAATACCCCGGTTGGTTTGACCAGCCTACCATCCTGCAAAGCCGCGACCACGTCCAAAATTCCAGAGCCGCAGATGCCCACCGGCGGCAGGTTCCCGATGCTTTGCCACAGGATTTTCCCATCTGACCAGCGGGCGCGCTCGATGGCCCCTGGTGCAGCGCGCATGCCGGCGTGGATATGGGCTCCCTCGAAGGCTGGACCGGAAGCGCAGGAGCAACAGGTGACTTTGCCATTGGCAACCAGGCTGATCTCGGTGTTCGTACCAATATCCAAAGCAATGAGGTTGCGCGGCGATTTCCATACATCGGTTGCCAGCAGCATGGCGATGTGATCAGCGCCCACGTAACCGGCGATAACAGGCGGAACATAAGCCTTAGCTTCAGGGCCGAGATCTAATCCCAATTCACGGGCGGGGATGGTCAACGGCAGGGTTATGGCCGGGGTGAAGGGAGCGTGACCGAGTTGCTCCACAGGCAGCCCGGCGAACAGGTGGTGCATAGTGGTGTTGCCGACAAAAACTGAGTCCAATATAGAATTGGTAGAAACATGTGCTTCTGCGCACATCTCTGCCAGCAATTTATTCAGGGTTTCTACAAGTACTTTTTGGAGGGTTTTCGCCCCATCCGGTTCGCGCCCAGCATAAGCGATGCGGCTGATAACATCCTCGCCAAAGGCGATCTGTGGGTTCATTGCCCCGGCTTTGGCCACCGTCTCACCGGTCTCGAGCCGGACGAGATAGACTGCGAGCTTGGTGGTGCCGATGTCCACGGCAAGACCGTAAGCACCCGGCGTGAGAACCGCTGGATTGACGGTAACGTGCGTCTCCAATCCTTCCACCTGCAGCCGCTGGGCGCTGGTCAGGGACTCGGGTGGGAGGTCTAGTTTTACATCGCTGAGCGGCACAGCCTGACAGGCCAGACGAAATCCACCAGCCAAATCTGCCTGGGTAAGGGCGCTTTGCTCGACAAGCGTTGGGGGGGTCAGCTGCCCGGCTGCCAGGCGGACACGGCACTCCTCGCACGTCCCGGCGCCTCCACAGACGGAGGCCAGCCCCACTCCGGCGGCCTGGGCAGCATCCAGAAGAGTCTGCCCAAGGCGGGCTTCACCGCGCTGACCAAGGGGTTCAAAGTCAATGCGGAAGGTTTCAGGCATGGCGGTAGCGGCACCTTTCACGGAGGCTGCATAAATCGCACAGATCGGTCTGGGCCATTTCTGGTCCGATGCCAACCACGAAAGAGATGGATTTTTTCGGGACCATCATCCCGCCCGAGGTGAGCATGATCCCGGCCCGGGAGGGGTCAAGCAGGGCGAAAATCTGCGGCTGACCTACATCCACCGGCCATTCCGGCTCCCCGGGACTTAGCGGTGTAGAGGCGGTCAGCCCTGCGGCATGTGCCTGGTCCCCGAGGCGGCTACAGACCTGCTGACCGAGGATCTCCACTGCGGCATTCCCCAGGCCGTCGAGGGCAACACCGAGGAGCGGATCATCCTCCATCAAGGAGGAGGCGAATTCCTCCAGCTGCGGGCCAATGGTGCTGACGACCAGGGCGACTTGTTCTGCGCCTGCCAGGTGATGCGCCACAAGCGGGCTGACGAGGTCTTTTGCGCCCTGTAAAAGAATCCGCTCGTGGCGGTGTTCGACGACTTTGAGTGTGTGGACGAGCGCAGCCGGATGGAGTTTTGTAATCCCTGCACGCAGGGCAGAGGAGGCGGCCTTCAGCAAGGCTGGTTTTTTTGTGCGTACAATTTGCGGATCTGCGCCTTCGCCGCGCAGAATATCGTCTTCAGTGAGGGTGAGGTCAAAATCTTCGATAAGTTCCATCAAGATGATTTTACCCCATACCCGCCACCACCTGGTGTGCGGACGGATAACACGTCGCCCGGTTGAAAATCCAGGCTGCCTTTGCCCGGGAGGGGAATTTTCTCCCCGGCCCGGATGAGCAGGTTTTCGCCCGTCTTGCCAGGTTCCCCGCCATCCAGTCCATAGGGCGGAAACTTTCGCCGGTCACTGAGGAGGGTGACCTGACAACTGGTCAGCACCTGGATTTCGCGAAGAATGCCATCTCCACCGCGAAATTTGCCATCCCCGCCCGATCCCTTTCGAATCTCATAACGGAGGACGCGCAGCGGATAGGCATATTCCAAGGCTTCGACCGGGGTATTGAGCGTGTTGGTCATGTGCGAATGGACCGCAGATGGTCCAGCGGAGTTGGGCCTTGCTCCCATCCCACCGCCGATGGTTTCGTAATAAGTGAAAGGTTGCTCTCCCTCGATACCTCTCCCTATAGGGGAGAGAGGAGCCTGACCACCGATACTGACATTGTTCATAGTTCCCTGGCTGGCGGCCGGGACCTTTCCAGGGCAGGCCTGTGCCAGTGCACCGAGCAATACATCCACAATGCGCTGGGAGGTTTCCACATTCCCGCCGGCGACTGGAGCAGGTGACAGGGCATTGACCACCGTCCCTGGAGGGGCGATGACTTCCAAGGGAGCGAGACAACCGGAGTTGTTGGGAACATCCAGCCCGAGCAAGCAGCGGAAGACATAATAGACCGCCGAGAGCGTAATGGCATAAACAGCGTTGACACTGCCCGCCTGCTGAGGGGCGGAACCAGTGAAATCCACTGTTGCTGAATCACCATGGATTTTTACAGCAACTGAGATCAGCACGGGTTGGTCGTTCACACCGTCATCGTCAAGTTGGTCGGTAAAGCCATAAACACCGTCGGGAAGAGATTCGATCAGGCGGCGGGTCATGCGCTCGGTGTAGGCGAGAAGCTGCTCTTCGACCCCGGTCACTTCGTCCCTGCCGTAGCGCGTAAACATTTCCAAAAACCGTTCCGCGCCGCGCTGGTTGGCGGCAATCTGGGCAGACAAGTCGCCGCGACGTTCCTGAGGTGTGCGGACATTGGCCAAGATCAATTCAAGAACACCCTGGTCCATCTGGCCAGCTTTGACCAGTTTAACCGGCGGGATGATCAAGCCCTCCTGATAAATTTCGCGTCCCACCGGCATGGAGCCGGGCGTTATCCCGCCTACATCGGCGTGGTGAGCGCGGCTGGCAACGAAACCAATGACCTCACCCGCAGCCTTTCTCCTGGAAGGAGAGGGGAGAAAGACGGGGGAAACCATGGTGATATCCGGCAGATGGGTCCCGCCGCGGAAGGGATCGTTCAGGACAACTACATCACCGGGATGCAAATCCCCAGGGAAATGATCAACCGCCGCTTTGACCGAAAGCGGCATCGCACCCAGATGAACCGGGATGTGCGCAGCCTGCGCGATCATCCGGCTTTGCCCATCGAAGATGGCACAGGAATAGTCCCGCCGCTCTTTAATGTTGGGTGAGTAGCTGGCCTTGCGCAGCACCGTACCCATTTCCTCAGCAATTGTCGCAAACAGATGCTTGAAAATCTCCAGGCGGATCGGGTCATAGTTCATGGTCCCACCTCTATGAGCAGGTTATTGAATTCGTCCACTTCAGCCCGGTCAGTTGGACCAATCAGGATGGTCGTATCGGAACGGATGACAACTGCCGGACCCTGAATAAGGTTGCCAGGTTCGAGCTGCCCGGCCCGGTAAAAGGGTATCTGAAGGCGGCCGCGAGCAAAGACAACGTACCGGGATTCGAGGTAGGCCGCGGCCGGATCTGGACCCTGGAGCGGTCGAGGAGATAGCGACGGGGGTGAGCCCTGACAAATGGCCTGCACCCGCAAGTTAACCACCTCGACCGGCGCAGAAACATTCGCGTATCCATATTGACGTTCATGCTGGCGATGAAAATCAGCGTAGACAGTTTTACTGAATGGGACAATCAGTTCGTAGGATTGGCCTCGATAGCGCATGTCGAGGAAACGCCGGATGCGGATGCGTTTCGCCGGTACACTCTCAGCTAGAATTTCGCGGCGGCCGCGTTCAGCAAGTTCTTCCAATTGGGCAGACAGGTCGGGAACAGGGGTGCTGCCGGGAAGCATGACGGTACGGGAGTAATCTTTAATAACGTCTGCAGCCAGCATGCCGAAGGCAGAAAGGGTGGATGC
>Ga0209048_10005156_pt1 | contig 12371 bp, 13 predicted proteins | sample FrelakmetCRP12CR_FD_187146 | JGI IMG/M metagenome (GOLD analysis project Ga0209048, IMG submission 187146) | Freshwater lake sediment microbial communities from the University of Notre Dame, USA, for methane emissions studies - CRP12 CR (SPAdes)... | ecosystem: Environmental > Aquatic >... | reverse complement strand
TCTGCACGCAGGCGTTGGCCGCATCCCAGGCGGCGTCGGCTGCCAGCATCTTGGCCATATTGGCCTCGGCGCCGCAGTCCATACCGGCCTCATATTTACGAGTGGCTTCCTTCACCATCAGCTCGGCCGCGCGCATCGCCGCATAGGCTTTTGCGATGGGAAACTGGATGCCCTGGTTCTGGCCGATCGGGCGACCGAACACCGCGCGCTCCTTGGCATAGGCGGAGGCCTTGGCGATGAACCATTTGGCGTCGCCGATGCATTCGGCGGCGATCAGGATGCGCTCGGCATTCATGCCGGAGAGGATGTAGCGGAAGCCCTTGCCTTCCTCGCCGATCAGGTTTTCGGCCGGAACCCGGAGATCGGTGAAGAACACCTCCGTGGTGGAGTGGTTCATCATGGTGCGGATCGGGCTGATCGAAAGCCCGTTACCCTTCGCCGCCTTCATGTCGACGATGAACACCGACAGGCCGTCGGTGCGCTTCCTGGATTCTTCCTTTGGCGTGGTGCGCGCCAGCAGGATCATCAGGTCGGAATATTCGGCGCGGCTGGTCCAGATTTTCTGCCCGTTGACGACGTAGCTGTCGTTGTCTTCGCGCCGGGCAAAGGTCTTCAGCGACGAGGTGTCGGTGCCGCTGGTCGGTTCGGTGACGCCGAACGCCTGCAGCCGCAATTCGCCGCTGGCGATCTTCGGCAGCCATTTTTCCTTTTGCGCGTCGCTGCCGTGCCGCAGCAGCGTGCCCATGGTGTACATCTGGGCGTGGCAGCCGCCGCCATTGCATCCGGCGCGCTGGATCTCCTCGAGGATCGCGGCAGCGGCGGATAGTTTCAGCCCGGCGCCGCCAAATTCCTCGGGGATCAGCACCGAGAGATAGCCGGCCTGCGTCAGCGCGTCGACGAAGGCCTGGGGATACGCCATCTCGCGATCGAGCTTGCGCCAGTATTCGCCGGGGAATTGCGCGCAGAGTTTGGCGACGGCTTCGCGGATGTCGGCATATTCTTCTTGTGCTGTTGATGTCATCGTAACTCGGCTGGTAGATCGAGGGCGCACATGGTGGCGGTGCAGAATGCGCAGAGGGTTTCGGAACGGTCGTTCCTGGAGAAGACCTCGACGGTGGCGACACCGATCGAGCCTGTCAATTTAATCGTCCTGGCGCGGGCCGCGACTTCGCTGCCGTTGGCGGAACTAAGGAAATTGATCTTGGTCTCGAGGGTAACCCGGATCTTCCCCGAGGGTAGGCTGGAGGTGACGGCGATCCCTGCCGCCTGATCGGCCAGCGCGGTAATCACCCTGCCATGAAAATGGCCGAAGAACTGCAACAGGTCCGGGCGCCGCTGCAGCGCGACCTCGACGCTCCCCGGCCTGATGGCGACGATGCGGAAGCCTGCAGCTGCCGTAAAGCCCTTCGAGTTGATGGCTTCGGCAAGACGCGGCGAATTCAAGCTGTTGTTCAAGGCCTGTTCAATTCAAGCTGGAATCCGCACCGGCAAGGACTCGATGCCACGCACGAAGCTGGAATATACCCGGTTCGGCTCGCCCACCACCTCGATCCGGTCGAACCGTTTCAGCATCTCCTGCCATACGATCTTCAATTGCAGTTCGGCGAGCCGCATGCCGACGCAGCGGTGGATGCCGAAGCCGAATGACAAATGCGTGCGCGGCCGGGCGCGGTCGATGATGAACTCATTGGGGTTCTCGATGCCCTCTTCATCGCGATTGCCGGAGACGTACCACATCACGACGCGGTCGCCCTTGCGGATCTTCTTGCCGCCGATCTCGGTGTCGACCAGCGCGGTGCGCCGCATATGGGCGAGCGGGGTCTGCCAGCGAATGACTTCCGGCACCATCGAATCGATCAGCGCCGGATTGTCGCGCAGCTTCTGATACTGGTCGGGGTGTTCGTTCAGTGCGAGCACCGAGCCGCTCATGGTGTTGCGGGTGGTGTCGTTGCCGCCGACGATCAAGAGGACGATGTTGCCCATCAGATTGTCAGGGTCCATGTATCGCGTGGCGTCGTTATGCGCCATCATCGAGATCAGGTCGTTTCTCGGCTCGGCATTGACGCGTTCGTTCCACAGTCTTGAAAAATAGGCCGCGCACGCGTCCATCTCGGCCCGGCGCTGTTCCGCCGATTCGACGATTCCGCTTTTCGGCAGCGCGGTGGAGACGTCAGACCAGCGCGTCAGCTTGCGACGCTCCTCGAACGGAAAGTCGAACAGGGTCGCCAGCATCTGGGTGGTCAGTTCGATTGACACCCGGTCGACGAAGTTGAAGGTCTCGTTGCGGGGCAGAGCGTCGAGCACCCTACGCGTGCGCTCACGGATCAGGATCGCGAGTTCATCCAAATGCGTCGGCGTGAACATCGGCGACACTGTCTTGCGCTGGGCGGAGTGCCGCGGCTGATCCATGGCGATGAAGCTCGGCCAGTCATAGCCCGGCGGCACGTCGCGTATCGAGATGCCGCCGAGAGAGACGTCGGAAGAGAAGATGCCATGGTTGGTGTCGACATGCATGATGTCGTGATATTTCGTGACCGACCAGTAGGGTTCGATCGGCGAGTTGGTGCAGTAATGCACCGGCTCTTCCTTGCGCAGCCGCTCGAACCAGGGCCAGAGCGTATCGTTCTGGAACAGCCGCGGTGCGCCTGGGTGAAAATCCTTCAGCGGGGTGGAATAGGCCTCCTCGCGCGCCAGGCGCTGAAGCTCGGCCTTGTCGGCTCGGACTGCTGTATGGATGTTCATCATGTGTCGTCCAAAATGGAGGTCTGGGACGGTGCTCAACCGGCGATGCGCACCGGCAGCGTCTCATAGCCCTTCACGAAGCTGGAATACACCCGCTTGGGCTCGCCGACCACCTCAATATTGTCAAAGCGCTTCAGGATTTCTTCCCAGATTATCTTCAACTGCAACTCGGCGAGCCTGAGCCCGACGCAACGATGGATGCCGAAGCCAAAGGACATGTGGGTGCGCGGCCGGGCCCGGTCGATCATGAACTCGTAGGGACGATCGATCACCTCGTCGTCGCGGTTGCCCGAGACGTACCACATCACTACCTTGTCGCCCTTTTTGATCTGCTTGCCGCGGAACTCGATGTCCTCGAGCGCGGTCCGGCGCATATGCGCCAGCGGCGTCTGCCAGCGGATCACCTCTGGCACGAAACTGTCGATCAATGCCGGATTTTCGCGCAGCTTCCAGTACTGGTCAGGATTCTTGTTCAACGCATAGATGCTGCCCGTCATGGTGTTTCGCGTGGTGTCGTTGCCGCCGACGATCAGCAGGATCAGGTTGCCGAGGAAATTCTTCGGGTCCATGTCGCGCGTGGCTTCGCTGTGCGCCATCATGGATAACAGATCGTTCTTCGGCGGCTGGTTGATGCGCTCTTTCCAGAGCTTGCCGAAATAGGTCGCGCATTCCTGCAGTTCGGCCTGCCGGTCATCTTCCGTCGCGACCACGCCGTCCGGACCGGGAATCGTCGTTGCGACGTCGGACCAGCGCGTCAGCTTGCGGCGGTCCTCCCAGGGGAAGTCGAACAGCACGGCGAGCATCTGGGTGGTCAGCTCGATCGAGACCTTGTCGACCCAGTCGAACACATCGTTGTGCGGCAGGTTGTCGAGGCATTCGGTCGACCGCTTGCGGATGTTGATCGCGAGCTGGTCGAGATGCATCGGTGTGAACATCGGCGCGACGGTCTTGCGCTGGGCGCCGTGGCGCGGCTCATCCATGGCGATGAAGCTTTCGCGACGCAGGTCGGGTGCGATGTCGCGAATGGTGATACCGCCGAGAGACGAAGCCGACGAGAACACCGCATGGTTGGTCTCGATGGCCATGATGTCGTTGTATTTGGTCACCGACCAGTACGGCCCGAACATGCTTTCCTTGCAGTAATGCAAGGGGGCTTCCTCGCGCAGCCGGTCGAAATACGGCCAGAACGAGTCGGTCCTGAACAGTTCGGGATGGCCGACGTCAATATCCGTAAGCGGAATCGAATAGGCCAGCTCCCGCGCGGCCTTCTGGTCGAAATTTTGAGCGGAATCCATCCTCCCGTGCATTGGGCAGCTCCCTGATTGCCCCTCCATGGCGAGGTCCTGGAGGGTAGTCGTTGGAGCGAATTACATCCCGTCGCGCGCGCCAGAGCAAGGGAGAGTTTTGCCTTTGGACGCGTCGGGGCGCCGGTCCGCTGGTATACGACGGGCGCCCCTTGGCGGGCAGTATTGCCCCGTGACAAGCCCATTTTCAAAGCATAAGGCTGTGGCCGGGAAAAGCAGCATGATTTGCACGGAGGCCGCCCGACCATGAACCCCAACGCGAATCGGATATTCAACTTCGATCTCGGCGAAACCGCGGACGCGATACGCGAAACCGTCCGCGATTTCTCAAGCCACGAGATCGCGCCGCGCGCCGACGAAATCGACAAGAGCAATCAGTTTCCCAGGGATCTCTGGCCGAAAATCGGTGCGCTCGGCCTGCACGGCATTACCGTCGAGGAGGAGTATGGCGGTTCGGGGCTCGGCTATCTCGAGCATTGCATCGCGGTCGAGGAAATCTCGCGCGCGTCGGCGGCGGTCGGCCTGTCCTACGGCGCGCATTCCAATCTTTGCGTCAACCAGATCCGCCGCAACGGCAACGCAGCGCAGAAACGGAAATACCTGCCCAAGCTGATTTCTGGCGAACATGTCGGTTCGCTAGCGATGTCGGAGCCTAACGCCGGCTCCGACGTGGTGTCGATGGCGACCCGCGCCGAGAAGAAGGGCGATCGCTTCGTCATCAATGGCAGCAAGATGTGGATCACCAACGGCCCCGTCGCCGATACCCTGGTGGTCTACGCCAAGACCGACGCCGCCGCAGGTCCGCGAGGCATCACCGCCTTCATCATCGAAAAGGGCATGAAGGGATTTTCCACCGCGCAAAAACTCGACAAGCTCGGCATGCGCGGTTCCGACACCTGCGAACTGGTGTTCGAAAATTGCGAAGTGCCGGAAGAAAACGTGCTCAATGAGGTCGGCCGTGGCGTCAACGTCCTGATGTCCGGCCTCGATTACGAGCGCGCGGTGCTGGCCGCGGGTCCGCTCGGCATCATGCAGGCGTGCATGGATGTGGTGTTGCCCTATGTTCACGAGCGCAAGCAGTTCGGTCAGCCGATCGGCACCTTTCAGCTGGTGCAGGGCAAGATCGCCGACATGTACACCATGATGAATGCATCGCGAGCCTACGTTTACGCCGTCGCAAAAGCCTGCGACCGCGGCGAGACCACGCGTGAGGATGCGGCCGGCGCGATTCTTTATGCCGCCGAGAAGGCGACGCAGTGTGCGCTCGACGCCATCCAGCTGCTCGGCGGCAACGGCTATATCAACGACTATCCCACGGGGCGGCTTTTGCGTGACGCCAAGCTCTACGAGATCGGCGCTGGCACCAGCGAAATCCGCCGCATGCTGATCGGGCGGGAGCTATTCGAGAAGTCGGCGTGAACTATTCGTCCCCGCGTTCGCAGGGGCGGCGCGCGGTGAGTTCTTGGACTACTCCGGCAGATTGTTGATCTTCTTTACCCACATCCGCACATCCGGGAGCACGTCGGGCAGCACGGCCTTGACCTCCGCGACCGTCATGCCTGCCTTAATCCGCGGGTCGTAGAGGACATTGAGGAGGTACTGGTCGTAGATGTCGAAGAATCCCATCGACACATTGTCGTTGAACATGGTCCAGGGCACGGTGCTGGTGTCGTTGATCGGCCCCAGCGACTGCAGCAATTCTTCATAGGCGCAATCGAGGAAGATGAAATCGCCGTTATCGACGGTGAGGATGATGTCGGAGTGCTCGATTTCATATTTGTCGTTCTTGCGAAAGCCGGACAGGCATTGCGGATCGAGCGAGGTTCTGATCTCGCGCGCCCGTTCACTGCCGTAGAATGTCGTGATGGTGCGATAGAGATCACGGTCGCGCACCAGCTTGACCAGGATATTGGCGGCATCGCTGGTCTCGGCCATCGCGATGTCGAGATGTCGAACCCGCTGCCCGATGTCGGCAACGACCTTTGCGAGTTGCGCCTGCCGGTCCGGCCGGTTGCCGTCTGCGAACACCCGCACCGGCATGTCGTATTTCCTTATGCGGTCGACCCGGCCGGCCAGATGATATTCGGCGCCGAAGGCGGTCTTCAGAAACCCTTCCATTATCTCGCCGTCGGTGAAAGTCTTTTTTTCCGCGCGCTGGCGCGAGGCGATGGTGGGAATTTCGGCCGACGCTGCCGGCTGCCGGACAACGCTGCCGAACACGACGGCTGCCAAAGCGACCGCGAATATCGGATGGGCATGCGAAGACCGGCTGACAGCGCTCATTGCGTCGACGCTGCCGCAATCTGCGCGTGCGCGCAAGGCATGACCGGGTGCAGCCGCCGGTTCCTTGGTTCAGCCTAGTTCTTAACCACCACGGTGGTGCCGACGGAGACGCGGTTATAGAGATCTTGCACGTCGTCATTGGTCATGCGGAAGCATCCGGAGGATACCGCCTGGCCGATCGTCTCCGGTTCGTTGGAACCGTGGATGCGATAGAGCGTCGAGCCCAGATACATGGCCCGCGCCCCTAACGGATTGTCGATGCCGCCCGCCATGTGGCGGGGCAGATCGGGCCGCCGCGCCAGCATCTGCGAGGGTGGCGTCCAGCTCGGCCATTCCTTCTTGGCGGAGATGCGATGGACCCCGCTCCAGCGGAAGCCGTCACGGCCGACGCCGATGCCATAGCGCAGCGCCTGACCGTTGGGAAGCACAAGATAGAGCCGCCGCTCGGCGGTGTTGATCAAAATCGTGCCGGGCGCATATTGGCTTGCAAAGTTCACGATCTGCCGCGGGATCGGGCTCGAGCCGCCAATGCTGAAATTGGGACCGCCGCCCATGATATTGCGCATGTCGATGCCCAGGAATCCCTGGGCTTGCGCATGGCCCGCGCCGGCCAGCAAGGTCACCGCCGCAAACAGCAAAGCAAACGCCCGGATCATGCTCATTCCTCGCAATAAATCGATCGACCGCGAGAAAAGGCCATAACCCCCGCGATTTCGCAAGCAACGAGCGCGTGAGCTGTGTAAGCTTCAAATGCTGCGGTTACTGAAATGACACTGTGCGCGCAGTGAATGATTTCTCACTCCATCCCCTTGCGGGGTCGAGACGAGTGAAGCTTGCGCTCAGGGGGTGGGGTCGGCGAGTTCGGCGCTTGCGGCTACCTCGACCCTCTCCCGCTAGGGGGAGGGAGCCATTCGCGCTTGTGTCCGACACTTCGCCGTTCGTGAAAATGCGTCGCCTCCTCAGCGATACCAGCAATGCTCGCGAACCCTTTGACGAAACGCGCCCGAAATGATTGATCTCCGATCAGTGCAAAAAAGCCTCGCGAATGGGAGCGAATAATGAACGGCGCGGAAAGTCTGGTGCGGACCCTGGTCGCAGGCGGCGTGGACGTCTGCTTCGCCAATCCGGGTACGTCCGAGATGCATTTTGTCGCTGCGCTCGATCGGGTCGAGGGCATGCGCTGCGTGCTCGGCCTGTTCGAGGGTGTGGTGACGGGCGCGGCCGACGGCTATTTCCGCATGAAGGGCACGCCGGCGTCCACGCTGCTGCATCTCGGCCCGGGGCTCGCCAACGGCCTGGCCAATCTGCACAACGCCAAGAAGGCGAATTCCGGCATCGTCAACATCGTCGGCCAGCATGCCGTCTATCACATCGGATATAACGCGCCGCTGACGTCTGACATCGAAGGCCTGGCGCGGCCGATGTCGGCCTGGGTGCGGACCTCGCCGGATGCGAAATCCGTCGCCAGGGACGGTGCAGCCGCTATCGCGGCCGCCAAGAACTCGCCGCCACAGATCGCCACCCTGATCCTGCCCGCCGACACCGCGTGGAACGAGGCCGACGGCATTGCGCAGGTCCTGGCGGAATCCCAGCGCGCGAGTTACTCTTCGCAGGCCGTCGACAACGCCGCCAAGGTGCTGCGCGGCGGCGCGCAGACGCTGCTCCTGCTCACCGGCAATGCGCTGACCGAGCGGGGGCTGGCGCTGGCGGCGCAAATCGCCGGAAAAACCGGCTGCAAGGCAATGGGCCAGACCTACAATCCGCGCATGGCGCGCGGGCGCGGACGTTTCTCGATCGACCGGATCCCCTATGTGATCGAGCAGGCGCTGCCGATCCTGAAGGATTTCAGGCATATCGTTCTGGTCGAAGCCAACGATCCCGTGGCGTTTTTCGCCTATCCAAACAAGCCCAGCCTCCTGAAACCCGAGGGCTGCGTGGTCCACCGCATGACCTCGGGCGGCGAGAATTCGGTCGCCGCGCTGGGAGCGCTCGCTTCCGCGCTCGGCGCCAGGCCGGGCGACGCGAAGCCGCAAGCTTTGGTCGAACTGGCGAAACCATCGGGCCCGCTGACCCACGCCTCGATCGCGCAGGCGATCGCGATGGCGATCCCGGAAAACGCCATCGTGGTCGATGAATCCATCACCACCGGCCGCGGCTTCTTTCCACCGACGGCGGCAGCCAACCAGCACGACTGGCTGCAGAATATGGGCGGCTCGATCGGATTTTCGACGCCGGTCGCTACCGGGGCCGCGGTGGCGTGCCCGGATCGCAAGGTGATCTGCATGGTCGGCGACGGCAGCGCGATGTACACGCTGCAGTCGCTATGGACGCAGGCGCGCGAAGGCCTCAACGTCACCACGATCGTGTTCGCCAATCGCATCTATCAGATCTTGCGCGGCGAATTCGATGGTGTCGGCGCCGGCGAGCCCGGCCAGCGTGCGCTGGACATGCTGAAAATCGACCGTCCCACGCTCGACTGGGTCGCGCTTGCCAAGGGCATGGGCGTGCCCGGCCGCGCGGTCGCTACGTCAGATGAATTCGTTGCGGCGCTGGCGGAAGCGATGCCGGAGCAGGGGCCGCGGCTGATCGAAGTGCAGATGTGAGAATGGCGGACGAACGCGCCTAATGCCTAAGATGTTCTTTTCGGAGGCCAGATGCAGACCGAGTTGAACAAGGTTGTAGCGGCGCTTGCCGAATTTTACGCGAGCGAAACCTTTTTGTTCGAGCACGATCTCGGCGAGCGCACGCTGTCGCACCGGCTGGCGGTGCATCTGGAAAAGCAGTTTCCGGGATGGGACGTCGATTGTGATTACGACCGGCTGGGCGCGCGGACCTTGCGGCTTCCGCACGGAACGATCATCTCGACCGACGACCATCTGGCAAAATCGGTTTATCCCGATATCGTCGTGCACCAGCGCGAGATCCCCAACAATCTGCTCGCGATTGAGGTCAGGAAGGCCAGTAATCATCAGCCGCCGGAGCACGACCAGCACAAGCTGCGGGCGCTGACCGATCCGCATCTCTGGTTCGCCTACTGGATCGGGGTCTATCTCGTGCTGGGCAAGAACAGCGTCGTCTCGGACGTTTATGTCGCCGGCGTGATCGACCAGGTCTTGTCCGACTGGTTCGCTGGACGGCTTAGGGATGCGGGGCTGGGGCTGAGCTGACAGCTGCGCGCCATCGTCCAGCGCGATTTTTTCAATCGTGTAGCCAACATCGGTCCGTAGAGCACGTGGGTTATGTTGGACAGAGGCACAAAGGTGTAGCTCCCGCTCGAATTCGCGAAAGACAGGCGCGCGTTGCGCGCGGGGGGCTCTCGTTGATGGAGCCAGTTTTGGTCAAATGCGCAGCGGTCAGTAACCTTCAACGGCAAGGTTAAAACGCGAGTTCGATTGCGCTTTTGGTCTGCAGATGTATGTGATGGACGATGTCCAGTTCTTTTCACAATGCGGATAAGGGGACGCATCGGAGGATCATGTTCGTGGACCTGCTGTTGTGCGCGGCGTTTGTGGCCATCAGCTTCTTTGCCAGGGAGCAGCCTGAGAACGGCTACGTTCTCGTCAAAGCCGACAAACTGGTTCGTACCGCAGGCACTCCGCTTCCTGCCAAATGAAATCTTTGGCGCGCTGCACCAATGGAACCTTCAGCCAAAACCGCCGTTAGAATTATCTGAACCTTGAGCCGCTGGCGGAGACCTACCTAGCAGAGGCGATCTAGGAGGCGATCATGTCGCATTGGCACGATACCATGGTGGAAAGGCCGGAAACGGATGGAGCGGTCTACGTGACGGGCTGGACGATTTCGGGCCTGGCGGTGCTCGGGACTATCGTTGCGGTTTGGGTTCTTGGGATTTAACGCCGGGAACGGTTTCAGCGGCACCAAATTACCTTCCCGCGCTGGCTAATTCACACTGCTTGGGATGCCGGGGAGGCTTCACATATCCTTGCAACTATCCTTACCGGGCCCGTCTGCCGCCGGTTACAAGCAACCCCAGCCGGCGTCCGATCAAAAGGCCGAGCAGCAAAAGTAGGCACCAGACCGGAAAGAAAAACAGGGTAAGAATTCCGGCGTCCTCGGGTTCGGTTCGCGCGCCATTTGACGACGCCAACGGGAGCGAACAGTCCGATCGCGCCTCCGGTCAGGCTGGTCATCAGAACGATTCGCTTCTGCGGGGTCATCGACCTGACCGGCAATCGCGTCGCGCAGGCTGATGGGCTGCAAATCGCATGGTTGGCGCACAAGGATCGAACCTTGGACCTCTCTGTGTGAAGGGAATTTGATCCATTGATAAACCTATGCTTTTTCCTTTTCAAGGCTGTTTTCCACGCTTTCTCCAAAAGGAATTAACGCGGCTTTAGCTGCTTCCTCACCAACAACGGTGTGTGCATAGCGGCTTGCCGATTGCTCTCAGCGAACTGCGCAAGCCCCTCCTCGCAACGCTTGCGGATCAGGCCGCGCTCAAACTCTGCAATGCCGCCCAAGATCGTCAGCATCAGGCGACCAACATCGGTGGTGGCGTCGCACCAACTCTCACCCAACGACACAAAGCCGCTATCCTTCTTAAGGTCATGAAGAATGTTATGCAGGCGCAGTTTGATCGTGCCAGCCGGTCTAGCTTGGCGACGACCACGACATCGCTTCCGCGCGAAGGCAAAGTGTGAGGAAGTCGGAAAGGCGTTCACTAAGATGGTTCAGCAGATCGATTATGAAAATTTCAAGGATAAGGTAGCCAACACACAAGGGCATGATCGCGCTGCAATTTATGGCGATGCTTGGAATATCTTATAACCCTCCAAGCAACGTAGGCGAACGTGTCGAGGTGACACTTAGGAGCGGATCAGGCGACCTAGACGGCTTCGCAATTCAACCTTGATGATCGTAGATCAGGTAGTCATTGAAACTTTAGGGAATGGAAAAAAGGCCGGGCGCTTGGCCCGACCCCTCTCGCTGTTACAGCCTATTGTTAGATTTCAATTTCAGTCGCTAAGTTCGAACGTACCAATGAGACATCGCCCGCCTTGAGCCTCTTGGCCTCCCAAGCTTGAGCTGCTGGGTCCGCCCTCCGCTTATCGATAGCCGCGCCATATGCTGCGTAATTATCGAACGATACCGACAAAACCCTGTTTCCAAGTTCACCGACGCTTATAGACCAGTAGCTTACCTTCCCGCCATGTTTGCGCCAGAGCGCAGCGGCTTCTTTGGCCATCGCGGTAATCGCCGCGAGGTCACTGCCGGGGTTCGGCTTCACTACATATTGAACAACTACTGCCATTTTGGTGTGGTTCCTTTGAATTCATAAAAGTTAGGCACCACACATTGTTGTTCGCTTTTGTTAGCCTCGGCAATCGCGCCCGACCTAACATAGTGTATTAACTTTGAGGGAATGCAGTCCATCTAAATGGAGCACGGTTTCTGGAAAGGTGCCAAATGAACGAAGTTCCGACGCTCGTAACCAGCTGCATCAATTGCATCGCGCAGGGCAGCTTGACCGCAACGCTCGCTGTAATCTTGATCGGAGCCGGGATCGCATGGACAGCTGAGCGGCGGAAGCTTGCTCGGGTTCGGTCAAATAGATAAGCGCGCAAACAAAAAACCGCCCAAAGGCGGCTTCTCAATTCAAACCTGCTGATCGTTGATGAGGTCCATCAATGCCCTCAATGCTCAACAAATTGTTTATAGATCCAACGCCGCTCCGTCGTCATAAGGGAAGACATCTAGCCGAACGTGACGCCCATGCGCCTTTCTTTGCGCCAGACAATGTAGCCATGCTGACGTACTTGCTGGGTCGGAATATCTAGCGTGATCTCGTGTGGAATGCCGAGTGGGCTTGCCACCTCGATCCCGGCTCCGCCCTCAGAGATGTTATGAATCGTGCAATCGACACCACGGCCGTCGAACTCAATCGATCCGGCTTTAAACACGCGTCTTCGCCGTGCTGCACGTTGCTCGTTCATTGTGCAGCTCTAGCGCGAAAATATGAGAGCCGGATAAACCGTCACGCCAAAAGAGCGCGAGGCCTGAAAACGAGTTGGTAACCGACAG
>Ga0209048_10005155_pt1 | contig 12372 bp, 7 predicted proteins | sample FrelakmetCRP12CR_FD_187146 | JGI IMG/M metagenome (GOLD analysis project Ga0209048, IMG submission 187146) | Freshwater lake sediment microbial communities from the University of Notre Dame, USA, for methane emissions studies - CRP12 CR (SPAdes)... | ecosystem: Environmental > Aquatic >... | reverse complement strand
GTCCGGCTGCCGTTCGGCGACCTGGCCGGCCGGCCGTGGCGGATCTCGGACCTGATGGGCTCTTCGGTGTACGACCGGGATGGGAGCGAACTGCAAACCTGGGGCCTGTTCCTGGACGAGCCGCCGTGGAAAGCGCAGGTGTTCACGCTGGTCGAGACGTGACGAGGAGCACCGCGCTGCTCGTGCCGGAGCGGGTCCGTCAACAGTACAATGCAGATCTCCCTCGCGCTCGCGGAAGGTCACACGGTAGGTGGGGGGCGCCCCCACACAACATGGAGGATGCGGCGATGCGAAAGATTCTGGCACTGGCAATCGTGGCAGGGTTCCTGCTGGCCGGCACGGCGCAGGCTCAGGAGAAGAAGGCGGAGAAGCCGAAACCATGGCGGTTCTCGGCGTTTGCCGTCAACATGGGCAGCGGCCCGAAGGCGTTCACGGTCGACATCGTCATCGAGCGCCCGTCGACCGAGGAGGAGCGCAACACGCTCATCGCGGCCTTCGTCGAAGGCGGCCAGAACGCGCTGCTGAATGCGATGCAGAAGGTGAAGCCGCGCGTCGGGTTCATTCGCACGCCGAACTCGCTCGGGTGGGACCTGCAGTACGCCTGGCGGTTCGTGAACTCCGACGGCACGAGCCGGATTGTCATCGCCACCGATCGCCGCATCAATTTCTGGGAGGCCAGGAACCAGCCGAGGACGATCGACTACCCGTTCACCGTCATCGAGATGCGCCTCGACGCGAAGGGTGAGGGGGAAGGCCGGCTGGCGGCGGGAACACGGATCTCGAAGAGCAAGGACGGAAAGACCGTCGAGCTCGAGAACTACGGCATCTCGCCCGTTGCGCTGAACAACATCAAGCTGCAGAAACGGTAGGCCTGGCAGAGTTCGGGCCGCAGGCTCGCTGTCTGCTGATCGGGGCTGGCTGCGCCCGCACGGGCGCGGTCAGCCCCGCTCTTCGTGTGACGCCGCCTTCCGCGCCTGGAACGCCGCAACGGCAGCTCGCACGTTGAAGAACATGCGCTCGCGGCCCAGCCGCTGGCCGAGCGGCGATCGCAGCACCATCTCGAGCGCCGCGGGATTGAGCCTGCTCAGCCAGAGTTCCGTTCCATGGCCGCGCAGGCGCTCCTCGGCTTCGACCAGCATCTTGAGTGCTGTGTACTCGATGTCCGGGACGGCGCCGCAATCGAGGACCACCACCTCCGGCTTGGCGGCATTGACAAGCGGCGCCATCTTGTCGGCGATGCGCTGGGCGTTGGCGAAGTAGATCCGGCCTTCGGTGCGCAGGATCAGCAGGCCCGGAAACGTCTCGTCGTCCGGGTGCTCGCCCGTCTGGGGCCGGTACACATCGGTGCCCCGCTTCCGGCCCTGGATGTACACCGGCGGGTTGTTGGCCTGGGAGATCAGGTAACCCATCGACAGAACCACGGCGGCTAGGATTCCCTGAAGCGTCCCGATCAGAATGACGCCGGCCATGGCGGCCGCGGCCCAGATGAACTCCGTTTGCCGGATTCGACGGATCGCCGCGAAGTCCTTGAGGCTGACGAGCCCCACCGATGTGGCGATGACGACGGCCGCGAGGGTCGCCTGCGGCATGAGGCTGATGAGCGGCGCCAGGAAGAGCAGCACAGCCATCGTGGTCGCTGCGGTCACGATCCCGGCCATCTGGCTGCAGGCGCCGGCCTGGGTGTTGACCGCGGTCTGCGACGTCCCGCCGCCGCCCGGCATGCCCCCGAAAAGGCCCCCGGCCGCGTTCGCCAATCCGGTCGCCAGCAACTCCTGGTTCGCGTCGGGCCGGGTTTCGCCATGCAGCGCGAACGCGCGCCCGGCGGCAATCGACTCGGTGAAGCTCATCAACGCGATGCCGAGCGCGCCCGGCCACAGCCGGGCGAACAGCGCCTGGTCCGGGAGGGCGAACGCGGGGAGGCCGGCCGGGATCGCGCCGACCACGGCCACGCCCAACGCGCCGAGCCCCATCAAGCCAGACGCCGCGATGGCCGCGCCGACGGCCACGAGCGGCGCCGGCACTCGTGGGGCGATCTTCGGCAGCAACGCCATGATGGCTAACGTGCCGGCGGCGACCGCCACGGTGATGAGCGACGCCTCGGGGCTGTGCTGCACGATGGCCAGTACGTTTTCGAAGAAGCCGCCCTTGTGGAAATGGATGTCGAGGAGTTTCGGCACCTGGTCGACGACGATCACGACACCGATGCCCGCCTTGAAGCCCGTCAGCACCGGGTCGGAGATGAAGTTGGCCAGGAAGCCAAGGCGCAGAATCGAGGCCAGCGCGAGGATCGCGCCTACCATCACGGCCAGCGTGGCCGCCACCGCCAGCGCCTGCGCGGCGTTCCCGTCGGGGACGACCACGGCCATTTCCGCCGCGGTCAGGATGCCGATAGTCGTCGTAGAGCTCACGCTGAGCCGGCGCGACGTGCCGAAGATCGCGTAGATCGCCGTGGGGACGAGCGCCGTGTAAAGACCCACCTGCACCGGCAAGCCGGCCAGCGCCGCGAACGCCATCGACTTCGGCAGGATCACCGCCGCCGTCGTCAGACCGGCGACGATGTCTTTCGGAAGCCAGGCGCGGTCGTACTGCGGCAGCCATTCCAGCGCGGGCACCAGCCGCGCGGCGAGGGCGCGAACGCTCCTGCTCATGGGGGACCCCACTTTCGTGCGCATGGTACCACCGGCGCGTTCACGGGCGGCATCAGGCCGGAGCCAACCTCCATCCCCGGGTGGCCAGCTCTTTCACAGCCGTGTCGGACGCTTTCCCGGTCAGGACGACGACGAAGCTCGTCGCCTTCAACTCTTTGCGGGCTCGCGCGTCGATCTCGCGCAGCGCGGACTCGGTCGTCGAGGTCCAGCGCAGCCAGTCGACGGGAAGCAGCACCACCGCCTCGTGGCTGGCCGTCACCGCCACCGTGGCGAGCGAGTCCGTCAGGAGGCCGGTGAACGGCGTCTTCGCGTGGCGCTGCTGCAGCAGTTCCGCGCTTTCCACGTGGAAGAGGGCTTCGCGCTCGTGGGTCGACTCCGCGGCGGCGATCACGCGGTCGACCACCCCGGGCAGTTTCACAGCGTAGAGCGCGGCGATGAGCCGCGTCTCGTAGCTGAGCGTCATCGCGCTGTTGCGGAAGAGCCGCTGCGCCGTGGCGCCGGGGACCCCGAGTTCCTTCAGGCGCTGCTCGTTCATCTTCCGCAGTTCCTCGGGGTCCTTGCTCCACACCAGATCGCTCACGGTCGCCGTCATGCCGACCACGCCGGGAATCGGCAGGACGACCTTGGTGGCGATGGAACCGGCCGCATCGACCTTGCCGAAGTCATCGAGCGCTGTGCGGATCACCATGTTGGTCGTGTAGGGATCGACGCCGACCTTCTGCGCCCATCGGCGGGCGGCGCGGTTCACGCCGAGCACGCTCTTGGCCGCCGATTCCGCCGCGTTGCCGCCCGGCTTCGACTCCGCGGCAGGATCTTCCTTCGTGGCCGAATCCACGGTGCGCTTGGTCATGCGTCCCAGATTCACCCCGAGCCGCTTCACGCCGCTGCCGACCCCCTTCGCGGTGTCAGCGGGGTTGGTGACGGCCGTGGCCACGCCTTTCCCGACGTTGACCACGGAGGTGCCGGCTGCCGCCAGGAACACCCCGGTCTTCGACACCCCGTCGAGTTGTGCGAGCGCCTCGACCTCGTGCAGGCGCACGGCCAACATCGACCGCCCGGCCGCGTCGAAATCGCCGAAGTCGGACTGGATGCTGAACTCGTGAAAGTAGCCCTCGGTCCGGACCGCGCTCGCGACGGTATGATGCGGGCCTCGAAGTTGGGCCGGAGACAGCAGTTGCGCCGCCGAGAAGGTCGGAGGAGGTTCGTCGGCCGGCGCGGCCGCGGGACGCAGCCCTCCCGCGGCCACCGCCGCGAGACAGGCCGACAGCGTGAGGACGTGCCTGGCATTGTGCATGCCGTCGATTATCCGCCAGAACGGCTATCCGCGCGCCACCCATGGCTCGCCGCGCTGAAGGCCGTCGCTGTCGGCCTCGTAAGACACGGCCGGCTGGCAGGCATTCAGGTGTTCATCCGGCAGCGGCTGGCGGCGTATACTCGCGCAACATGTCCGATCTGCCATGACCACGCCAACCCAGCCGAAGCCGCCGGGCGCGCTGATGAACCTGTGGCGCGCCCTGCGATCGTGGCGCACCGCGTCGGTCGCGCTGCTGTCGTTCTCCTCGGGCCTGCCGCTCGGCCTCGTCTGGTACTCCATTCCCGACTGGATGCGCAGCATCGGCGTCGACATCCGCATCGTCGGCCTGTTCACGCTGGCGCAGGCGCCGTGGGCGTTCAAGGTGCTGTGGTCGCCGCTCATGGACCGCTACGTGCCGCCGTTCTGGGGCCGCCGGCGCGGATGGATGGCGGTGACGCAGATCGCGCTGGGCGCGATCGGGCTGCTCTTCGCCGGCGTCGGGCGCCACCCCGATGCCCTCTGGGTGGTGGGCGCGCTGGCGCTCGCGGTTGCGCTCGCCTCCGCCTCCCAGGACATCGCGATTGACGCGTACGCCGTCGAGGTGCTGCGCGACGACGAACAAGGCGCGGCCGTCGGCGCGCGCGTCGCGCTGTATCGTGCCGCGCTTGTCGTCTCCGGCGGCGCGGCCATCACGGCCGCCGGTCGGCTCGGCTGGCCGGCGGTGAACGTGATCCTCGGGCTCCTCTATCTGCCGGTGCTGCTCATCACCTGGAAAGCGCCGGAACCCGAGGAGTGCACGCCTGCGCCCGCCACGCTCCGTGACGCCGTCTGGCACCCCTTCCTCGGCTTCCTGGCGCGCCACCGCGCGATCGAGATCCTGGCATTCGTGTTCCTGTACAAGTTCGCCGACCAGCTCACCCAGGCGCTCACCAGGCCGTTCCTCATCGACATGGGCTACAACGCCGATCACCGCGGCATCGCGCTCGCCACGGTCGGCATGTTCGCCACCATCATCGGCGCCCTCGTCGGCGGGTGGATTACTACGCTCATCGGCCTCGGCCATGCGCTGTGGGTCTTCGGGTTCCTGCAGATCTTCTCGAACCTCGGCTACTATTTCGTGTCGCTGGCCGGCGGGCCCGTGCTGCCGCTCATGTACGGCGCCGCGGCATTCGAACTGCTCACGGGCGGGCTGGGCACCGGCGCGTTCTCGGTGCTGCTGCTGCGCATGACGCAGAAGCGGTTCTCGGCGACGCAATACGCCCTCTTCTCGAGCCTGTTCGCGCTGCCGCGACTGCTGGCCGGCCCGATCGCGGGCGTTGCGGTGGACGCCATGGGCTGGTCGAACTTCTTCCTGTCCACGCTCGCCGTCGGCATCCCCGGCATGGTGATGCTCGCGCGCTTCGTGCCGATGGGCACGCGCGAGCCGGTGTTCACGGTTGAAGACGTGGCGCCGCGGCCACCGCTCGGCGCGGCGCAGATTGCGCTGCGCGGCGCCGCCGGAGGCCTGATCGTCGGCGCGATCGGGTTCCTGCTCGACGCCGCGCTCTTCGCCGTCAAGACGATGCGAGAAACGAAGGGCGCGGGCTTCGACCTCGGCGCGGCGCTGGGACGTCTCGCGCACCCGGCGTCCATCGCCGACTGGCTGGAACTTGGCGGCATCGCGGCCTTCGCCGTCATCAGCGGGCTGTTCGTCGCCGCCCTGACCGCCGCGCGGCGCGGTGCCGGGCGGGGCCTGGCCCTGGACGGCTCCGATCCCGCTGCCCGCGCGCTCGCGGATTCCACAAGCGAGGAACCATGAAGACGGTGCGAGGCCTTCCGGCGCCTGTGCTGCTGATCGCCGTGGTGTGTGTCATGGCCACCCCCATGGCGGCACGAGCTCAGACGGCTTCGCCCGCCGTGCCGCCGGAGACGAAGGCGCTGCGAGACGCGTCGCAGATCTCGGACCTCGACAAGCAGATCGAAGCGCTGAAGAAGGTGATCGCGGACTATCCCGGGAGTGCGACGGCGGGATCCGCCGAGGGCCAGGTCGTCGGCGCCCTCACGCGGAAGACCACGAATGCCATCAAGGCGCTCCAGGACCAGGCGAAGACGTACGTGGAATCGGCTGGGAGTCCCAACGAACAGGCCCGCCGCCTGAGCACGACGGCTGGCGGTCTGGCCGGCGCCGACGTCCTCCTCGACGAGGCCGAACAGTACGCGAAGAAGTCGCTCGCGCTGCTCGCCGACGAGGCGGCGTGGATCGCGGCCGAGAAGAAAGCCGCCGCCGAGACCCAGGCGGGGGCGCTGAAGCGGGATCCGGCGGCCAGGCCGCGGCCGGTGATGAGCGACGCCGACTACGCGTCGCGGTTCACCTCCGCGCGCCAGAACGGCATGATGACCCTCGCGCAGATCTACGAGAAGCAGGGCAACCCGGCTGGCGCGGAGAAGACCTGCCGCGAGGCGTACGCCCTGTCGCCGAAGACCGGCGGGGCCGCCGCGCTGAAACTGGCCGACTACGCAAAGGCCTCCGGCCACCTGTTCGACCAGTTCGAGTACCTGACCGCGGCGACACTCGCCGGGCGCGTCACCGCCACGTCACGCGCCGAACTCGAAGCCGTGTACAGGAAGACGCACGGGGGCACGACGGCCGATCTCGATCGCATGCTCGATGAGCGGTACGCAAAGGACGCTACGAAGGTCGAGGCGTCCGCCTACACAGCGTCTAAGACGCGGACGAACCGCGTGGTGCTGGCCGAGTTGTTCACGGGCGCCGGATGCGGGCCCTGCGTCGCCGCCGACCTCGCCTTCGAGGCCGCCCTCGAACGGTACACGCCGAAGGACATCGCGGTGCTCGTCTATCACCTGCACATCCCCAGGCCCGACCCGATGACGAACCCCTCCACAGTGGCGCGCAAGGAGTTCTATGACGTCCCGGGCACGCCGACCTACTTCATCGACGGCGGGAACCAGCACGTCGGCGGCGGCGCGGCGTCGAGTGCGCAGAAGTTGTTCGGAGACACCGTGCAGCCGGTCGTGGACAGGCGCCTGGAGGTGAAGCCTGCGGCCGAGATCGGCCTCGAGGCGAAGACGGCCGGTGACAAGGTCGACGTCGCCGTGCGGATCGGCAAGACCGGAAAGCCCGGCCGGGCGCTCAGGCTCCAGATCGCGCTTGTCGAAGAAGCCGTGCACTACACCGGCGAGAACGGCGTGCGCTTCCATCCGATGGTCGTTCGCAGTCTCGCCGCGCCGGACGCGAAGGCGCCAGGCCTCCCGCTGGCCTCCGGCAAGGGCGCGAAGCTGGTGTACACGTTCGACATCGCCAAAGCCGTGGCGGACGCGAAGGCGCACCTCGACGAGATGGAGGGCGGCAGCAGCGAGCGCTTCGGGAAGTTCCAGTTCATCGAGCGGAGGAGCGACATCAACCGCGGCAATCTCCGTATCGTCGCCTGGGTGCAGGACGAGAAGACGAAAGAGGTGCTGCAGGCGGCCAGGGCGGTCCCGAAGCCTGCCGCGCCGCCAGCGCGCTGAACCGGGGTCAGACCCGGGTCCGGCCCCGGGCTGCGGTATCATCCGTCCAGACAGCCCAGACTGGGTTTTCCAGGGGTCCACATGACGCGCAGACAGACCCGGCTTCGTCATCTCGTCGTGGCCTTCACGCTGCTGGCTTCCGTTGCCGCGCCAGCCCGAGGCCAGCAGGCCGGCTCCGCCTCCGGAGCGGCGGAGGCCCAACTCGAACAGACCGTCCGCACGGCGCCGGTGATCGTGGACGGCGCGGTGCTCTTCCGCGTGCGGGGCGTCACGTCGTTTCCGGCCGATGAGCGGGCCGCCGCGATCGCCGGGCGAATAAAAGACGCTGCCGCCAATCGCGCCTTCCAGCCGGAGGCGCTCCGCCTCGAGGAAACGGAGATCGCGATCCAGATCCTGGCCGACCGCCAGGTCCTCATGAACGTCGTCGAGGCCGACGCGCGGCTCGAAGGCGTCAGCCAGAAAGTGCTCGCCACGATCTGCCTCAACCGGATCCGGACGGCGATTGTCGCGTACCGCGCGGAACGCAGCCCGGCCGCGGAGGAGCGCGCAGCCCTCGGTGCGGTCGCCGCCACGGTCGTGTTCGCCCTCGTCCTGCTGGCCATCATCTGGGTGTGGCGCAGGATGGATGCGATGCTCGAGAACCGGTACAGGGAGCGCGTCGAATCGCTCGCCGCGAAGTCGCGCGAGGTCGTCAGCGCGACCAGGCTGTGGGGCACGCTCCGGGCCGTCATGCGATTCGCCCGATCGGCCGCCCTCGTCGTACTGGCGTTCATGTACGTGGACATGGTGCTCGACCTGTTCGTGCAGACGCGCCCGTTCGCCAGGAGCCTCATCGGCTACGTCGTCAGCCCGTTGACAACGATGTGGGCGTCGTTCGTGGCCACGATCCCCGACTTGCTGTTCCTCGCCATCCTGGCCGTCGTCGTGCGGGTCATCCTGCGGATGCTCCGCCGGTTTTTCGACGCGGTGGCGGAGGGCCGGATCCACCTGGAGAATTTCGACAGGGAATGGGCCGCCCCCACCTACAAACTCGTGAGGCCGGTCATCGTCGCCTTCGCCGTCATCGTCGGCTATCCGTACATCCCCGGTTCGAGCTCGGAGGCGTTCAAGGGGGTGTCGATCTTCCTCGGCATCGTCTTCTCCCTCGGGTCCTCGTCGTTCATCGCCAACATGATTGCCGGCTTCAGCATGACCTACCGCCGTGCCTTCAAGATTGGCGAACTCGTACAGATTGGCGAGGTCACGGGCGTCGTGACGGCCATCCGGCTTCAGGCCACCCACGTGCGCACGATCAAGAACGAGGAGGTGGTGATTCCGAACTCCCAGATCCTCGGCACGCACGTGACCAATTTCTCGACGCTGGCGCAGTCGGACGGGCTCATCCTGCACACCACCGTCGGCATAGGCTACGAAACGCCATGGCGCCAGGTGGAGGGGATGCTGCTCGAAGCCGCGCGCCGGACGCCGGGCCTGATGACCGAGCCCGCGCCATTCGTGTTTCACCTGCAACTGGGGGACTTCTGTGTCACCTACGAGCTGAACGTGTACTGCCGTAATGCCCTGAAGATGCGGGCCACGTACACGGAGCTGCACCGCAACATCCTCGACCTGTTCAACGAGTACGGCGTCCAGATCATGACGCCCGCCTACGAAGGCGACCCCGAGGTGCCGAAGGTCGTGCCGAAGGAGCAGTGGTACCTCGCGCCGGCGAAACCCGATGCCGCCCCCGCCGAGCCCCGCCCGCGTCCGTGAGGGTCAGACCCGGGTCTGACCCTCGCCACGGAGCCTCTTGCTGAGAGGTGTCCATTAGTGAACAGCCGAGGCGGTTGCGGCGCTGGTACGATGCCGCGAATTGCTTGCGGCAGACCGCGGTCGAGCCGGGCGGCGTGACTGACCCGGACCTGGCCGCGACCAGCACAGGAGAAGGAACCCGTGAAGACCATCAAGTGTCTCGCACTCGTACTCATCGCTCTGGCCGTGGCGATGCCCGCGGCCGCCCAGCCCTCGCGGCTGTATGACAAGGACGTGAAAGCCCTTCTCGAACAGACCAGGAGCACATACGACCACTTCTGGGACGCCCTCGACAACCAGCTCAAGGGCACGACGTTCAAAGGGCCGTCGGGCGAGTTCGTCGTCAAGAAGATCGGCGAGGACTACAAGACCGCGATCGACCTTGCGAAGAGCCGGTTCACCAGCACCTACTCGGCCGGCAACGAGGTGGGCGCCGTCCTGAAGGACGCCGTCCGCTTCCAGAACTACGTGAGCCAGCAAGGCGCCGGCATGAAGGGCGCGTCCGAATGGCAGGCTCACGCCAACGTGCTGGGCAGGCTCGCGGCCGAGTACGGCGCGACGTTCCCGCCGGCTGCTGACCAGGCGTACCGCCGGTACGCGGACAAGGAGGTCATCGACGCCACCCACTCCATCGAACTGTTCAGCAAGCAGCTGGCCAGCGCCCTCGAGAATGCGCTGAAGAAGGACAAGGCCACTCCCGAGGCCACCAGGAAGGCCATGGTGGCAGACGCCAAGCGCGTCGGCGACTCCGCCAAGCTGCTGGGATCGTCGGTGAAGGACGGGAAACCGGCGTCAGCGCAGGTGACGACGCTCATCGACCAGGTGAAGAAGGTGCAGGGCGCAATCGGCGCCAGCAGCGCCGCGAACGCCATGGCGAGCCAGTTGGGAGGCTTCAACGCGCCGCTCGCGACGATCGGCGCCGCTTTCCACATGAAGTAGCGCCGCCCCCCTGTCTCGTCACACTTGATTCGACGAGGGTCAGACACTGCTCAGGCAGGGTCTGACCCTCGTCGCGTTTCGGTTGGGATGGCGTGAACAGGCCCGACGCTACCCGACGAACACCCGGGCGTTGCGGAACAGCCGCATCCAGGGGCTGTCCTCGCCCCATCCGGCGGGATGCCACGAGAGCTGCACCGTGCGGAACACGCGCTCGGGATGGGGCATGAGTGCCGTGAACCGCCCGTCGGCCGTCGTCACGGCGGTGAGGCCTCCGGGTGAGCCGTTGGGATTGAGCGGGTAGATCTCGGTCGGATGGCCGAGATTGTCGACGAAGCGGCCCGCGGCGATGACGGCGGTGGCATCACCCGGCGTCTCGAAGAGCGTGCGGCCTTCGCCGTGCGCCGTGACGACGGGCAGCCGGCTCCCCTGCATCCCGGCAAAGAACAGCGACGGGCTCTCGAGGACCTCCATCGTCGACAGCCGCGCCTCGAACTGCTCGGAGGTGTTCTTCACGAACCGGGGCCAGGCCCCGGAGCCGGGGATGAGCTCCTTCAGCGCGGCCATCATCTGGCAGCCGTTGCACACGCCGAGCGCGAAGGTGTCGGGGCGGGAGAAGAACGCGGCGAACTCGTCGCGCGCCCGCGAGTGGTACAGAATCGACTTCGCCCATCCTTCGCCGCCGCCGAGCACGTCGCCGTACGAAAACCCGCCGCACGCGGCGAAGCCGCGGAACGACGCCAGCGAGACACGCCCCTCGATGATGTCGCTCATGTGGACGTCGTGCGCCTCGAACCCGGCACGATCGAAGGCCGCCGCCATCTCGACCTCGCCGTTGACGCCCTGTTCGCGCAGGATGGCGATGGCGGGCCGGGCTCCGGTGCCGATGAACGGCGCGGCCACGTCATCCTGCGTGTCGAAGGTCACGACGGGAGAGATGCCAGGGTCGCCGGCATCGAGAATCTGGTCGTACTCCTGCTGCGCCGACTCGGGGTTGTCGCGCAGCGACTGCATCTGCCAGGTCGTCTCGCTCCAGGCCCGGTGCAGCGCGATCCGTGTGTCGCTGAAGTGAACACACGCGCCGCGCCGGACCGTCACGCAATCGTCGAGGGCGGGATGCGCCACGACGATGCCGTCGAGGCCGCGGGAGTTCAGCAGGTGCTGCACCGCGTTCACATCGCCGGCCCGAACCTGGATCACCGCGCCCAACTCCTCCGCGAACAGCGCCGCGACCAGGTGCTCGTCGCGCGGGGCGAGGGCGCCGGCGTCGATCGTCAGCCCCATGTGGCCCGCGAAGGCCATCTCGCACAGCGTCACGAACAGCCCGCCGTCCGACCGGTCGTGGTACGCGAGGACGTGGCCGCGGGCCCTCAGCTCGGCCAGCGCCTCGAACAAGCCGCGGATGCGGGCCGCGTCGTCGACGTCCGGCGCCTCGTTCCCCGTCTCGCCGTACACCTGAGCGAGAGTGGATCCCCCGAGCCGCGCGCGCCCCCTGGCGAGATCGATCAGCACGAGGGCGGTGGGGCCGGCGTCCGCGCGGAGCTGCGGCGTCCACGTGTCCCGCACGTCGTCGCACGGCGCGAACGCCGAGACGATGAGTGACACCGGGCTGACGACTTCGTGGCGCGCGCCCCGCTCCTCCCAGGCCGTGCGCATCGACATCGAGTCCTTGCCGACCGGAATGCTCACGCCGAGAGCGGGGCAGAGGTCGAGGGCGACGGCGCGGACCGTGTCGTAAAGCGCCGCATCTTCGCCCGGCGCGCCGGCCGCCGCCATCCAGTTGGCCGACAGTTTCACGAGCGACAGCGCGCGGACCGGCGCGGCCGCGAGATTCGTCAACGCCTCGGCCACCGCCATCCGCCCGGACGCGGGCGCGTTGATGACGGCGATCGGCGTGCGTTCGCCGATGGCGAACGCTTCGCCGGCATGGCCGTCGAACGAAACCAGCGTGGCGGCGCAGTCGGCGACGGGCACCTGCCACGGCCCGACGCACTGATCACGAGAGCAGAGACCGCCGACGGTCCGATCGCCGATGGCGATGAGGAACGTCTTGTCGCCGACGGCCGGGGCGCGCAGAACGCGGGCGGCCGCATCGGCAACGGTGAGGCCGCGCGCGTCGAAGGGCCGCAGGGCCCGTGCCACGCGCGTCACCTCGCGTGTCATCCGCGGAGGCTTGCCGAGCAGCGCCGGCAGGTC
>Ga0209048_10005154_pt1 | contig 12372 bp, 12 predicted proteins | sample FrelakmetCRP12CR_FD_187146 | JGI IMG/M metagenome (GOLD analysis project Ga0209048, IMG submission 187146) | Freshwater lake sediment microbial communities from the University of Notre Dame, USA, for methane emissions studies - CRP12 CR (SPAdes)... | ecosystem: Environmental > Aquatic >... | reverse complement strand
CGCGGACGCAGCGATTGCATAAGATTCACTTGTTCAGATCGACCCATACAAACGGATTGGGGTCACTGTCCACTTGATAACGCGGCTTTGCTGCCATCTGTTTCGCGGGGTTCAGGCCATATTCCCTCGCCCAGCGGATCAATTCATTATCCTCCAGACCGCCTTCGTAACCAGCATCGTAGTACATGGAAATGAGTAATTCGAGCAGAGCCTGGCGGGACCTGGTTAACAAGAAACTTTCGGTGGTGACAACCATGCCCTGTTCGACAGGAAGGGCGCATGAGGCCATGGGAGTGCGTGAGCCTTCGACCTCGACCACACACAAGCGGCACCCTCCATAGGGGGTGAGGTCGGGATGATCGCATAATGTCGGGACCGTAATCCCGGCATCAGTTGCTGCCCTCAGTACGGTTGTTCCCTCCAGGGCTTCAATCGTTTTTCCATTTATTGTTAGCTTTACCATATTCAATTATTTGTTTGAAGCCAGCGCCAGATCATATCAACAGCAGGCTGTACTAACTTACTGGTCTGTTGAGAAAGATCGTGCGAAAAACCGAACTCATATCCCTGGATTGAGAGAAGAACTGCAAAGGCTTCTCCATGGAATAAGGTCTGGCTCATTGCCAGGCAAGAAGAGGGAGTCAAATGATGGGTGAGGGGTGACGCCTGGAATTCATTGGTGACTTTGCTGAGTTCAATGGGTGACTTAAAATTACCAGTATGAGCATCGATAAAACATACCCGTTGATATTGAGCGACCGTTTCTGCCAGCTCGGGTGTAAGCTGTAAAACGAAAATTAGATCGGGCGGCGTATCCGCGAGTGGAAACCCATCCTCCGGGTTGAAAGGTCCAGGGCGCCCCAGACGGTTTTCGAGATCTACCATCACGTGCCAGGCGACGCCATCATCCTGGCGGTCAACATTCCCGTATCCAAGGATCAGCGTCGGGACCAATTAATGTCCGTATCCCTGGCCCATAATGAAATTCTCCAGGTTATCGATCATATCCTGTTTTTTGGATATGATGGCGTCAGCCACATCTCGCATCGACACCATTCCGACTAACCTGCCATGTTCTATGATCGGGAGGTGGCGGAATCGATACTTGGTCATCAAAGACAGGCATTCTTCGAGGGTTTGCTCGGAGTCGATGGTCACCATATCCTTGGTCATAATTTCTTCAATCGGCGTGTCCAATGAGGTACGACCCATAAGGATAATCTTGCGAGCATAATCGCGCTCGGTGAAAATTCCCACCATCTGGCCATTTTCGACCACCAGCACAGCACCAACATTTTTCTCAGCCATAAGCTCCAACGATTTGTAGACCGAGTCTCTTGGTGAGACGGACCACATCGTGTTATCACTGCGCATATCCATTAATTGCCTGACGGTGATCATAGCTTTCTCCTTTCGATGAGCCTGTGATTATTTATACTAGTTAAACCAAAATTTATGGTTTCTGTCAATCCTGAATAATACTTATCAAAACGTCTAATTTGGTCAATCCCGGCGTAAGGTCTGGCGCAGGTCGCCATCGGGATCCAGCACATCGATTTCGATTGGCATCTGGCCGACCGCGTGGGTGGAGCACGAAAGGCATGGATCGTGAGCGCGAACTGCGGCTTCAACTCTATTTAACAAGCCTTCCCGGATTTCCGAGGTTGTGATGTACGCTTTCGCCACACTATCGACGGCTTTGCTCATTGCCCAGTTGTTGTGGCCGGTGGCGACAATCAAATTAACTCGCTTAAGACGCCCATCTTCGTCTGCCCAATAGTGATGAAAAAGGGTACCACGTGGGGCTTCGAGCACGCCAACCCCTTCACCGCGGTAATCTTTACAGGTGTTCATGATATCTGTACTCAGGATATCCTGGTCCTCGAGCAGGACCCGCACCTGCTCAACCGCGTACAGAGCTTCGATCAACCGGGCATAATGATAATATAACGTATTTTCAACCGGGAGTCCGTTGTTTAACGCCTTAAACAGCTTCAACTCTGCATCGGCCAAAGGTGTATGGATTTTATCGACGGTGTTAAGACGTCCTAATGGACCCACCCGATACACGCCAGCCGGCCAGCCCATTTTCTTGTAGTAAGGGAATTTCAGATAGGACCAGGATTCAACATGTTCGGAAATGTAATCCAGGTAATCTTGCCCGTCAAATTTCTCGAGCTGCTCGCCAGCCGAGTCTTTTAAACGGACTGTGCCGTCATATAGCTCCAGACCATTTTCTGGAGAAACCAATCCCATATAACCAGATGGGAAAACGGCGAATTTTTGGATATCCTCCTGGTTCTTTTCAGCCCACTCTTTTATGATCTTCAGACCCACCTGGACTGCTGAAATGGCCTCATCTATTCCACCCAGGATATCATCGCGCTCCTCTATCTTGAGTGCTTTATTGACGCCACCCGGCACTGCGAAATTGGGATGGATGCGTCGTCCACCAAGTATTTGAATGATGCACTGCCCAAATTTGCGCAGATTGACTGCTTTTAACGTCAGTTCAGGGTCGGCGCCGATCAACCCGATAACGTTGCGAACTGCCGGGTCGGCGTCGAAGCCGAGAAGCAAATCAGGACCGGCAAGCTCGAAGAAATGCATCCCGTGGCTCTGGATGATCTGCCCCATGTGCATCAGCTCACGCAAGAGCGATGCCGGACGAGGGGGAGGGCTGCCCGCCAGCGCATCACCAGCTTTGGCGGCTGCCAGGTGGTGGCTTACTGGGCAAATGCCACAGATGCGCGGCGTGATAGACGGCATCTCGAAGTAGAGCCGGCCTTCGCAAAATTTTTCAAAACCACGAAATTCGTTGATATGCAGGTACGCTCGCTCGACCCCTCCACCTTCTTTCATGTGGATGGTGATTTTTGCGTGACCTTCAATGCGAGTGACTGGCTCTATGGTAATTTTATTGTTTGTCATGGTACCTCCTCTTCAATCCCAATGTAACAGGTTGTCTTTCAATTCGGGAATTCGCCCTTGAGTCAGCTCACTCAAGACATAGAAAATTACATCCGCATCTGGCGGGCAACCCGGTACAAATACATCCACGGGTACCACTTCCTGAAGCCCCCGGACCTTAGTCGGCCGGCACAATTCAGGATCGTTGGGGATTTTGCCTTCAGCATCGGTACTCTCAGTTTCGATATACGCACGCCGCAGTGATTCTTCCAGGGTGAAGAAGTTACGCATGGCAGGGACGCCACCAAATACTGCGCAATCACCGAGAGCCACCAGGATCTTGCAACGGGAGCGCATGCGGAGGGCTACTTCTTCATTGGCAGTATTATTAATTCCGCCTTCCAGGATGCCGACATCCACTCCGCCGGCGTCTGGTTCTTTTAAATCGGTGATGGGTGTTGCGCGGATGTCTGCAAGCTCAGCGATTGTCACGATGCGCTCGTCGATATCCAACAGTGACATGTGACAGCCGGCGCACCCTGCCATCCAATCCGATGAAATCTTTGGTTTAGACATATTGTTTTCCTTTAAAACCTGCCATTAATTTTCATTAATAGCAACCGATGGGACCCGCTTATAAAGCTCTTCCTTCCAGTTTGAGCTGATGCTCAGGCTCAAGCGATCTGCAAGGGCGGTGAAAATGGTTCTGTGCGCCCAAGCCCCACTGGGAGCCCTCAAGGCATGGTGCGCCAACTGCAGGCGACCGTCCAGGTTTAAATAATGTCCATCCTGTTCGGCCCACATTTCTACGGGTAGAACGACATTGGCTATTTCAGTGAGAGGGGATGCATAGCTGGCCTGAACCACCAGGAACGGCGCCTTTTCCAAACGCTCGATTAATCGCTGGCTAGGATAATCGTCACCCAGGGCAACGAATACAGCTTTATTGCCATTCAACTGGAAGGGCTGGTCCAAGCCTAATTGTGCAGCAGCCAAACTGTTGGCTTCTCCCTTGACGCTAATCAGGCCTGAGTGGTCTTCATCCAGGGCTCCGATCAGGCGCGCTAGCTTGATCAGCATCCGCAAAGTCTCATTGTCCGAGCGAGCAGTGATCCCTTTACCAAACAGTATTACCGGTTGCCTGGCGGTCCCTAATAATCGGGCGACTTCCCGAATAGTTCTAACCTGCAAACCGGTCTTGCCCGGCAAGGAAGCCAGGATTTTTTCGGCGTCGAAAGCTGGCGGCGACGCCTTAGCGAGGTCTTCATCGACCACCGCGGCTTGGAGAGCAAGTAGAATATCTACATCGCTCCCACGCACTGCCTTGATGGTATAGGCAGCCAGAGGGTCAAGGTCGTTGGGCTGGGGATCGATGACCACCAACTTGAGACCTCTTGGTATGGCGCGCTTGACAAAAAAGCCTGCCACTTCATGGCCTTCAACCAGGTTGACGCCGATCGCAACGACACAATCTGCGGTATGCAGACTATCTAACCTACCTTCAAAAGGCTGTCTCAATTCAGTGGCCATAGCGGCCAGAAGTCCGGTTGGCCGGCCTTCTTCGACGCTCGTCACCATGCTGCTCTGGAACCGGTCAGCGAATAAACTCTTGAAAAGGGTCAGGCTCTCGACCGGCAATCGTGTGGAAGCCAGGGCAGCCACACCATCCTCTTTACGACCGATCAGCGGTCTGAGGTGGTCGACGATAGCCCACAGCGCTTCATCCCAGCTTGTCGGTTGTAGCTCTCCATCCAGGCGCAACATAGGGGTAGTCAGACGATCGCGTGATTCTTCGAGGGGTTTGAAACGGCCGGTTTTACAAAGGATACCGCAGTTGACCGGGGCATTCCAATCGCCCTCGATGCGGACGAGTTGGTTATCGCGTGTGAAGAGCTTAACTCCACAACCCACACTGCAACCAATGCAGATTGAGGGGGTAATTTCCAAATCCTTTTCTAAACCACGGTAAGCACTCTGCCGGTCAATCAAAGCTCCTGTTGGGCAGACCTGGACACAATTCCCACAAGAAATACAAGAGCTTTCACCCAACGGTTGGTCACTGTCGGCGACCAGCATGCTGTGTATGCCACGTTCGGCTACGCCGAGGGTGAAGTTGCCAACTAACTCGCCACAAGCCCTTACACATCGCCGGCAGAGAATACAGCGATTATTGTCCAGCACAAAAAACGGATGGGATGTATCGACCGAGAAAGTATTCCAGCTTGTGAACATCGGCCAATGGGTCATGCCTTCGTTCAGAGCAGCGTTCTGTAGCTCGCAATCTCCGCCAGTAAGCTGACAAAAAGGGCAGAAATGGTTGCGCTCGCTGAACAAGAGCGAAAGGATTTGCTCTCGTGAGGCCCGGAGATTGGCTGTATTTGTTTGCACGACCATACCCTGGCTGACAGGCATCGTGCAAGAGGTTACCGGGATGCGAAAACCTTGAATTTCGACGATGCACAGGCGGCAGCCTCCATATGGCGTCAGCTCATCGTGATCGCAAAGCGTTGGGATGTGGATGCCTGCCATCTCGGCTGCTCTAAGGATTGTAGTTCCTGGTGTTACCTCGATTGTTTTTCCATCAATCGTCAGACTGATCATTGGTCACCTGCAGGTTAAATTTGAAAATTATGATTTGAATATTCTATGTGAGCGTCTACGCTGGAATCGTCTGTTTATCAGCGGTCTGGTCTTGAAAATCCATTTGGTCAAGATTGGTCATCGGACAGATCCCGGATGGACAGACTCCCAGTGTAATATGGGCTTCAACTGTGGCGCGGAAATGTTTTAACATGTCGCGGATCGGCACGACCGCAGTCTGCCCTAGCCCGCAGTTGGAAAGCTGGTCCAAAATGCCAATGAGACTTTGCAATTCGTCCAGGTCGCCCATTTTTCCAGCCCCCTGGTAGATGCGAGTGACAATCTCGTACGCTCGCTGGGTGCCGATACGGCAGGGGGTGCATTTTCCACAGCTTTCAAAACGGAAGAATTCCAGCAGGGTTTTCACCAGATCGACAATACAGTTGTTCTCATCACAAATTAGCAGGGCACCCGAGCCAAGCGAGACCCCTGCGCGTTTGAACGATTCGAAATCCATGGGAGTATCCTGCAAGCTGGCAGGGGTAATTGAGCCACTCGAACCTCCGGTTTGTGCCATCCGTAGCGAGACGTTGTTTTTCATCCCTTTGGCATAGATATTTATCACTTCTCGCAAGGTGATGCCCATCGGAACTTCAATTACGCCAGTTTGGTTAACATTTCCCATGATCGTGTAAACCTTGGTCCCAGGACTGTTTGGAGTACCAAATTTACGGTACCAGACAGGGCCATTGCGGATAATTGCCGGTATATTTGCCAGTGTCTCTACATTGTTCACCAAGGTGGGTTTGCCCCATAACCCATGGGTGGTTGGATAAGGAGGGCGTGACCGTGGTTCGCCGCGTTTCCCTTCAATGGATTCAATCAATGCAGTTTCTTCACCACAGATGTAAGCTCCTGCACCGGTATGAACATGAATTTCAAAGTTGAAGCCCGTGTTGAAGATACTCTTACCCAGCAAGCCGAAATCATGAGCGCGCTGGATCGCCCGTACCAATCGCTTTTGGGCCAAGGCGTATTCGCCACGTACATAGAGATATCCTTCATCGGCGCCAACTGCATAACCGGCGATTGCCATTGCTTCCAGGATGGAATGTGGATCGCCTTCCAGGATGATGCGGTCCTTAAAAGTTCCTGGCTCGCTTTCATCTGCATTACAGATCACATATTTCTTCGTTGATGGCACACCAGCCACAAATTTCCATTTTCTCCCGGTTGGAAAGCCAGCTCCCCCACGCCCTTGAAGCCCGGATTGTTCTAATTCATTCATTACCTGAGCGGGCGTCATCGAGGTCAATACTTTCCCTAGGGCTTCATACCCATTGTGGATAATATAGTCATTTATACTTTCAGGGTCGATGATCCCGACACGCTCCAGGACGATGCGTTGTTCTGCGGGGATAGTGCCTTTTCGTGCGCGCACCCATGCGATAGGTCCAGTAAGTTCACGGGCAGGGGCCAGGAGTTCATTTACAATGTGCCCTTTAAAGAGATGCTCTTCGACCAGCAGATGGACATCCTCTGGTGTGATAGGACCATAGACTACCGCTTCGGGATAAATAACAACCATGGGTATGGCATCATGGCGGCCAATATCCGTCAGGGTGTTAAGGGCAACTTCTTTCTCTAAATTAAAGCCTTTGAGCTCGGATTGGAAACGTCGTAACACATCCCGGGACCCACGGTTAATGCTTTCCTGATCGTCGGACACCAAGACCATATAACGAATAGTTTTCATTGGGCGCCTCTCTTATTCATATCTTTCCAGAATATCGTGGATCTGATCAGGTTGCACGTTTCCGTAGATGTCGTCATCAACGAGGATGACCGGTCCGACTCCGCACACTCCCAGGCAGCTAGTTGTAGCCAAAGACCAGTGCCCGTCAGGTGACATTTCACCATTATTTAGGTGTAACTCTTCGCGTAAAGCCTGCCAGACTTCTCGTCCACCTACCACATGACATGGGGCGCTCTCGCAGAATTTGACGACATGCCGTCCGTGTGGCTTCGTAGAAAACATATCATAAAAACTCGCCAAAGAGTAAAGCTGGCTTTCGCTGACGAATACCGGGTCTTCACCTTTCCGCACCTGTTTCTTAACTTCTGTCAACGCTTCGGCGGGGATATAGCCCAATTCGAAGTTGATTTCACTTAAGATCGGGATGAGGGAATCGCGAGAGGCGCCATGCTTATCAACCGCTTCCTTGACAATGGAGGCGATATCTCGTTCAGTGGTATTGATCATCAACATACTCCTTCCATTTCGATTCAGCCTTCAATTACATATTCGCTAACGATTTTGCCGCCCTGGACATGTTCGGACAAAATGCGGATGGCTACATCAGGGGTCACTTTACCGTAAGTTACTTTGAGATCGTCCCCGGTGACTATCTGGACGACCGGTTCCCAGGAGTCCATACCGATATTTCCTGTCTGGCGTACTATAACCTTGCTCATTTTTTCCTTTTCGAGGAACCCGAGGATCGCTTTCAAGGTTTCAGGCGATCCGGCAGCTATTCCGGTTGAGCCCATGCCGACGATGATCTGGGTATATCCGGCCTTCTGCTGATAAATCTGTTTTTGAACAGCTTCCTCTTTAGCGAGCTTTAGGTCTTCCAGTGAATTTATTTTGGTCATTTCTTCTCCTAAAAAATTTTTTTGCAACCACCAATAATTATACAATAATTGTGAAAATAAACACAATTAATCCTAATACAGGATGCTTTATGCCGCAATGAATGAATGTCACTATCACAGATGCCAATTGTCAACATCTCCACAAGGCCCGCTTTGCAGGATTTACTCATTATCTTCCAGAGATCGACCTGGATAAGCCCCGCGCGCTTTTCGGGCGACACAAAAATTTTTTTATAAGGTCAAAAATATCGTATAATTTCCATGGTAGTCGTTTCTTTCCTATCGGATTATCATGGCAAACAATTTTTTTATCGGAGAACAGAATGAGAAAATTAGTGGTATCAGAATCGGTGACAGTCGATGGTTTCTTTGACGCGGAAACGATGTGCCAATGGGTCACCCCGTCGCAAAGCGAAGAGCGGGATGCCATCATTCGAGAGACCCTGATAGCCGCAGATACCCTCCTGCTGGGCCGCCGTACCTATGATACGTACGCCTGGTACTATCCAAACCTGAAGAAAAATGAATACGGCATTGCCGATAGGATGAACAGCATCCCCAAAATTGTCGTCACCTCTTCCCCGCTCACGGCTCAGTGGAATAACTCGACGGTCATCCCTGGCAATCCTGTCGATGAAATCAGCAAGCTGAAACAGAAATCCGGAAAAGACATCCTCGTTTTGGGCAGCGCCACCCTCGTCGGCTTGTTAGCACAGTCCAACCTGGCCGATGAATACACACTCCTCATCCATCCCGCCATCATAGGGAGCGGAAAACGCCTTTTTAAGGATGGAATGGGCACCGTCCAACTGAAGCTGATCGAGAGCAAAACGCTCAGCTCAGGTGTCATCCTGGCGCACTACGTAACCGCCCGGTGACCCGAGACGGGCAAGCACCTTTTCACGCGTTTTCGAGCAATGGCGCCAGCAGCCGGTTGTAGATCGCGCTCCAGGTTTATTCCGTCCGCACGTGGACGCGCATCTGGTAAACCGGGCCGTCTTCCAGGCGAGCCCGGATCATATCGGCGATATGCGGGGGGTCGCAGGTACAGGTAAAATCATGCCTGTTGCCAATATTAATAGGATTGGATGAGGTGTGATGGACTTAAGGGATTTTTACTAAATCCAACGATCATTGGTGAGTGAATGCTTCTACCAGACTAATCGCTGAAAAATGACGTCTTTCCAACCGCCGGCGTTGGTCGAGTAAGAATGCAAACCGGACAGGCAGATGCCTCTCGATTTCCCGTAAATAAGTGCGCGTGTAGAGCCGGCTGGAGCTCCCAGCAGCCGCAATCAGCAGAGGGTTAAAACTTCGCCTGAGCAGATCCGTGAAAAGCTCTGTGCCCGGGGCGGCAAAGCTATCTAGCGACTGCAACAACCGGTTAGCAAAGTGAAATGTTCGGTTCGTCACCACGTCCAGTGGCCAATGCCGGGCAGTTTGTGAAAATACCGTCTCCAGCCCATTATCCAGGTCTTGTTGTACATCTTCGAGGTCGTCCATCAATTGGGTGAATGTGCCATAAAAAAACATAAATTCACTCTGGAATGGAGTGAGGTTTCCAGCTACCAGACATCCATCCGCCATGACAGACGTGCCGCCTTTCTCGAAGCAAATGCCCAGTATGTCCATTTCGTAGGGAGAAGCATCCTTATGCAGGAGGTTAAGGCTTTTTGCCTGCGCCAGATGGATCGCTTGCAGGCTATCAAAGACCTGCGTGTAGCGCGGGCGCTCGAATTGGTCTTCAATCATCTCGACCAGGCTGGAGATGGTGCGTTCGTATGCATTGGCGAGTTGAATTTCCTTTCCTGCCAGCCGCTGTTGGAAAAGGCGGTTGAAGGTTTTCTTCGTCTCAATTGAAATCGCCGGGTCGTCGAGGTAGTTATCGGTCAAAGGGTAGAGCATGCTATAGGCAAATATTGAAGGAGTCATCTGTACTGGCAGGCCCATCAGCGCTTGCATAAAATTCATCGACCACACATTTCGACTGGCCTGAAAGATATCCTCGTCGGTCATTTTGGGGTCGAACCGGCGTGACTTGTGGGCAAAGTCGACCGCGATATCAGCAAACCCATAGGTACGGATAACATTAAAGGTTTTTTCATCCAAACCAAAAGAAGACCTGGCAAAGGTTTCAATCGTGGAGGATATACGTTGCTGCATTAATTTACGTTCGGGATCCGTTTGAGCCGTGTGTTTTAATTCACTTAGCAGGCGGTCGAGGAGGCGCTTTAAGTCATTCTCCATGGCCTGCTGTTCGCGAGGCGTGTAGGCAGGTCCCAGATTGGGCAGAGTCGTATCGCATTCATACCAAAGGGTTCGAAATTGGTTGGTTAGATCATCAATAATCCCTGGCATTGGCATATCTGGAAGTTGAACCAACTTAAGATTTTCGGTAAGCATGGTTTATCCTTAAATACGAATAAAAACTATTCAAGAAACACATACATATATATATTACGCAAGATCTTCCAGAAGGTTGCCTTATGACGTGTTAGCGATTCGTTTTAGGAATTCAAACTAAGGAATTCTACTACGCTTTCTTCCATCCCGATTTTGCCTGCCAGAGCGCGAGATTGGTACCGGTGGACCCAACCACCAAGCATGGCGCGAGCCTGGCGCAGCTCAATCTGAACCAGCCTTACCAGCGGACCGCCTTCTTCAGAAAAACCTGTTTCATAGAAATCGCGCTCGGCTTGTGCCAGGTCATAGTCTACTCGGGCAATGAGCACATTCCATTCCTCTCTTTGCCAGGTTAATTGGGCATAGGCTGCGCGTGTGTCGCCGTCAAAGGGCAAGCCAGCCGATCCGGCGTTCACAACCAGGGTGCTATTTAATCTGCGAACCAGAGCAATATGGGTATGGCCCACGACCAATAACCGTGGTGGAGGCGCGATCTTCGATTCCAGGTCCCGATCGAGGGTTTCAGGGTAGATTCCGTCCCGATTGCCTAACATCGATCCATGGACGATGCGCACTTGCCCGCCGGCCGGATCGGCTAACAATTGCTGCATTGGCATGGCAATAAGTGATCCAACCTGATAACCCAATTTTTGGCAGGTCCAGAATGAGGCACGGTGGACTTCGAAAACCGGGCCGCTGCGAGGCGCATCTGGCTTGGTCTGGTGGATAACGTAATCTTCGTGATTTCCGCGCACAAGCAACCAGCCTTGGGAGTGTTGCCTTTCTAACACCTGGCTCAGGCACTCAGCAGGTCGCGGCCCGCGGTTGACCAGGTCGCCTGCCACAACCACAACATCTGGTCGCCAGGCATCGATGTGTTCGGTGACTGCTTGGAGAGCCGGGAGATTGGCGTGAACGTCAGCGATAACGGCGATTTTCATATGTCCATTCTAGGCCTGAGCATTTCCGGTTAACCTGAAGAGGTCAAATTCCTGGCCCATCTCATGACGGAACTGGCGGGTGTAAAGCCGGTAGTAATGTCCGCGTTGGCGCAATAGCTCTGCATGGGTGCCTACCTCTGCGATCCTTCCATCCTCGATAACAATGATGCGGTCAGCCCTTTTTATGGTCGAGAGACGGTGGGCGATGATAAAGCTGGTGCGGCCATTCATCAGGTTTTCCATACCTTTTTGGATTAAAGCCTCCGTAAGTGTATCTACAGAGCTGGTGGCCTCATCCATAATGAAAATCTCTGGCTGAGCCAGAACCGCCCGCGCCAGGCTGATCAACTGCTTTTGGCCGGTAGATAGCAGGTTTCCACCTTCACCCACTTGTTCATCGTAGCCTTTTGGGAGCGTGGTGATAAATTCGTGCCCGCCTGCCAATTGCGCTGCAGCTTCCACTTCCTGGTCCGTGGCTTCCAGGCGACCATAGCGGATATTCTCACGGATCGAGCCGGAGAACAGGTGTGGCGTCTGCAGGACAACCCCGATTCGCGATTGGATAGCATTTAATGAGAGATTTGTGTAGTCCTGCCCGCCAATGCGGATGACACCGTGCTTGGGCTCATAAAATCGACACAGCAGGTTTACGATAGTAGATTTACCTCCACCGGTCGGGCCGACCAAGGCGATTGTTTCGCCTTGCCGGACAACCATGCTGAAATCTTTTAGCACGAGCTTTGGCTGGTTCTCATCCACTCCTTCTGCGTAATAGAAGTCGACATGGTCGAACTCAATATCGCCCTGGATTGTGCCGGGGTCCATTGCTCCAGGCCTATCTGCCACCTCGGGCACAGCGTCGATCAAAGAAAACATCCTCTCT
>Ga0209048_10005153_pt1 | contig 12372 bp, 12 predicted proteins | sample FrelakmetCRP12CR_FD_187146 | JGI IMG/M metagenome (GOLD analysis project Ga0209048, IMG submission 187146) | Freshwater lake sediment microbial communities from the University of Notre Dame, USA, for methane emissions studies - CRP12 CR (SPAdes)... | ecosystem: Environmental > Aquatic >... | reverse complement strand
CGGAAAAGCCGGAAGAATCTGATGATTAGCGTGGCGTTTGATGATGGTTGACGACGTTTGTTCCTGTTTGGTTGCGCCGTATCGTTGGTCATTCATTGGTCAGGACTGGTGGCTTCCTGAAAACGGTTTCCTGGAACTACTGGACGCCGACGAGGAGCGTCCCCTTCACACGGGAGTGGGGCACGTCCGGTAGGCTCTATCTCTGCACCATCAATAGTCAGGCAGCCCATTTTGCCAGGAAGCCAGCAAGGGCCTTTTTTCCTTCTTTGGTCGCCTCTGCCATGGTTTCAAAAAAGACAGCTGACCGCTTTACCGGCCCCGACCGACCGGCACGATAAATCTCCCATACCCATGGCTTCAGCGGCCCACCTCGCCTCTTCACGACGAATGAAAAATCGGCTGGGTCAAATTCCTCACTCATGGACCATAGATGGCAATGGTCGCCCTAATTTTCAAATTGTGCCGCTGCCTCAGACCCGTTGATATTGGCTCGGCCAGCGGCGGCACATACCCCATCCCTTCTCTGCGTCTATGCCGAATCGAGTTTTAGGTACCCACAGGAAGGACTTTGGCTAAAAGGACAGCACTGTTGGCCTTCGGCTAGACCCTCGGAAATCGCCATTCAGTGGGCGGCCGACTCCGTCGCGATGCCGGCCGCGTCGAGAAACGTGATATGCGCGATGAGAGTGCGGAAGGTTTGGCCACACATCAGGGATCACGATCCAAACCGAGCTGCAGACGCCTTCGATGTTGCGAGGCGGCGATAGCAGATTAGCGCTGAAAAGCCTGCGGCTTCGGGGTCACGTCTCCTTGTTCTTGCGACGGCCCTCGACGGGGATCTTCGGCGGCTTCTCCGGCCTATCAGGTCCCCACAGCTGACTGTAATAGGTGTCGGCCAAGTTGAGGGCGCCGATAGGGTTGTGCGCCAGCACCCGATCTTTAGCCACCAGCACCGTGGTCAGCCCCTGGGCGTGTTTGAAAAACAGGCTGTCATGGCCGACGCAGAGGCCGAGCACGACGTTAAACTCGCAGCCGGCACGCTTGAGCAGCTCGGCCTGCCCCACCGGGTTGCAGATCGCCTCATAGTTGCCAGGGCGGATCTTCTCCTCGTCCTTAATGCCAAGTTCCTCCTTGGGGATGCCGCCGTGCTTGCAGGCGACAGAGGCCACCTCGAATCCGTGACTCTCAAGGATACCGCTCAGGACCTTGGCGTGATCGACAAAACTGATGCAGGTGGCGATGCCTATTTTCTTGAACCCCATTCGCTTGGCAAACTCACAAATCTCCTGGACACGCGTCCACTTGCAGTAGCCCGCTGCCTCGACCACGGCAGAGACCTGGGAGATGCGGCGAACCTCCGCATCGTCGTATTTGCCGGCCGCGTCGTTGATGCCGTCCGGATCCACCTTTGTAGGGCAATACCCCGGACCACGTTCAGCCGATTCACCCACGCGACAGGCGCGCACATTGTCCGGGCAATATGCGCATGCAGGATCTTCATACTTCATGCCGTGTCTCCGGCTTCGGGGCTCGATCGCCGCGACCGAGGGTCCCCAAGTGACCACTGAGATTTTTAGTAGCCTAACAAGTGCGGCGATCGAACGCGAATCCGGTCTTGCTGCTAACGCAGCCTTGCTCGCTGATCATTCCAGTCCAGAGGTGGCTCTTGATTAGCGCGAAAGACTTGGATTTAACTAATTCGCTTTTCGATCATTCTACGGGAGAAATGGCAATGCCTTATGCGCACATCCGCGGAATCGAGATTAATTACGAAACCGTGGGCGACCATGGACCGTGGCTAGCATTGTCTACTGGTGGCAGGAGTGGCTACGCCGAATTTTATAATCTGGCTAAAAAGATCGCCGTGGGCGGATTTCGGGTGCTCCTGCATGATCGCCGCAACTGCGGTGCATCGGACGTCTGTTTCGACGTGAGCCAAAGTGAGGATGCTCACCGGGTTGACGACATGCATGAGCTGTTATTGAGGTTGGATGCACTACCGGCTTTCGTCGGAGGATCGTCGTCCGGCTGTCGAATGTCTTTGCTTTACTATCTTCGCCATCGTGAAGCGGTACGTGGGCTACTTCTGCTTCGCGTCACCGGGGGTCCTTATCCAGCTAAGAAGTTGCCGGAAAAATATTACGGGCAATTTATCAAGGCGGCGGAGCAAGGCGGCATGGAAGCCGTATGCGCAATGGACCATTGGCGAGCATGTATCGAAGCGCGCGGTGAGAATCGTGATAAGCTTATGAGCATGTCCCCCGCGAGCTTTATTGCTGCCATGTCCCGTTTGCGGGATCTGTTCGCCGAGAGCCTTGATGAGCCGGTAGTAGGCATTAGCGAGAAGGAACTGCGTTCCATTGCTGTCCCAACTATAATTATACCAGGCAATGATAATATACATTCCGGTCCAAGCGGCCGACTGGCTCATAGCTTGATACCAAACGCCGAGCTTCATGAACTCCCGATCACCGACGTCGATACCGAACTTGTCCCGTATGCCGAATGGGCTCCGTACGAAGATGAAATCGCTGCCGCCTTTGTAGATTTTATGAATCGGTCATTATCATCGCAACGAACAAGATAATCCCCGAACTATCGAAAAGGCGTTCCTGAGTTTTTACTCCTGCGTTGACAAACGATCTTGTAACGGGCATCAATCCCCAGAATTTTCCTAGAATATAATAAACTCTTATTGTGAGAAGAACGATGTCCTCAAGCAAAGATAACCCGCCGATTACTCGCCGCATTGTGACCACACATGATGCGCAGGGCAAAGCCGTCGTCTGGCTCGACGGGCCGGCGACAAACCATAGATTCCTCGGTGACAAGGTGACCTCAACACTAATGTGGGTTACCGACTGTACTCCTGCGGATTTCACTGTACAGGAAGACGCTGGCACCCGGGTCCTTGGCACGGCCCCCCCGGCAAACGGTACGCGCTTTGCAGTGATTGAGTTCAAGCCCGGCAACGAGCTAAGTGCCCTTCATCGCACGGACACAATTGATTATGTTATCTGCATTTCCGGCGAGATCGACATGGAGATGGATGATTCGACCGTGCGGATGAAAGCGGGCGATGTAATGATTCAGCGAGGGACCAACCATGGCTGGGTGAATCGCGGCTCAGTGCCGGCTCGCGTGGCCTTCGTACTGATCGACGGCCAGCCTAAGCGGTCCAATTCAGTGACCGGGACGCGGAGCGCTCCCGTTTGAAACAGCCGCCAGCGCTCTGCACCTGCGAATGCTCCCACCCGCTTCGGAGCGCATGAGAGCGAAAGAGCCGAGATACGGATCGTAGGTCGTCGTCCGTTAAGAAGCCGATTTGAGTGCCGCTGGGATGGCGAAGGCCTTTAGGAGCGCGAGCACGATCCGGCGCAAGAGAGACCTCAGCCAGGCGAGGACGAGACGGAGGTTGTAGCCGACCGCAGTAAGGATGACTTTGGCGGCGTCTCCGTTTCGGCCCTTGAGGTAACAACGGCCGAGGTGGCCGTCGGTCTTCATGTGTCCGATCATGGCTTCGATGGTGGAGCGGCGTCGCAGTTCACGTTTGATGACGCCGAAGGCGCCGCGCTTCTGGGCCCAAGATGAAGACGGGGGCGGGTTTTCCGTGTCGTGACTGCGACCTTGAGATTGTGGCCGTCATAGGGATTGCCCGTTAGCGCCTTGGCGTTCAGCACGAACTGGCTGCCCTGCGTGACCGTTGGTGGTGCCGATTGAACTTATTAGACCCCAAGATACTCCTGCTGCAGCGCCGTATTTCCACGCAGCTGTTCGGAATCTCCGTGCCAGACGATTCCGCCCTTTTCGATGACGTAATGGTGATCCGCAATTCGCATAAGATGCTGGACGTTCTTGTCGATGACGAGAATCGCCTGGCCCAACTGTTTGAGCTCTTCGAGACAGCGCCAAACCTCGTCACGGATCAGCGGGGCGAGGCCTTCCGTTGCCTCGTCTAAAACCAACAGCTTCGGATTGGTCATCAGGGCTCGACCGATCGCTAGCATCTGCTGCTCGCCTCCGGAGAGCTGGTTCCCGTAGTTGTCCAGACGCTCGCCCAACCTCGGAAAAAGATCAATCACGCGTTCGAGATCCCAAGGTCTTGGAACGCGGAGGCGATTTGCAAAAGTGGCCTCCAAGTTTTCGCGAACAGTCAGGTTGGGAAAGATACGACGCCCTTCTGGCACCAACCCTATTCCCGCTCGCGCGATTTCATAGCTTCTGGCTCCTTTAATAATCCGCCCATCGAAATGGATTTCGCCGGCGCTGACGGGCAGGAGACCCATTATCGACCGCACAGTCGTGGTCTTTCCCATACCGTTGCGACCGAGAAGGCTAACCACTTGGCCACGGCCGACCGTGAGATCAATGCCGAAGAGCACTTGGTTCGGCCCATAGCCGGCCCGAAGGCCACGGATCTCAAGCATGGATCGCGGCCTCCCCCAGGTAAGCCTCGCGAACCGCTGCATCCTCGCGGATGGTGGAATGCGTACCCGTGGCGATGGCCTTACCGTATACGAGGACGGTTATTCGGTCGGCCAGAGCAAACACGGTGTCCATGTCGTGCTCCACGAGGATAATGGTATATTTTCGCTTCAATCCCTCGAGTAGCCGCACCATGATGCGGGAGTCTTCACGGCTCATGCCCGCCGTCGGTTCGTCCAGCAGGAGTAGGCGAGGATGGCTGGCTAGCGCGATAGCTATTTCGAGCTGCCGCTGTTCGCCATGCGCTAGGAATCCGGCCACCACATCAACTCTCTCACCCAGACCGACCTGCTCTAGGATGCCTCGCGCCGGCCCGACGAACGCGGGGTCATGGCGGGCATCACGCCACAGGTGAAAACTGTGTCCAAGGCGCACCTGCACGGCCAAGGCGACGTTCGCGAGAGCCGTGAATTCCTGACACAGGGAGGTGATTTGGAAAGAGCGAACGACGCCCCGATGCACCCGCTCTGGCATAGAAAGCGACGTGATATCCCGGCCCGCGAAACGAATCAGGCCCGCGCTCGGTCTAATCTCGCCCGAAAGTTGGGCGATCAGCGTCGTTTTACCAGCGCCGTTCGGGCCGATAATCGCATGCAGTTCGCCCGTAACGATGCCGAGCGACAATTGGTCAGTGGCGGTTACTGCCCCAAATTGTTTTGCGAGCCCGATTGTTTCAAGGATGAACTCGTCCATCAGCCGCGTCCGTGATCCCGAAGGAGGCCAACGAGTCCGCGCCGGCCCAGCAGGACTATCGCGATGATAAGGAGTCCCCAAATGGCCTGCCAGTATATGGTGATATTTCCCAAAAGCAGCTCGGCGAGAAGATAAAGGGCGGCCCCGAGGACCGGCCCGCAAAGCGTCCTCATGCCTCCAAGCACCACCATGATGATCAGTTCGCTCGATCGTGTCACGGAGAGATCAGCGGGACTGACGAATGTGTCGAGGTTCGCCATTAAGACACCAGCCAGTCCCGCCATCGCGCCGGCAATCACGAAGCAGATCAGCCGATAGTGGTAGGGAGCGATCCCGATCGCTTGCATGCGTAAGGCATTCTGTCGGCATCCCTGAATGACGAGCCCGAACCGGGATCTCGTTAGGCGGAGAGAAAAAATGTAGCTGGCCGCAAGCAGGGCGAGGACAAGATAGTAGAACGTGCCCGGATGTGAAAGGTCGAGACCCGGCAAGTACGAACGTTCGTTGAACTTAAGTCCATCATCGCCGCCATATTTGTCGAGAGAGACGGCGAGATAGTGCAGCATCTGTGCGAAGGCCAGGGTGATCATGATGAAATAAAGGCCGTCCGTGCGCAATGAGATTGCGCCAATGATCAACGCCGCGACTACCGTCGCGGCAATCGCCAAGGGCCATACGATTAAGCCGTTTTCCGAGCCGCCGATTAGGAACGGCCACGTCAAAAAAGGGTCGGTGTTGTTAACATGCCAGGCGAGGATACCGACGACATAGCCGCCGATGCCGACGAAGGCCGAATGCCCAAGGCTAATCATTCCCCCAAAGCCGAGCACGAGATCGAGGCTGAGCGCTGCGATCCCGAAGATCAGGACGCGGGTGAGGACGCGAAGATAAAAAGGCTGACCGAAGGCGTCCGTAACGGTTGGCACGACGGTCAAAAGCAACAGAATCCCAAGGAGGGCAAGATTCTCCACGCCGATTACATGGGCCCAGCGATGGGGCGCAAAGGATGGCAGCGGCTTAACCATGGGCCGGGAAGAGTCCGCGTGGCCTCCAGAACAGCACGGCCGCCATGAGAAGGTAGATGCTGATTTGCGCGATGGCGGGCGGCAGCACGATACGGCCCGACGTGTCCATGATCCCGACCAGCACCGATGCGATTGCCGCCCCGCGAATGGAACCGATTCCGCCAATGACAATAATGACTAGGGCCTGGACGAGAACGCCCTCGCCCATGCCGATCTGGACCGAGAAGATCGGTCCTGCCATGGTTCCGGCGAGCGCGGCGAGTGCGGCCCCGATGCCGAAGACGACGGTGAAAAGGCGGCGAACGTTCACGCCGAGTGCGCCGAGCATCATCCGGTCCGAGGCGCCGGCCCGGATCAGCATTCCAAGCCTGGTCCGGGCGACCAGGATGTAGAGACCGAACGCGACTAGCAGACCGACGGCGATGATCAAGAGGCGGTAGGCGGGATACTGCATCCCGGGAATGATCTCGACCGCTCCCGCAAAGGCGTCAGGAATGGGCGCCCGCAATGGCAGCTGCCCCCAGATGATCCGCACCATCTCATTCAGAAAGAAGACGATGCCGAATGAGAGAAGGACCTGGTCGAGATAGCCTCGTGCATAAAATCGCTCGATAAGTAACCGCTCTAGGACACAGCCGAACAGCGCCGTGATCGCCAGGCTGCCGAGCAGCCCGATGACGAACGAGCCTGCCTGGAGCTCGATTGTGAACGCGAGATAGGCGCCGATCATGTAGAACGCGCCATGCGCAAGGTTGACGAAGCGCATGATGCCGAGAACAAGCGTCAAGCCCGCGGAGAGCAGAAACAGCATCACCCCGAGTTGAAGCCCGTTCAAGGCTTGATGCGCCAGGATCAATCCGTCGCCCTCTCCTCGCTGTGCCGCCGGCGCGCCCGCTCCGGTCGGCTATTTTGCGAAGCTCAGTCGGCCTTCATGGTGCATTCGCCGCCGTAGGAGTTGACGTGGTTCTCGAAGATTTTCTTTTGCGTCACCTGCACCAGTTTGCCCGTCGTATTTTTCTCCGCCTTGAGGAGGTAGAAATCCTGGATCGGGAAATGGTTGGGGGAGAAGCTGAAGCTGCCGCGAACCGACGCAAAATTTGCCTTCATTAGGGCCTTGATAAGCGCCGGGCGATCTGAGGCGTTGCCAACCTCCTTGACCGCTGCTTCGATTAGCCGCGCGGCGTCGTAAGCATAGGCCGCGTACGCAGACGGCACGTAATTGTACTTGGCCTCGAACGCCGCGACGAAATCCTTGTTCGCTTGATTCGGAAGATCAACGTTCCACGAGGCCGTCTGGTAGGTGCCGATCGCCGCGTCGCCGATCGCGGGCAAGGTGGTTGGGTCGATGGTCGACGCCGAATAGAGAGGATATTTCTGCAGTAATCCGCCCTGGGAATATTGCTTGACGAAGTTCACTGAGAGTAGTCCCGGATAGAAGACGAATACGGCGTCCGGATTCGCCGCCTGGATCTCGGTCAACTCTGCAGAGAAGTCCTGCTGGCTCATCGGGGTATATTTCTCCCCGGCCAAGGTCCCGGTGTAGGAGCGCTTGAGTCCAGCAATGACGTCCTTGCCCCCCTCAAAATTAGGGACTTGCGCATAGAGGCGCTTGACGCCGATCGACTGGAGATAATGCCCCATCGCCTCGGTCGGCTCGCTATTCTGCCACGAGGTGGAGAAGAAATATGGCGAGCAACGCTTGCCGGCTATAGCTCCCGGACCCGCGATCGGACCCAGCATAATTACGCGCGCATTCGCGGCGGGTTGAGCAACCGCCATGATCACATTCGCCAACGCTGCGCCGACGATGAGGTCGACCTTGTCCTGCTCAATCATCTGCATCGTCGCTTGCAGGCCCACATCCGCTTTCGTCTGATCGTCCTTTTTAACAACCTTCGTCGGATGTCCAGCGATCTTCCCTCCCGCCTGGTCGAGGGCAAGGGTGAAACCGTCATAGGCGTGCTGGCCCATAATTCCGAACGGTCCGGAAAAAGTTGCCAGGAAGCCGACCGTGATCTGGGATTCCTGAGCATTGCTCGGTGAAGAAACCAGCGCGGCGGCCAAGACTAGGATCGCTGCAGATCGCCATGTCATAATACTTCCTCCAGATTTTTGCCGTATTAAAGTTGCCGGTGGATAGTCTTGGGAGTTCCAATTTCGCTGGTTCAATGTGCCGCCAGGCGCGTCGGTTCCCCGCTCATGGCTTCTGCTGACGCAGGGTTTCAGGTAATCGCCGATGGCTTGCTCGACGCCGAACTGCGGGCAGTATCCGAGTTCCCGCCGCGCCCGCGAAATGTCGTGGATGCCGTGCATCGGATGTGATGAGTCCGAGGAAATTGAGCAGCGGCCAATCTCGATGTCGGCCTGCGGCACTGTGTAGTAAGGTCAGGCATGGCGCCGCCCTACAATGATCTCATAATCGATATTGATATCGATAAATTGTCCCGACAGCAAGTAAGAGCCACCTTCTGGGCCAGTATGGCCGGCGCAGCCGGTCGATGTAGCGCAGCCGGCCACGAGGCGAGACCCATGCCTCGACGACCGACCCCGATGCCAAGCTTTATCGCAAGGGCGACGGCCAGAAGAGCCGGCTGTGTTACACGAACCACGTGTTGATGGAGAACCTGCAACAGCATAGCGGTTGCAGGCGATGTGACCGAGGTGACCGGAACGGCCGAGCGCAAAACGGCCCTCGATCTCGTCGACAGCTATCGACCGGGCCACGGGCGGATTACGCTCGGTGCCGACAAGCCTTCGATTTCGAAGGCTTCGTGCAAGCCCTGCTCGAGCGCAAGGTCACTCCGAACATCGCCATCGATGGTCATCTGTCCAAGACCGGCAAGCGGCGTAAGACAGCAATCGACGGGCGCACCCTGCACCACGCCGGCTAAGATATAAGCCAACGCTGCCGAAAAGAATCGAAGAGGTGTTCGGCTGGATCAAGACTACTGGTGGCATCGCTCAGGTGAAGGCCCCGCCCTCCGCCTTGCCAAGCTCCAAGCCGTGCTCACCTTCGCCATCCTGGCTTACAATCTGGTGCGAATACCCAATCTTCTGGCTGCCATGTAATGACCAGTCCTCACCGCAGCGCCGATCCTTCCAGATCAAACCGCATCAGCTCCGGTCACCAACAGCCTGCGCAAAAACAAAATGCGCGTTCTTCAGCAGCCTGCCAGATCAAGTTGAGGTTGCTACGCTTGCGTCCGTTAATCTGGCCACTAACGGACTCAGGTCCCACTTTCGTATGGGCCATTTTCGTTTATAGTTGATCTCAGTGCGGCGACGGATTTAAGCACAATATCGCGATAGCAGGGACAGAGGATAAACCATGAGCAAAGAACCAATTTACGTCGTTTTTATTGAAGAACATACGCTATTCCGGTTGATGGAAATAGCCTTGAGGCGCGCGCTGACCGCCGAAGGTGAGAAGGTGATGCGATATTTTTTCGGCGGAGAATTTTCGGCGCCGTTAAAAAAGCTGACCACGATGGCGGATCGGCTCGGATTGCCGTCGACCATTAAGACAACCGTTTGTCAGGACGAGCCGACGCTTGATCGCACCTTACCCGAGGCCGATTTCGTCGTGTCGGAATCGTTTACGCTGGACTCGAAGCGGGTCGAAGCATGCTCACCGAACACACGGCTAATTCAGCAATTCGGTCGTAGTTATACCAACATCGATGTAGCAACGGCGCGCAAGCTTAATATCCCGGTTGCCAATCTGACTCGAATAAGCAGCGTGTCCGCTGCAGAACATATCGTGGCTCTCATTTTCGCGCTTGCCCGCAATTTGCTTGCCGCCCATCGCCAGGTTGTCGGGCGCCGAGACCCAGCGCAAACGCCTTCATTTATTAGCGATCCACCGCGCAATAAGTTTAACTGGGCGGGGATTCGCAATTTCCGAATTCTCGCGCATAGCACCATTGGATTTATTGGGCTCGGCGAAAATTCCGGTTATGCCGCGCGCCTGATACGCGATATGGGCATGCGGGTTCTCTACTTTAAACGCACACGTCTAACCCCGCAGGAAGAAAAGCAATACGGAGGAATTTTGTATGCACCTCTCGATGAGTTGCTGGCGCAGGCCGACTTTGTTTCACTACATATCCCGTACTCTAAGGAGACGGAAAAATTCGCCGGCCGCGAGTTCTTTGCAAAAATGAAGCGTGGCGCCTATCTGATCAATTCGGCCCGCGGCGGCATTATGGATGAAGAAGCGCTGTATGCCAGCCTCAAAAGCGGGCATCTGGGCGGAGCGGCTTTGGATGTCTATCGTTACGAGCCGGTCCCAGGGAATTGTCCGCTGTTCGAACTCGATAACATCTTATGGACCCCGCATATTTCCGGAGGCGAGCCAGAATTTATGATTGCGGAAGCAGACGCCGTCCTGACCAATATTGCCCGAGTTGTGCAAGGCAAGGACCCAGAAAACCTCGTCCCGGAGTTTTGCTCCTGACCAATCGCATCATCTTCAGACTGCAGAGCTGGCAAGCAATGCACCAAACTCAGCTACCCGCTTGCGCATGAATTCGGCGCGATCAGCCAGCACCTCGCGGGCTTTGCCGGCAAACTCCTCGCGCACCGCCGTGGTGCCCTGGTTCAATGACAGATGAACCACCGGCTCATAGGCATGGAATAGATAGACCACATAATAGCCGCGGGTAGCGCTGGTGGTTATGGCTGGGTCGAATACCGAGATCCACGGTACCGCTGCCCATTGGCCCTGCCCCGGGCTACCTTCGACCACTAATCCCGCGCCGAGTTCTCCTAACGCCTGCTGCACTGCGGTTTCGGCGTCATAGCGAATAAATTTCGCCAGCTCATGGCCTTCTAAGGGCTCAGATTTGGCTTCGGGATAGCCGGTGAGAATAGTTTGCAGTGTCTCGCTTTGTGGGCATCCGTGCTCGACACGCCCGCATTCGCCGGACTGCTGCTGTGTAACGGGCTGTTCATGGGAACGGTGATGGGTGTCGTGCAGGATGCCCCAGAGCGTCAGCATCTCGAAAAGAGTGTCGAAACCCGCCCCTGCAAATCGAAGCCGAGCCTCATTGAGACCTTTAATTAGCGATGGGCGGGTCTTACGGCTTTGAGTTTCGGTGGGGAGAGTGCTTTGTAGCTCGGAAATAAAATCGATAAATTCTGGCTTTAATTCCCGGCGACGCATTGTGGTTCGTTTCATTTCACGGAAATATCGTTTTCGTTCAAGAGTGTCACGACTAGCGCTACCCAGATCATCCATAAATCCTGTTCGCGAGTTCCTGGATAGTTAGGGCGAGTAATATGCTGGATGACGTATTTACTCGTGAGCAGAGCAGCGTCGATTGCTTCAGCCAGTAAGGCCAAGGGCGGCTTGAGCGCTATCGATTGTGGTAACTTGCGATACCGTTCTGAAACATGTTTCAGAGTTATTTCTTCTGAATGTTCTTTTGCTGGCGTTTCCCAAATATGTTTTCGTACATGTTCGGTCCTACGATGCCAGAGACCAATTTCTTTTTGAACTTCCCTAACCGTCATTTTTTTCTTTATCGCCGGGGATACGTTGGCGAATAACATAGTGACAATTCCGATCTGACCCTTGAGATCGGCCGATAACGTTACGCCTAATGTTTTTTGCAGAGCCACCCACTCGTCTTCGCTAGGAAATCTAACATTGGCGGTCGTCTGGCTTTTGATGACTTCCTTCCGGGTATCCGTTTTGCTTTTCATTGACAAAATTTCCTGGAGTAACGATGTCCGCGGTGCGCAAAACTGCCACTACACTGAGAGCTTAATGCAATTGCTCAGCAACGCCGCGAGGCGTTGACCAGTTTGCTCGGACGTGAGGCAATCGAATCGACGACAAGATGCGCGTACCGCTCGAATTTCGACCGAATTTACCCTCGAATTCAAATCGGTGGGCAGGTGGTGATCCTGGCATGCTGCGTCGATTGGTGCTGCCGCCACGGTGAAGCTGCGGCCCTGAAGTTATCGCCTCAAAGCCTGCTTGGTGGCGACACGGTGGCGACACGGCTTCAAAAACAAAAGCCGCCCCGAAGGGCGGCTTTCTAAAGGTCTCTTTATTTCAGAGACTTAAGTTGGTTGCGGGGGTAGGATTTGAACCTACGACCTTCAGGTTATGAGCCTGACGAGCTACCGGGCTGCTCCACCCCGCGTCAAAATGCGAAGCGCG
>Ga0209048_10005152_pt1 | contig 12375 bp, 10 predicted proteins | sample FrelakmetCRP12CR_FD_187146 | JGI IMG/M metagenome (GOLD analysis project Ga0209048, IMG submission 187146) | Freshwater lake sediment microbial communities from the University of Notre Dame, USA, for methane emissions studies - CRP12 CR (SPAdes)... | ecosystem: Environmental > Aquatic >... | reverse complement strand
TGTTTAACGATGATGCCCAGTATCAGATCATGGGCCACTCCACCCTCATTGGAAAGGATAAAATCCGGCAGGCTTTCGAATATGATGCTGCGGCCAACACGGAGCTGCGCTTTATTAATTTGCTGCCTCACCGCGACGGCCTCACCTGTCAGCTTGTCGCACGAAACGACAGGCTCAGGGCGATGGGAATTGATGATGTCTTCTACACGTCCTGCACCATTTCGTTAAGAGAAGGACAGATCCAGAAGTTCGTTGCAACCGTCGAAGAAGAAGCTTCCCAAAGAATCAAACAGCGGGTGCAAGCCTTTGTCGCATGGCTTGCCAGGGAGCACCCGGTCGAATTCTCGAGACTGTGTACACCCGAGGGCGACCTTATCTACAACGCCGCGAACGGGCGGGACGGAATTCCTTTTATCAAGGAATGGTGGGGTGGGGTTCAGAGGGGATAGAGCGGGGAATTGACCCCAGAGCCATACCCTACGAAAGAGAGGAATACTGTAATCGGGAGGAACGTTCTGTGAGCCATTACCTGACCACCTGCACGTTCTGTGGTGTCGGCTGCGGAATCTACCTGGAAACGACGGGCAACGAGATCACCGGCACCTATCCCAGCATGTCCCACCCTGCCAACCAGGGACGGATATGCGTCCGCGGCTGGCACGTCCATGAGGTCGCCAGCTCTCCCGACCGTCTTCTCAGTCCCCTTGTCCGCAAGAATGGAAGACTTGAACCCGTGAACTGGGACGAGGCGTACGACACGGTTGCTTCGCGGCTGAAAGAGATTCGCGACCGATACGGCCCGGACTCCATCGGATTCATCAACTCCGCACGCTGTGCGAACGAGGACGGATACATCCTCCAGAAGTTCGCGCGCACGGTCATCGGCACGAACAACGTGGACCAGGGCACGAGCCTTTACCGCACGAACAGTGTCGAGGTCCTTCGGGAGATGACTGGTGTGCCCGCGGCCACGAACTCCATCGGCGAACTCCCCGAGAGTAAGGTCATCATTGTGAACGAAATCGACGTGGGCCAGCAGCTCCCGACCATCGGCGGCGTCATCATCCGCGCCAAGCTGAGGGGTGCGAAGCTCATCGTGGTCGGAGCGCGCAGGCACAGGGTCGCGGAGCACGCCGATATCTTCCTCTACATCCGGCCCGCCACGGAGGCCTTCCTCTACGCAGCCATGGCGAAGGTCATCGTCGATCGCGGGATCATGGACCTCGATTTCATCCGTTCGCACTGCGAGGGTTACGACCATTTCCTGAAGAACATAAGGTCGTTCGACCTTCTCCTCGCAGCGCGCCGCTGCGATGTCTCTCCCTTGCTCATCGAGCAGGCGGCGATCGAGTTCGCGCGCCTCAAGCCCGGCATGCTGCTCTATTCCACGGGCGCAGAGGCCCATGGTAAGGACGCGCTGCACGCCATGGTCAACCTCGTCCTCCTCACAGGCAATCTCGGCAAGCGCGGTTCGGGTATTATGCCCCTGGCGGAACACAACAACCTCCAGGGTGGGTGCGACATGGGCATGCTTCCGGGATATCTCCCGGGTTATGCAGAGGTAAACGATCCGTCCGCCCGCGAGCGATTCTCGAAAAAATGGAACGCGAAGGTACCTGAGGCGAAAGGACTTGATACCACGGAGATGCTCTGCGAAACAGGCAGTCTTAAGGCGGTCTGGCTCGACCGTCATAACCCCGTGGTCTCCGCCATGTACTGTGACGCAGGAACCGCGCTTGATCGTATGGAACTGGTGGTCCTCCAGAACCTCTTTCTGACACGGACGGCGGAATACGCCCACGTCATCCTGCCCACGGTCGCGTTCGGCGAGGAGGCCGTCACCTTCACGAGCACAGAGCGGCGCATCCAGGCGGCCGTAAAGACAGTGGAACCACCCCCGGGCCTAAAGTCTGCGTGGGAGCAGGTCGCGGAAGTGGCGTGGCGCATGGGTGCGAGGTGGGACTTCGCCTCATCGGAGGATGTCCTGGCCGAAGCTGCTTCGCTCGTCCCGGCGTACTCCGGCGTGACCCATGAGAACCTGACCCGTGAATACGGCAGGCAGTGGCCCTGCACGAAAGAAAGGCCCCTCGGCACTCCCCGTCTCTTCGCCGATGGCGAAAAGATTCACCCTTTCCGGTTCAAGGAGATGAGCCCGGTCTTCCCCGAAGAACCGGAACAGACAGAATTTCCTTTCGTTCTCTGGTTTGGCCACTCGCTCTATTACTGGCTCCACAATACGCTCGTTCAGCACAGTGAGGTCCTGAAACGGGAATATGGCATCCTGTTCCTCGACTATCCCGACGGTTTTATCGAGGTCAATCCGGACGATGCCAAGTCGCTTAACGTCCGCGACGGCGAGAAGATTCGGCTCGTCGCTCCAGCGGGCGAGGCGACAACCACGGCCCGCGTGACGGCTGAGGTCAGACGAGGGATCGTATACGTACCCTATTTCCTCCAGGAAGTGGCTCGCCGCCTCAGGGGCGGCTACAAATCGGTCGAAGGCCGGACAGTCCACGTCCGGATCGAGAAGGCGGTCTAACATGAAGGGACGTCTCATACACAAGGATGACATCATCAGGCTTGTCGACCTTCTCAGGAAGGACCGGAGAGTGATCGCACCGTTTGAGGGCAAAGGCCGTGATTCCTATTTTGATGAGGTGACGGACGCAAACCGGGGGGCTGTCGCTCTCCATCTTCCGAACCCCTACTACCCGCCCAAGCGCTACGTGCTTCCCCACATCCAGAAACTGTTCCATATCAGCGACGGAGGCCGTCCGTCCGTCCTGGAGATCAGGGATGAGCCGCAGGTTGCGGTCTTCGGTATCCGTTCCTGCGATCTCGAAGGCATCTTTCACCTCGACCGTTTCTACCTGGGCAATACGTTCAAGGATAATTATTACGAGGCCCTGCGGAGTCGCCTCTTCCTCGTGAACATGGTCTGCACGGACACGGAGAGGGACATCGAAGACGACTGCTTCTGTGTTTGTGCGGACGCAGGCCCCGCCGCCCGTAATCATTTCGATCTCCAACTGATGGATCTGCACGACGCGAGCGGAGAGTTCATAGCCGTGGCCGGATCGCCTGCGGGCGAGGCCCTCTTTTCCCAGACCTTCTTCCATAAGGCGGGTCCGGAACACGTGGCGCGCAGGCAGAACGTGCTCGAAGAGGTCAGGAAACGCTTCAAGATCGCGACGAGCTGGTACTCGGCTGCCACGAAGTTCATCACCCAGGGCGGTATAAAGGACTCTACCTGGAAACACATCGGGGACCGTTGCCTTGAATGCGGCGGCTGCAGCTACGTCTGCCCGGCCTGCTCCTGCTTCACTGTCACGGATCGGAAGACCGGACCCGGGACCTGGGAACGGGTCCGCATGTGGGACGCATGCGCCCTCAGTGGTTTTACGAGGATGGCCGGAGGACACAATCCCCGCAAGGCCGTCCACGACCGCCGCAATCGCAGATTCTTCCGCAAACTCGGGCATATGTTCATCCAGAAGGAATTCGCGATGGCCTGCGTGGGCTGCGGACGCTGTGTCCGGGTCTGCCATGGCGACGTCGGAATGCCCACGGTCGTAGAGATCCTGCGAAGAGAGACCTCAACAACCGAGGCGACGGAGAGACCATGAACTGTTCGAACCACAACCTCTACCAGCCCTCGATCGCAGTACTGGACGGGGTCCGTGATGAGATCCCGGAAGTCAAAACATTCTACTGGCATTTCGAAGACCCCAAAAACCAGGTAGCGTTTAGGAACTTCATGCCCGGGCAATTTGGCATGGTCTCCGTCCTGGGCTCGGGTGAGATCGCCATCTCCCTGCCCCCATCGCCCACGGAGGAGAGGCTCTTCTTCACCACCCGCCGCGTCGGAAAGGTCACGACCGCGATGCACGCCCTAAAACCTGGCGACCGATTCGGCGTCCGCGGGCCGTACGGCAACGGGTTTCCCATGACCGATTATTACGGGCGCAACCTCATCGTCGTGGCCGGTGGAATCGGTCTCATTCCCCTCCGGTCGGTCATTATCTACGCGCTCCATAACCGCGACCGATACCAGAAGATACAGGTCTTCTACGGCTCACGCACGCCGAAGGAACTGATGTACACGGAGAACCTCAAGGAATGGCGCGCAGACACGGGATTTGAGTGTCACCTCAGCGTTGATCGGGCCGATGAAACCTGGAAGGATCATGTGGGTGTCGTCGGAAGCCTGTTCAAGAAACCCGGCGTGGAAATGCCCCTGGAAAACACGACGGTCTTCGTCTGCGGGCCCCCGATCATGTTCCGGTTCGTTCTCGCGGACCTCAGGACGATGGGCTATGAGAACAGGAATGTGGTCTCCACGCTCGAACGCTACATGAAATGTGGTGTAGGCAAGTGTGGCCACTGTTGTATCGGAGCGGCCTACGTATGCACGGACGGACCCGTATTCACGCTCGAACAGATCCACAGGCTCGGAGAGATCATCTAATGGAGGATTTTTCATCTGTGCTTGGAGAGGTGCTGAGAGGCAAGACCGCCTTCCTGGGAATCGGCAATACCGACCGTGGCGATGACGGACTCGGGGTCAGGCTGGCTGAAGCGATCCGGGATGCCGGAGTGGAAAATGTGTTCATCGGGGGCACAACCCCGGAGAACGATGTGACCGCGGTCGAGAAGTATGATACCGTTGTTTTCCTTGACGCGGTCCTTTCCCGCGGCGAACCCGGTTCGGTCGTGCTGATGGAGGCGACGGAGATCAAAGCCTTATTCCCGCAAGTCTCAACGCATAAGGTCTCGCTCGGGACGCTGGCAGGAATCGTCAGCGCAGGGAGAGGAACGAAGGTCTGGCTTCTGGGAGTGCGCCCCGTGTCGATGGGAATAGGCACGGATCTATCGGAGACCGTGAAGGAGACGCTGAGCGTGCTCAGCGGACTCATTGCGGCAGCAAAAGGAAAAGCGCAGGAACGATCGGAGAGGGAGAGCGTATGGAGCTGACACCGATGTACGCCGTGCTTTATGCGATGTTGCTTTGCGCAGCGGGCTCTCTGATTTCGATGGCCCATTCCTGGAGAAGCAGGGAGGTTGCAGGCTGGTTCACATTCCTGATCACGACCGCGGCCGGTATCCTCACGCTGTATTCCTCGGTTTGGACGATCATCCACGGTCCATCCCAGCCGGTTTCGTTCCCGCAGATCGAGATCTGGGGGTCAGTCCTCCGGTTCTCTCTCGACGGCCTCGGGTCCATCTTCCTCGGACTCATCTCCATCATCGCCATGCTGACGGCCCTCTACTCCATCTCCCACATGGAGCACTATGCGGAATACGGCGTGGCACGGTACTACCCCTGGTTCCTGCTCTTCATCATGGGCATGTACGGTATCGTCACGGTCACGGATACCATGGTCTTCTTCTTCATCTTCTGGCAGATCATGACCATTCCCTCTTTTGTTCTCATCCGGTACGAGTACAGGAAACCCGAGAACATCAGGGCGGCGAACAAGTACCTCATCATTATGGAAATTGCCTGTATCCTCGTCATGGCGGGCTCGGCCGTCCTGGTCTATACAGGCACCGTTCCGGAAAACATCGCCGGCCTGCCGAGGTTCGATTTCGATACGCTGCGCGAACGGATCATAGCAAAGGGCACGACCCCTCATGCCCTCTTTCCAGCCCTGGCGCTGATGTTTGTGGGGTTCGGTATCAAGGCCGGGATCTGGCCTTTCGGCCTGGCCTGGCTTCCTGACGCGCATCCCGCGGCCCCCTCGCCCGTGAGCGCGCTGCTCTCAGGCGTGATGATTAAGACAGGCATTTACGGATTGATGAGGACGTTTTTCTGGCTTGTCCCGAACGCGTCGGTCACCGGTTTCTCCCCGACATTCTGGGGATGGGTGCTGGCGGCCTTCGGCACCATCACGCTCGTGGTGGGCACATTTCAAGCCCTGAAGCAGGAACAGACAAAAAGGCTGCTCGCGTTCCACAGCATCGGGCAGATCGGGTATATCGTCCTGGGCCTCGGTGCCTGCCTGATCCTGCTGGCCGGCGGACCGGCCGTAACGGACCTTGCTATGATCGCCCTGGTCGGTGCGCTCTTCCACACGGTCAACCACGCCCTGTTCAAAAGCCTGCTCTTTCTTAACGCAGGTTCGATCCTGTCTGCCTCGGACACGCAGAACCTGAACAAGCTGGGCGGACTCATCCGATATATGCCCCTAACCGCGATCACCTGCCTCGTCGCCTCTTTTTCGATTGCAGGAGTTCCCCTGTTCAACGGGTTCGCAAGCAAATGGAGTATCTATGTGGCCACAGTTCTTGGCGGAAAGACGAACGGATTCCTCGCAGTCTGCGGACTATTCGGCATCCTCACGAGCGTCGTCACGCTCGCGTCCTTCATGAAATTCTTCGGCGTCAGCTTCCTCACGCGCGTGAGCCGCACGATTGACGACCACGTCAGGGCTGGGCATAAACTGGAGGTCGGTCTCCTGATGCAGGTCCCCCAGGTCCTGCTCGCGGCGGCGTGTGTCTTCCTCGGCCTCTTCCCGGCGGCCGGCTATATCCTATTCGGCGCCGCCCTTGCCTCCGGGCCGCAGGGAATCTCCAGGCTTCTGCCTCCCGTTCACGCCCGCCTCCCGGGGCTCCTGACAGGCCTGGACCCCGTCTCGGGTTCGGCCGTCTTTGTCCCCCTCCTGGCCGCGGGTGTTCTCATCCTTCTCATGATCCTGGCGGCTGCGTTCGCAGGGCTCGGCGGAGCGAAACGGCGCAAAGCGGAGGTCTGGCTCTGCGGATACGACAGGGAAGCGGATTTCCACCGCTACGGCGCCCATAACCTTTACGGAGAAATAAAGGATTTGTTCAGCAGGAAAAGATACTGGCCGGCACGGGCCCGGGAAGCCCCGCCGAGTCGCGGGGTGAAGGGACACAGTAGAAGTGACACTGCATGATCGGGAAGCCCGGCCCTATGCCCGCCTGCGGCGGACAGGGGCGCGGAGCTTCACAAGGCAGGGACATTCATGGGTTCTCGCGACATTCTGAACAAAATAAGGGAGAGTTACGGGGCGTCGATTACGCGCGCAGACATACCTGCGGACAACAGGCTCCTGCTCTTCATCAACCGTGATTCCGTCAAACCCCTCGCAGGCTATCTTTTCCGTGACCTCGACGCACGCTACTGTGCGGGAATCGGTATGGATGACAGGCCCTATTCCGGTGATTTCCTCGTGTCCCATGACTTCGCTTTCGATAGAGAGAATGTCCTCGCCAGCCTGATTGTCCCGGTCCCGGCCTCGGACCCAAAAATCCCGAGCATTTCAGAGGTCGTTCCCGCAGCCAGCTGGTCCGAGCGCGAGATGCGCGATCTCGTCGGCATCATGGTGGAAGGATGCCCCAATCCGAAACGGCTCGTCCTTCCGGACGGCTGGCCCGAAGGGAACCATCCCCTTCGGAAGGATGTCCCCTGGAACTATGTGCCCGAAGATTTTGATGACCGGAAGACCTACCCGTTTGATGATCCTCCCCCCGGAACCACAGTCGTTCCCTTCGGCCCGTTTCATCCCACTCTTGACGAACCTGCCCATTTCAGGCTGTACGTGGAAGGCGAATTTGTCCGCGGGTGCGAATATCGCGGATTCATGGTCCACCGCGGCATCGAGAAACTGGCCGACTCGGTCATGACCTATAACGAAATCCCCATGCTGGCCGAACGCATCTGTGGCATCTGCGGATGCGTGCACGCTGTCACCTATGCCCAGGCTGTTGAGCAGGCTGCGGCCGTCAAGCCCACGCCGCGGTCAGAATTCATTCGCACCCTCATGCTTGAAATCGAACGCCTCCACAGCCACGCGCTCTGGGTCGGGCTCGCGGCTCACATCCTCGGATTCGACACGCTCTTCATGCAGAGCTTCCGTATCCGGGAACCCATCATGTGGCTGGCAGAGAAGATCACGGGGAACCGTAAGACCTACGCTCTCTGCCTCATCGGCGGCGTCCGATGGGACATCACGCCCGACCTGAGGGCGGAGATCAGGCGCGTGCTGGACAGGATCGAGAAGGAATGGAAAGGCGTTTTCGACGCCGTGAAGGGTGACCGGAACATCATGGCCCGTTCGAAAGGCATTGGCCTCACGGACAAACAACTCGTCAAGGATTTCTCCCTGCTCGGGCCCATCGCCAGGGCTGCAGGAGTGGATATCGACGCGAGGCGAGACCACCCGTATGCGGCCTACGACAAGGTCGAATTTAACGTGGTCACCCAGGAAGGCGGAGACGTCTGGGCACGGATCGTGGTCCGTGTCCTTGAAGTGTTCGAATCGATCAGGATCATACGGCAGTGCCTCGAAAAGATGCCCGAAGGCCCCATCCTGGCCGAACCCGCAGCAGAGTTGCCCGCGGGCCGTATCGGGACATCCTCGGTCGAAGCCCCGCGCGGCGAGGCTCACCACTTCGTGGTCACGGGAGAGGAAAACAGGCCCCGGCGCTGGCGTGTGCGCGCGCCAACCTACCAGAACCTCCAGGCCATCCCGGCCATGATCAAGGACCAGCGTCTGGCAGACATGACCATCTCCCTCGGCAGCATCGACCCCTGCTTTTCCTGTACGGACCGCATGGAGATCGTCGACATCCGGACCGGTGAGATGAGGGTCTGGAGCCGGGAAGAGCTGCAGGCAGGCACGACAACCATCACAAGGAGAAGATCATGAAGGGGTTCGTGGCGGCCTTCTTTTACTCCGTGTTGAACCTGGTCCTGGTCCTGCTGGTCGCGCCCCTGTTCGACGGCATCACCCGCAAGGTCACCGCGGTCGTGCAGTCCCGCAAGGGACCGCCCATCACCCAGTCCTACATAGACCTCATGAAACTTCTGATCAAGGAAGATATTGAAGTGGGCGATTCCCCTGTCATGCAGAGATTCTCGGCCCTGCTCTCTCTTGCGGCGATCCTGTCCGTGGCCCTGCTCATTCCCATGGGTGCCTCCGCGCCCCTGGCCGGATATGCGGATTCCATCCTGCTCATTTACCTGCTAACCCTCGCAGGCACATCGGTTCTGCTCGCTGGCCTGGCCGCCGGTTCCCCTTATTCCCTCATCGGCATGAGCCGCGAGATGATGGCCATGATGACGCTTGAGCCCCTGATCGCCATTGCCATCATCATGGCCGCCACCCATGCCGCGTCCCTGAGGCTCGATGCCGTATTCGGCGGCGCGGGATACCCGGGAACTCACACCCCCTGGTCCGGCATCCTCATCCTCGGTGTGATCGCTTTCGCCCTTCAGGCCTTTGTCGGGCGCATGCCATTCGATGTGACAGAGGCCGAGACCGAAATCATGGAAGGTCCACTCATGGAGTACTCAGGGCCGAAACTGGCCCTCTTCAAATATGCCCGGATGGCAAAGATGTTCGTGTACACGGCCCTGTTCATTGCGCTGTTCGTGCCTCGCATTTCGACCGGTTTTTACCTGACGGACCTGCTGGTCTTCCTCGCCGAACAGGCCGTGCTCATGCTTGTCGTGACCTTGATCGCAGCCACCCATGCACGCTACCGCATCGATCAGGTCGTCCGCTATTACATCATCCTGTTCATCCTGGCCCTGCTGGCGCTCCTGCTGGCCGTGCTCGGATCATAGGGAGGGATCGTGTACCTACTCAGCAAGATCAGAGAAACCATCCTCTGCCTGAAGGCGGGGCGCGTCACCCTGCCGTACCCGGTCAATCCGCGCCCTGTACCGGAAAGATTCAGGGGACGCCCGCTGTTCCACCCCGACAAATGCATCGGCTGCGCGGGCTGTGCGAATAACTGCCCGGCCCGGGAGATCCTGATCGCGGATCAATGCCAGGAGATGCGCGTGGTGATGTACCTTGGCCGCCGGTGCACATACTGCGGACGCTGCGCGGACCTGTGTCCGGAGAAAGCCATCACCATGAGCCACGAATACGAGAACGCGACACCGAAGATTGCTGATATCAGGCAGGACCTTGAGATCTGGATGGGGACGTGCCAGAGGTGTGGACGCTGTTTTAAGAACGCGGGCCCTCTTGACCAGCTCATGATGAAAGGGTATCGGTTCGATGATCTGAGTGCCGAGCTCTGGGTCTACCGGTCCAGGGCGTACCTGGACAAGGAACCCGTGGTGAAAGATATCGACATCGAACTGGGCTGACGGGAGAAGAGAGATGTTAAAAGAATTCCTCAAGAAATATTTCAGACGGTCGCTTTGGGTGTACCACTGTAACAGCGGCGGATGCAACGGATGCGACATCGAGGTCGTCAACGTGCTGACGCCCTACTATGATGTCGAGCGTTTCGGCATCAAGCTTGTGGGCTCACCGCGCCACGCCGATGTGATGCTCTGCCAGGGCCCCGCGGGCCGTGCCACAGCCTCCGCACTGAAGCGGGCATACGAAGCCGTCCCCGAGCCGAAGCTCGTGTTTGCTGTGGGGTCCTGTGCCTCCGGGGGAGGAATCTGGCACGATACCTACAGCATCATCGGACCCATTGAGAAAGTGATCCCCGTCCATTTCTACATTCCGGGCTGTCCTCCCCGTCCCGAGGCGATCATCTACGGGGTGGCGTTGGCCCTCGGCCTGGTCGAGAAGAAGGCCGTCCCCATGGAATATCATCCCGTAAAGCTTCCGATCGTTCGCTACCATCCTGAGGACATCCATTTCCAGAACGGGTGGCCCGTCTATGATAGGCTCGAAAAAATCTGATCTTTTGTTGGACGGGAGGCCCGAGACAGCCCGGGTCCAGGGACTTATCCGGCCATGAAATCCTTGCTATGAGAAGCTTCCCTGTTTGAGAGAATCATCGCGATGAAGGCTTCTCTCACCTCCAATAATCTTTGAATGAGAATGGCATTTTCTTCTGCGGTCAGTCTTGGATCGATCACGGATTTTACGAACAGGTCTTCTGACGTTTCTCCAGGCGTCAATCCCGTCGATGGGGAAAGAAGTTTCGGGTCCATCTTCTTTTGGACAAGGGAAAACCTTATTCTTTGAATAAGCTTACCCGTTGAGGTTTGTCTGAACATATCTTCTACCTCAATTAGTTTAACGACGGTTTTGGCCGAAATAAACGGCATCCAAGAAATATATAGGCCTGATTTTCAAAAAGACAAGGGGGGATCGAGAACATTTTCAAGCATCTTGGTGGGATGTAAAGGTCAGACCCCCACCCAAGGTTGTACAGGCCGCCTATTCATGAGCTAAAAAAGGGTGTACTCCTCGGCCGACTTATTTATGGGCTTTCTGACGGTTCAAACCTTATTACCACATTTGTGGGGCAGCCGGATTTAACAAAAGGGGGCGGTCCAGGGGTGTGAATATCTGCGATCTATCCCCTGTTTCCAACACCTCAAAACAGCTACGATTTGATATTCGAATATCCAATCTAACGGTAGTGGAGAAAACCGAATATTGCAAGAGCCTTATGCTCGCCCTCACTCATGGACGCTTGATTGGTGAGCCTCGAAATATCTAACGATAAGTTTGCTCGTTAGAAAGAGATAATTTGACAGGGACTGTCAGATCAAGCGTCAATCAGGACAGACAAAGAACCGAGGCGGCATGAAGAGGGTCTACCGGGAAGAATAGATGAGAAGTGAACCAATATCACTATTCACAAAAAAGAAGGGATGAAAGGGAGAATTATATTTTGCAATGCCCCTTATGTTCTTTCTGGATGAGTTTCGGGATCTCGAATTCACAGGGAACCTTGGTCTGACAGAGGCCACATCCTGCAATCGTGACCCCGTATTCTTTATTTTTGTCGCGTCGGATAACTCCATAGCTGTATTCGGAACATTTGTTCTTATCGTGACCTTTTGCCGTGATCGCCCCGGCTGGACAGCGGGCCGCGCAGGTTCTGCAGGTTTTGTTGAAGTAATAAAGGCAATTGGCCCGGCGATGGGGATAGACCTTTTTGGAAGCCTTGAGGGGTAAATCCGTCACCACGCTTCCTACCCGTATGGCCTTGCCCTTTGCCGTAATCAACCCATCACTCAATCCAAAAGTCCCGAGACCGCAGGCGTACGCAATATGGCGTTCAGACCAGTTCGAGGCGAACCCCACCCGGGGAGACTTAAGCCGTCTGAAGTGTGGAGAGTTCATCGGCGCAACAGCTTTGTATCCCTTCTTCTGCTGTAAGGATACAACGTGATCTCTCAGCTTGACGTTGGTTTGTTCACCGAAATTTCGGGCATGGGCCCAGAGCAACGACGGGTACGTGTCTTCTTTTCGGTTACTCTCACGGATATCTTCGGATGCCGGAAGGACCCAGGAGATGACGGATAGTTTTTTTCGGTCTTTGCTTTTTCCAAATGTCAGATCAAAGATGTCGCCGGGAGTGTAGTGGAACTTTCCAATGATCTTTTTATACTGTCTGAATAGTGGATCATCCCCTGAGGCGAAT
>Ga0209048_10005151_pt1 | contig 12376 bp, 10 predicted proteins | sample FrelakmetCRP12CR_FD_187146 | JGI IMG/M metagenome (GOLD analysis project Ga0209048, IMG submission 187146) | Freshwater lake sediment microbial communities from the University of Notre Dame, USA, for methane emissions studies - CRP12 CR (SPAdes)... | ecosystem: Environmental > Aquatic >... | reverse complement strand
AGGTCTGGCGTGCGCTTGTAGAGGACTGGAACCAGAGCAAGGTGCGGATCGACAACATCACCCGGATGAACGCTGGTGTAGGTATCGGGGACACCGTCAAGATCTCAACAATACCAAACGAGATCGAAGCAACGAGGGTTGTTCTCGCTCCGCCAGAGGACTTACCAAAAAATATACAAATCGCCAATAATCCCCATGTGATGAATGCGCTGATCGATTTTCCGGTGACAAAGAACGATTCAATCCCCATCCCGCTCGGGCTTCACTTTGTTCAACCGCAACTCATCTTGTTTAAGGTAATTGAGATTGAGCCCGAAGAAGCGGTGATAATCACTAAAAACACGAAAATCGAGTTTTCGGACAAACCCGCGCTAGGATTGGAGGGGCTAGATCTGCGTTCGTATGAAGACATTGGCGGGCTCAAGGATGAACTTCAGAGAGTTCGCGAAACGATTGAACTTCCAATACGTCATCCAGAAATCTTCCAAACGTTAGGTGTTGAACCACCTAAGGGGGTACTTTTGTATGGCCCCCCAGGTACAGGAAAAACCCTTATTGCTAAAGCCGTCGCAGGAGAAAGCGGTGCGCATTTTATCCATATTGCAGGTCCAGAAATAATTTCGAAATATTATGGTGAGAGCGAGCAGCGCCTCCGTGAGGTATTCGAGGAAGCCCGGGAGAACGCCCCCTCAATCATCTTCATTGACGAGCTGGACTCGATCGCACCCCGGCGTGAGGATGTGACCGGGGAGGTCGAACGTCGGGTTGTTGCCCAGATTTTAACTGAAATGGACGGGCTTGGAAAACGGGGAAAAGTTGTAGTGATTGGTGCTACCAACCGTGTTGAAGCGATCGATGTTGCACTTCGTCGCCCGGGGAGATTCGACCGGGAGATCGAGATTGGTGTCCCTGCGGAGCCGGACCGGATTGATATTCTGAAGATCCACACCCGCGGCATGCCGCTTGCGGAGGATGTGAGTCTCGAAGTGCTCGCCCAGCAGACACACGGATTTGTGGGTGCCGACCTTGCCGCGCTTGCCCGAGAGGCTGCGATGCGTGCCCTTCGCAGATACATCCCAAATCTTGATCTTAAGGTGAAAGAGATTCCACAAGAAGTACTTGTTACGTTTAAGGTGCTCGCTGCAGATTTCCGAGACGCCCGGCGGGACGTGGGCCCCAGCGCGATGCGCGAAGTGATGCTCGAAGTCTCGCATGTAAAATGGGAGAATGTCGGAGGGCTTGAAGCAGCAAAGATCGAGATACGCGAGGCAATCGAGCTCCCGCTTACCAATCGGCAGAAGGTCGAAGATATGGGGATCGAGCCACCGCGTGGGGTCCTCCTTTACGGTCCTCCGGGAACGGGAAAAACGCTCATCGCAAAGGCGGTGGCAAGCGAGAGCGGAGCGAACTTTATCCCGATCCGCGGCCCGCAGCTTCTCTCAAAGTGGGTGGGCGAGAGTGAGCGGGCGGTGCGCGAGGTATTCAAGAAGGCACGGCAGGTCGCCCCCGCAATCATATTTTTTGATGAAATTGATGCGCTTGCACCCGCCCGCGGGTCGTCCAGTGATTCACATGTCAGCGATAATGTCCTCAACCAGATCCTGACTGAGATGGACGGGCTTGTCGAGCTCAAAGATGTGGTCGTTATGGGAGCGACCAACCGGCCGGATATCGTGGACCCGGCGCTCCTTAGGGCGGGCAGGTTCGACCGGCTTGTGTATATCGGTGAGCCGACACAGGATGACCGCAGGAAGATCATCGGCATCCACACGCGGTTCATGCCCATTGAGGGCTCCGTTTTTGAGGAGATCGTCCGGCTTACAGCAGGATATAGTGAAGAGGCAGTAGGCGGACTCGCTGAAAAATGGGGAAAGGATCGGAAGGTAACCGCTGATCAGATGAAAGCGACAATTGAGGAGAAGGATGACAAGGACACCGGGCTCCCGACCGGTTCACGCCGGAGACGGATTATCGATCTCATGCATGAGAAAGGGCTCGCGCTCACTGATAAAAAACGCGATGCAATTATCACGACAATCGCGCAAAATACTGACGGTTTCGTGGGATCAGATCTTGAGGCACTCTGTCGGGAAGCCGGTATGCTTGCACTCCGTGAAGGTGCAACAACAGTCACCATGCGCCACTTTGAGGAAGCCCAAAAGAAAGTACACCCGATGATGAACGAGCGGTTACGGGACTATTACGGCAAGATCCAGCAGCATTTCAAAGGCGGGTTGCCAAAGCAGGTGCAGCCCCCGGAATACCAGTAATACGATCATTCATTTTTCCCGGTACCACCCCACCTGCCCTTTTCCTGCAATTGACCCGGTTGCCTTGACATAGAGAACGTGTATGTGCAGCACGGGAAGATCAGGGACGCTACGGACGGTTCAGGGAAACCTGGTGCGGACGCGGTGCATGAGTGAATCCGGGGATTATTCTGCGACAAATCGGCTGAAATCCACACAAACCTTTTAAAGAGCCTGTAAAATATATTAGCCGGTACAATCCGCTATGGCAACCGTCACCAAGATCGAAGATGTTTCCATAAGTGCGAAACCAAAGAAGCGGTCGACCGGTATTGTGGGGCTCAACCTCCTGCTGGACGGGGGGTACCCTGCCGGTTCTATTATCATGATGTACGGGACGCCGCTGTCAGGAGTGGACATCGCGGCACAACAGTTCTGGAAGGTTGAAGGAGAGGAAGGGACGTACATGATGAACGACGGCGATATAGACGCCGGTATGGTGGATGTGACAGAACTTCATCCCGAGATGTACCTGCCGCAGATGGCAGGCGGAAGGATTGTCATTGATTCCCTGTCCACTATGGTCAGCAAGTACGGCATCGACGGGGCCCTCAAATTCTTGCACCTCGCCCGCGAAGAGATGAGAAAACGCGGCGCAAACATGGTGTTCATCGTCTATACCGGTGTCCACACACCCATGGAGATGACTAGGCTGATGCGGTCAGCGGATGTTGTCATGGAGTTCAGGAGCGAACCCAGCCAGAACGAGATCATGCGGACACTTGCCGTGCAGAAGATAAAAGATGCGGCAGCCCCCGCCCGCATGCTCCCGTTCATCATCACCGATCACGGGATCGAAGCCTCGACCACATCAAGGGTCGTATAATAAAAATCCTTTTTTTAAAAAAAATTTTATTACAATGCGAGCCGGACTTCCTTTGCCGCCTCGCACATGTTCTTCAGCTTAGCAAACGCCGCACCCCGTGTCCGCATCCGCATACCGCAGTCGGGATCGATCAGCATCGTTCTGGGCCCGAAGATTTCCACGCCTTTCTCTATCCGCTGCCTGATTATGGCAACGCTCTCGACGGTATCGGTACTCGAGTCCACGCAGCCGTACCCGATCATCCGCCCCAAGAGATCCCGGCGGGAGAGGAGATCGAGGTTTGCCGGGTTGTTTGAGAATTCGAAGTCGAACACGTGCACATTGAACTTCAGGATCTCATCAATCACATTCCCCAGATTCCCGCAGACATGCATGCAGACCGGTACCCGCAGGGATTTGGTGAGCATGTCAATCGCCTGTTTTGCCGTTGAAAGGTCGGCGATCCCGGTCGAGAGGATCGGTTCGTCGACCTGCAGGAGGGTGATCCCTGCAGCTTCAAGGGCCTGTGCCTCTTGGACGAGGGCTGCGGCGAGATCTACTGCCAGTTCCTCCTTGTTCCGGTACATCGGGGTGCTGATGTGCAGGCCATGGGCAAGGGTAGAAGGACCTGTGATGATCCCTTTGATACGGGGGGATTTGGTCTTTGCATACTTCGTATCCGCAACCGTGATCGGTGATGCAGACGGCTGGATCTTCCCGATCACTTCCTGCCCCTTGATGCCCGGGAGTTTTCCTGAAAACGCCCCGATCATGTCGCCCCGCACCTGCCCATCTGAAATGATATCTATCCCCGCGTTTATCTGGTCAGCAACTGCAATCTCGACCGCAGCGTGCAGGGGGTCAAAAATGCTCCTCAACCCGCCGCGTGTCACGACGGGATAACTCCCAACTACGGTCGTCGCGAGCACTTTGTTGATAAAATAATCTTTCATGGCTCTATGGCACCAGCCGGTGCATGTCACGCGGGAAGAGCACCGCCTCCCGCACGTTTGAAAGCCCGAGCATTGTCATGATTAGACGTTCCGCTCCCAGTCCCCAACCCGCATGGGGGGGCATTCCGAACCGGAACGGGCGCAGATAGAACTCGAAGCTCTCGGGGTTGAGCCCCTTCTTTCTGATCTGCTGCACAAGCAGGTCATGCTGATGGACACGCTCTGCGCCGCTTGCGAGCTCCATCCTCGGGTGCATCAGGTCAAACGCTTTGCAGATTGAAGGGTCATGCTCGTACGGCATCGCATAATACGGGCGGATCTCGGTCGGCCAGTCCACGATAAAGTAATGCTCTCCCATCTCGGCGCCAATCACCCGCTCTGCGGCAGAGCCGATATCGTCCCCGTACTTGATCGGCTCCTCGATCTTTTTTTGTGCAATTGCGATTGCATCGGAATAGAGGAGCCGTGGAAACGGGGATTTGGGCACCGTAAAATCGGTACACCCGAGGTTTGCGAGCTGGTAACTACAGTTGTCATAAACGTGCTGATAGGTATGCACGATCAGGTCTTCGAGAATGCGCATCACCCCGTAGTGGTCGGTGAACGAGACTTCGATATCGATACTTGTCGCTTCATTGAGGTGCTTTGTCGTATTATGCTCTTCAGCCCGGAAGATCGGGCCGATCTCGTACACCTTTTCAAAGCCAGCTGCCATCATCATCTGCTTGTACAGCTGGGGGCTCTGGTTCAAAAACGCCTCCTTATCGAAGTACGCAATGGGGAAGAGTTCTGTCCCCCCCTCGGTGGCTGCAGCGACGATCTTGGGGGTATTGATATTGATGAACCCTTGATTGAAAAAGAATGTATTGATCGCATGCATCGCAGCGCTGCGGATCTGGAAGACTGCGGTAACCCTCGGGCGCCGGGCATCGAGGAACCGTGCATCGAGCCGGGTGTCGAGGTCCGCCTGCACTTTCTCTACCACGTCAAGCGGGAGCGGGCTCTCGCACATGTTGAGTATTTCGAATAGTTCCGGCACAAGTTCCCTGCCACCCGGCGCCTTGTCGATCGCTTTCACGGCACCTGCCACCCGCACGACCGATTCGCGGGAGACTGCCTTTGCAGCGGCGAGTACGGCTTCGCTTGCTTTCTTCTTCGGGATGGTGACCTGAATAATCCCCGTCCTGTCGCGAATCAGAAAGAAAGCAAGACCGCCGAGGTCGCGCACTTCGTGAACCCACCCGACGACCTCCGCAGTCCCGCTGGCTGGCGTGACTGACCCTATTGGTATCCGCATCAGAATCCTATAATGTTAAGTCACGGGGGATAATGGATTTTTGGGAGTACACCACGTTAAAATAGCGCCAATCCCTCTGTACGATATAATGAGTAGAGAAAAGGGACTCGCGGTACAGCCCCCGCGGACCGAACCCGTCGGTGGGATGGGCACTGGCACGAAAATCTTACTAGGAGTTCTCGTGCTCGTCCTCATCCTGCTTGCTGCAGTCATTCTCACCCTCACGGTTTCCACCGCGAACCCGGAACAGGGTGCAACCCATCCCTATACATCCATCTATGCTGTTTCGGTCCCTGAAAGCGAGGCGACAAACATCGGGACCACGAGAATCGTCACACCTGGCGGCGAGTACCCGGACTTTTACTGACCGATGAGCAGGGCACGTAGGCTTCCTGTTCCTTAAAAAAAAGAAAAAAAATTTCAGATCATCGGCATCGGGACCGGCACGTCGCGATAGTCCGGCCCACCCTTCAGGTCGATTGTTTTGATCGTTTGGTTGATGTTGGCAAGATCTGTCGCGATAATTTTGCTTGTTGAGACCGTATAGAGGCTGTTCTCAATATAGAGCGAGCGTTTCACCTCGTTTGCCGAACTGCCATAGTAGTAGTACCCGGTTGAAGCCGTCCCGTGCTCGACGGTGCCGCGGAGCACAAATCCCTTATCCGGGTTGACCCCGAAGACGTATGCCCCGTACCAGACCTGCTGCTGGTTATTGTAATACCCGGGTTTCTGGACGACCGGCACAGTTGTGACCTGCCGGACCGGGAGGACGAGCAGGTTCTTGCCTTTGTCAAACAGGAACGCCTTGTGGTCGTACAATGCTGCCGAATCGGTGCCCGAATCCCCGATCTCGACCTTTCCGACCTGTTGGGGGTGTTCGACATCGGTCACATCAAAGAGCGCGAGCTTGACCCCGCGGGTGGAGACCCCGCCCCAGTCGTTGGTTGCTGTCTCCTTCCCCACTCCGATGATATGGGTGCTGTCGTACGGGTGCAGGTAATCGGAGTAGCCCGGGATCTTGAGCTTGCCGAGGATCTTCGGGTGCTCCGGTGATGAAAGATCGATAACAAAGAACGGGTCTATCCGCTTGAACGTCACCATGTAGAGCCGGTCCCCGATGAACCGGGTAGAGTAGATCTTCTCCTGCTCGGCGATGTGGGTCAGGGAGCCGATCGTCTTCATGCTGCCATCAAGCACAAAGACATTGTTGTACTCGTACTGGCCCTGGGTCGTCCAGACATCAGAGGTTGTGGCAACCCGGAGGTTGCCATTGTACTCGTCCATCGCAAACTGGTTCTTTAAGGAACCGGACACCTCGCCCTGCGCCACGTATGCGATGTTCCCGCTGTTGATCCCGATCTTATGTATGATGGTGGTGGTCTGGTCATACTCCCGTTTGCGGATTGATTCCTGTTCACCGCTCTTCATCTCTGCAATGAGCGCCTGTTTATCAGGCTCGCTTAATTTGTTGAAGTCTTCGTACAGAATCGGGGCGGAGGCTGAAGAACCGGATGGTACGCTGACTTTTTCGGCTGCAACCGCGATCTGCGGGCCGCCTGCATACGTCCGGTATACCGGGTGCCATTTCTGGTAGCTGACGTACATCGCGTCCTGCGAGACGTACAGGATGTTCCCGGACCCGATCAAAAACGTCTTTGCGTCCTTCTCCCCGCCGGTGGTCGCGTCGAGCGCGGTCACTGTCGAAAAGACGTAATTATACTCGGGGTTGTCGAAGTAATAGACATCCGGCTCAGCGATAACCTTACCGCTATCCCGGACCGCAGGAACGACGATATCGTCATACGAATACACGTTCTCGCGGGTGAGCATGTACACCATTCCCCGGATCATGCGGGCATCCACATAATCGCCGTCAATCGTGTAGTCCTTTACGACGTCCGGGCTCTTCCTGTCTGAGATATCGTAGATAATGGCATGGGTAACCGGGTTCGAACGGTAGTACGGTGGCATGATCGCAGCCTTCTCCATGCCCATGGAACTCTCCCTCATGGTCCGGACAGGTATATCAGAATTGCCCGTTGAAAAGAGCACGAGCCGGTCGCCGGTAAAAAAGATCTCTTTTACAGTATCCTCAATCTCGGTCTCGGAGATGATCTTGGCGCCCTGTGCGGGATACGCATCCACGATGATAAGACTGCTTCCCGAGATGATGTAGATATACCGGCCGTCATTTTTGATAAAGTCCGGCTCATCGACACCGGCAACCTGCACGTTTGTTGTTGAGTAATCGGTTGTTCCGGTACTCCCAATGAAGTCGGCAGAGCTCTTCGCCGCACCCTGCGTCGCCATCGAAGGCGCAGCAACGGTTGCCTCCGCAAACCGCACGGATCCGTCCGTTACCCCGTATCCGGACTCCTGCGCTTTCTCTGTATTCTCCTTGATGTACTGTTTTATCTCGTCAGCGGAGCTGAACTTTTTGATATTCCCTGCTGGCGCCATCGTAGTGGTGCCCATGCACCCGCAGGCAAGGAGTGCACAGAGCAGCATGAGTGTTGCTGCCAGCATAAGGGTCGCGTGTCGCGTCATGATGTATCATGCAGGCTATTGGTAAGAAAGGCTCATAATATTTGCTTTAACTTCAAAAATATTCGCAATTATAAGTTTTTTGATTTTTTATCAATCCCCTCCGGTTATTGCCGCTCTGTAGCCCGGGTCAGCTGCTCCACATTGCTTTTTGTGAAGAACCCGTCAAAATCCCCGTACCGCTGAATATACTCGGTGACAAGCATCGTATGTGGAGACGGTACGGTGAAGATCTGCCTGAGTCCCTCTTGTGGGGAACCGACAAGGTCGAGCAGGAACTCCATCCCGTCATCCTTCAGTGCAGCGACGGTCTCCACAATCTTTTCGGTACGGAATGCGATATGGTGCACCCGGGTCCCGTAGTTGTGGATGAATTTTTCCGTGGGCCCCGATGCACCATCCCCGGTGTCAGGCATGATGCCCGAGGTGAATACCATGGCAAAGTCGTCTTTGGTGCGCCGCGCCACGCTTGTGATCGAGTTGAGCGACCTGACGTACACAGCGAAATCGTAATGGTAGTTGGTGAGCGAAAGGAATTCCAGGATTGCAGCGTTGCGTTCCTGCGCCCGGACCCGTGTCGCTGCATGGTCGAGCACCGAGATGCCGGTCTGGTATCCGGAGGAGGTTTTGGGCAGCATGGGTTCTTCTGTGATCCCGGAAAAAGGAAGATATGAGCGGTGGTCGTCCCCGTGCCATTCGACAACCCCCAGAGAGTTTCCCGTGAACTGAGAAGGCAGGGTCTGGATGAACAGGCCGTGCCGGAGCTTGACCGGGGTATCGGTTAGGAATGCAACCCCCCGCTCTTTCTGGATGGCAACATACTCCCGGATGTCCGGTGTCGTAAAGACCAGCGTTTCGAGCCGGGTATTGGGGAGGGTTCCTGCTACTGGGGCGCTATTGAACCCTTCAAATGGGTTATACCCCCTGTTCCGCGAGCGGAGGATCAGCGAGGGCGATCCTGCGCATGAGAGTATGAACGTGGATGCGGCTGGATCAGAGAATGCCTCATCGCATGTATGCCCGGTATATCGCAGGAGTTCCCTTGTTGCGGGAAGCAGCCGGTCCTTCTCAACATTGATGATGACGGCATCAAGCCCGCCCACGAGCCCTTCGAGCCCGGCATTCCGTCGTGCGTCAAGGACCGCCGGTGCACGGCCGAGAAGCTCAGTCTCCTGTTCAGAGAGATCCTCTGCAATTTCATCCTTCCCCATTATCTCACTTGCCGGATGTACAGAATAATCCGGCACCAAGGTAATAATGCTGGCGAATCCGATAATTTCAATGATCAACCATATTTATAAAACCGTATAATATGGGAATATGGTGAACGCATGAGAACTGCTTATAAACCAACCTACTCCTTCCTCATCCTGCTGGTTGCACTCATTCTTATCAACACTGTGCTTGCCCGGTTTGCGGTCCTTGCAGTTCCGTTTGGAAATGTTCCAGGAGTGTCCAGCCTGTATTTCGCGGTTGCTGTTATGATCCTTTTTACCCTGTGGTTCGGCGGCTATGGAGCAGTTGCTGCGTACGTTGGCACATTCATCGGCTCCGGTGTGCTCTCAGGTATGCCCCCTGCGGTCATCTGGTATTGGTCGCTTGCGGGACTCTGGCAGGTACTGATCCCGCTCGTCGCCCTGCGGATGCTTGATGTTGACGTAAGCTTGGGCAAACGCCGTGATATTATTATTTTTGTCATCTTCGGCATCCTTGTCAACAACGCATTCGGGGCACTTTGGGGTACAGTCACGCTCTCGCTCGGCAACGAGATCGCGTGGACCCAGGTTTCACCGGCATTTTTTGCATGGTTTATCGGAAACGTCATCGTAACAGCTCTGATTGTGCCGCTCGCGCTTCGGTATGTGACACCGAAAATAGAAAAATCAAAGGTCTTTGTACGGCACTACTGGGACTAATTTTTTTATAAAAATCCCCACAAAATCCCTTTTTAAAAATTATTTTTTCGCTGACTGATCGTCGGGGTGACCGGTCATACGGACGGTCATAAATACGAGCGGGATGAGCAGGTAACACGACATTGAATATGATGGTGAAAAAAACGAGACACCAATTGCCAGCAGTGCAACGAGTGGCAGTACCATGCCCCGGCGCATTCCGTTTACTGCGGCAATGGTACTGATCTCAGCAGATGTAATACCGGGGTTGTGTACCACGTAGTACCATTGGCAGAGAAAGAGGATCCCGATGATGAACATGTTGGAATGAAACAGGTCGACGGCAATTGGCACCTCCGAATAATCCCCGCTCAAGTTTGTGGTAAATGGCATGAACACGATGAATGCAAGGATGAGCAGGTTTATCCGGATCAGTACCGGATCCACCGTGCGGACAAAGTGGAACTGACGGTGGTGCAGGAGCCAGAACGAGGCAAGGATAAAAAAGGCAATGAAAAACATAACGAATTCCGCATACATCGCCATCACGTGTGCGGGAACCTCGGTGGTTGCCTGATCCTTTGTGAAGACCGGTGCGGAAAGGCCGACCACAAGCAGGGTCATCGCAAACGCAAAGATGCCGTCGACCAGCGCCTCAACCCGGTTTTTGGATATCTGGTAATCGCGTACCGGTTCCTGCCCGCTCATGAACACCTGTCCTGCCAATAGATAATCTCCATCCGGTCTCCTATGAAAAATAGGAACAGGCAGCTTTTATGTGTTTGCAACTGCCGCTCTATCACACATCTTTATCCATCTCCTATGCACACGATCTCATGGTAGCAATAGTATGAAGATCCTTGGAATCAACGGGAGCCCGAAAGGCGAAAAAAGCCAGACGCGCCGGCTTGTTATGGCGGTGCTCGAAGGGTCACGGAAGGCCGGGGCGGACATTACATTTGTAGACATCTGCGGTCTTGAGATCCGGTACTGCACAGCATGTGGGACCTGCTATGCAAAAGGCGAGTGCATCTATAATGACGATTTTCCGGAGCTGTTAGAAAAAATGTTGGAAGCGGACGGGATTGTGCTCGGTTCCCCCAATTACATCAACTCGGTCACTGCCCAGCTCAAGACAATGTTTGACAGGATGGCGGACTCAATCCATTGCCAGTACTTTACCGGGAAGTACGGGTGCGCCGTGTCCACAGCAGGGGGGTCAATGGCTGATGAGGTTGCAGAGTACATGAACAAAACCCTGCTGAGCCTTGGTGCTACAACTGTCGGGAAGGTGGGGGTTAACCTGATGGGCAACCCTGATGCGATCGTTCCTGCAGAGAAGAAGGCAAAAGAGCTCGGGAAAAAGCTTGCAGACGCGATCAGGATGAACTGGAAAGATCCTGAGCAGTCAAAGGTCCAGGCTGAACGCAGGGAGTACTTCAAACATCTGGTACTGGCTAACAAGGATCTCTGGAAACACGAGTATGACCACTGGAAGAGGATGGGCGGATTATAATCCTTCAAAAGTACTTTTTAATTCTTTTCAAACGGTATCCGGCTGTGACGGTACCGATCGTCTGAGCTCGATGGGGTAACCTGCTTCATCCAATGCATTACAGATTGACGTGGTATGGTCCTTCCCCCATGTTTCCAGCTCACTTAGCTATCATGCAATTAAAATCGGTGCTCCGGTCAGTCAGTGCCATATTTCAGATGGGTACCACAAGGTGTACTTTCTCCCTTGCGAATGTAAATTAGGGGTTTCAGTGTGTAAGGGGAAAAAGAAACGGTGGAGTGAATGATCAGAACGTGGCATCAAGTACAATAAGCGCCTGCAGCAGGTTGCGCAACCGGGCAGGCAGGTTATCTTTTGTTGCTTCGGTTGAGATCTCCCCGTTGATGTGGTACACATCGAACCGGCGCAGTATCTCTTTGAATCTGTCTTTTGTCTCGTTATGTCCCCAGCGCCCGATTTTTTCATGGCGGAAAATCCTAGCCTTCTCATTGAACAGGTAATACTGGCTGCCTCGCTGACGCACAAATATCCGGATCGGATATCCGTTCTTATCAATAAAACGGGTAGTGACAATATCGGTCGCCTCATCGATGTGCTCGATCGTGACACTGTTGCTAAAGCCGCGCAACTCCTCTTCGATCATGAATGGACGCTCCTCACCGATCCGTGGGCTCTTCCTCATTACTAGGCTTTCCCCGACTCATGTCAATTCGCACTGATTCTGGATACTGGCGGGCCGATGGTTTTTTGTGGTATCATTCTCATCATGGTGCGATACTATATGAGTCGCATTTAATCAAAAGCGCTGTAACTATGATTTTTTTAAAAAAAATTGCATCGGGATATTGAACTGGTTAATTGTTGTTGTATCCCACTAGAAGGAGATTATCCCGCACGTTTCTTTTTGATCATCTCGAGAGCCTCGAATGCCTCCCTGCGGACGGCAACATTCTCATCAGTGAGGAGCGAGGTCAGGTGGTCAACTGCTTTACTGTCACCGATCTCGCCAAGAAGGAGCGCTGCACGCTTGCGGACATCGCTCTGGTTATCCTTGAGC
>Ga0209048_10005150_pt1 | contig 12378 bp, 11 predicted proteins | sample FrelakmetCRP12CR_FD_187146 | JGI IMG/M metagenome (GOLD analysis project Ga0209048, IMG submission 187146) | Freshwater lake sediment microbial communities from the University of Notre Dame, USA, for methane emissions studies - CRP12 CR (SPAdes)... | ecosystem: Environmental > Aquatic >... | reverse complement strand
AGGATGTTCGATCCCAAAGGTAATCTTTTGGCCAGGGTAATCACTCGCCAGATCCACCACCCGGGGATCATCCTGATTCACCAAAATCGTTCCATCCCTTCTCATCCTCCGGAAGAGTTCCCCTTTCTCCTCCTTCAACCTCTCCAAACTTCCTATGCCTTCGAGATGAACCTTTTGGATGTTGGTGATCAATCCTACATCGGGTTCTACAATCTCGGTCAGTCTTCGAATTTCACCCGGCACATTCATCCCCATCTCGAGAACCACCACCCTTTCTTTCTCCGTAAGGGTGAGGAGAGTAAGGGGAACCCCAATAAGATTGTTTAAATTTCCCCTTGTTTTGAGAATAGGAAAAGTAGTTTCAAGGCAAGCAGCCATCATCTCCTTCGTCGTTGTCTTACCGTTGCTTCCGGTCAATGCCACCACCGGAATACCATATTTGCATCTCCAATCCCGAGCAATGTCTCCTAAAGCATCGAGAGTGTCCTTTACGGCGATCACCGCTCTGGATCGATAACCATTCCATCGAATGTCTCCGACCTTATCCTCTTCGATCAACACTCCTCCTGCCTTTTTCTCAAGTGCCTCTAAGGCATAATGATGGCCATCAAAGCGAGACCCCTTCAGGGCGATAAAAAGTTCTCCTTCGGCTATCGTTCTTGAATCCGTGGAAATTCCCTGAAAGAAGGCGTTTTCTTTCCCTTGGAGGAGTTTCCCTCCTGTAGCCCTCAAAACCTCTTCAATGGTAAGGATCACTTTTCCTCCAAGGCCTTTTTGGCCTCGATGCGATCATCAAAAGGAAACCTCTTCTTTCCGATGATCTGATAATCCTCATGACCTTTTCCAGCGATGAGAACAGTATCCTCAGGTTGGGCCAATCGGATCGCCATCCGAATGGCTTCCCTTCGATCTGGAACTTTTAGATATCCCTTTCTCGATCTCCATAACTTGATTTCATTTTGGTCCCACTCTTTTAAAGAAAGAGACTTTAAACCTTTCTCCACCTCATCCAAGATGGCCAAAGGATCTTCTGTCCTTGGATTGTCCGAAGTAAGAATAGCAAGATCGCTGACCTTTCCCGCCACTTCGCCCATCAAAGGTCGCTTTGTCCGATCCCGGTCTCCACCACATCCAAAGACAGTGATCATCTTTCCATTGTTCTGGGGGCCGTTTTCTAAGATACTCCTCAACCCTAATAGAACCCGTTCCAAAGCATCGTGGGTATGAGCATAGTCCACGATGACATGAATGCCTCTCTCATTCTCCACCTTCTCAAATCTTCCTGAAACCCCTTCTAATCCCTCCACGCCTTCTTTTAGGATTTCTAAGGGAACATCCATGCCAATCCCTACAGACACAGCAGCGAGGATATTGTAAAGATTGAAGTTCCCGATCAATTTCGAATGGACGGGAAAATCGCCTTTGGGAGTTCTGAGCCTGCAGGAAAGACCTTCAAAGGAAGAGGTCACCTGATCCACCGTGATATCACAGGAAGGGCTCAGCCCATAACGGATGGTAGGAAGGTCAATCCCTTTAACCATCTCCTCTCCTCTGGGGTCGTCATGGTTCGTCACGGCAAACCTTCTTTTTTTACGGCTCTTCATCAAATAATCCGAGAAGAGCTTTTTTTTGCTTTCAAAATATTGTTCCAGGGTTTTATGATAATCGAGATGTTCAGAGGTAAAATTCGTGAAGACCGCACCATCAAATTGGCACCCAAAAACGCGGTCAAGATCGAGCCCATGGGAGGAGACTTCCATGATCACATGAGAAGTCCCCTCCCTCAACATCTCCCCGAGGATTCTTTGTAGATCTAAGGACTCCGGTGTGGTGTTGGGGGCAGGGGTTATCTTTTCCCCGAACCGATAATTGATCGTCCCAATCACGCCTACCGTACATCCAGCCTTTTTAAAAATTGACTCTAAGAGATAGGTGGTAGTAGTCTTTCCATTGGTTCCGGTAATACCAATGAGTCTGACCCGAGATGATGGATCGCCATAAAAGTTTGATGAAATCTTTGCCAGAGCCTGGCGGCTGTTAGGAACTAAAATCATGGTTTGGTTGGAGACTTTTCGCTCTTCTTCCAAAACAACGGCCTCCGCGCCCCTCTCGATCGCCTCTTCAATAAATCGGTGTCCGTCTACCTCCATCCCTTGAATGGCTGCAAAAAGAAAACCCTTTCGGATCTGCTTCGAATGGTAAGCAATTCCCTCGATCTCTTTGAGAGTTTCTCCAGTGATTTTTCTAATCTCAACGCCTTCCAATAATTTCCTCAGTTCCATAGGGGCATTATGATGGGGACTGAAACTTCAAATAACAGATGTCTCCTTTTTCAATCACCGTCCCTGGTCTGGGGGTCTGTTCCACGACCTTTCCATTCCCTGAAACCTTGATGATCAGTCCCCTCCCCTCCATGCGGCTCAAGGCATTCCGCATGGATAAACCGGTGAGGTCTGGCATTACCACCATCCCCGCTCCTTTCCCCACCTTCACCCCATCAATCAAGGGTTGGGGTTCCAATGCCCCTTTTTTGGGTGCGGAATCAAGTTCGTTCTTCACAATCATCGTCCCCTTTGGAATGACATTGAGGTAGGGAAGGGCCTTTTCCATAATTGCTTTAAATATCGGAGCAGCGACCACTCCTCCGTAGTTGTTTCCCTGGGGTTCATCAATGACGACTAAGAGTACGAGTTTAGGTTCCTCGGCAGGAGCAAATCCCATAAACCCACTGGTATAGCGGTCTTCAGAGTACCCACCTAATAAAGAATCCACCTTCTGCGCCGTTCCAGTTTTTCCAGCCACCTCATATCCTGCGGGCACTGCTCCCTCCCCTGTCCCTCCTTTCTCAGTAGTCGCCTTAAGTAGCGCTGTCACCTTTTTAGCTGTTTCCTCTGAAATGATCTTCCTGACAATCTCCGGTTGAAAAGATTGGACCACCTCCCCTTTCTCATCCATAATCTTCTCTACGACATAAGGCTTCATCAGGAATCCGCCATTGGCAATGGCTGACAGGGCGGTCACCAATTGAATCCCCGTCACTGAAATTCCCTGACCGAAGGAGATGGTGTCTAAGGCAACAGGAGGCCAATATCTCGGGTGGTGGACTATTCCTTTTCCTTCTCCTGGAAGATTAATCCGAGTCTTCTCACCAAATCCGAATGCAGAAATATATCGGTAGAAACGTTCCCTTCCCATCTTCTCACCCACCTTTGATGCTCCGATGTTACTGGAGAACTTGATGATCTGCTGAAAGGTGAGCCACCCATGTTTGGAGTGATCATGGATCGTTCGATCATAAACCGTATAGGAACCATTCTCGCAAAAGAAAGAATCTGAAGGCCGAACCGCCTGCTCCTCCAGGGCTGCCGCGGCGAGAAAGACTTTAAAAAGGGAACCGGGTTCAAAGACATCAGAGACAGCTTCATTCCTCCAACTTTTGGAGCGGTACTGGATGAATTGGTTTGGATTGAAAGTCGGGTAGGACGCCATGGCAAGGATCTTTCCGGTCAAGGGATCCATGGCAATGGCCATGCCTCCCTTCGCCCCCCACTTTTCAACACCTCTATCTAACTCTGTCTCGGTGATATGTTGAATGGGTTTGTCGATGGTTAGGACGATATTCCGGTAATGATCCTCTTTTTCAAAAGGGACGTTGCCCATGGCAATCTCCCGACCTAAGGCATCTCTGGCGGCAGTCCATACATGGTTCTCTCCATTGAGCAAGGCATCGTATTGAAATTCTACTCCCTCCAGACCTTTCGAATCGAGGCCTACAAAACCGATAAGATGAGCCGCTAGTTTGGAATTGGGATAGAAACGTCGGTTCTCTTTTAAAAAAGAGAGGCCGGGGAGCTGAAGAGCTTTGATCCGTTCGGCTTCTTTCGAGGAGATTTTTCTTTGAACCCATTCGAAGGGTCGATGGTTCTTCAATCTCTGTTTCAATTCCTTCCGATCGATCTGAAGAATCGAGGCAAGCTCATTGGCCGTCTTTTCTACGTCAACGACTTTCCGGGCATCGGCATAAACCGAGTCGACCTCAATGCTGACTGCCAGTTCATTTCCCTTGGTATCATAAACCGTCCCACGCTTGGGAACGAGGGGGATCTGAACATTTTGCTGTTGAGCGGCCAGCTTATAGAGCTGCTCCTTTTTCAGCACCTGAAGCTGAAACATCCTCCCCAGTATGAGTACAAAACAGAAGAAGAGGAGACAGGAGAGAAAGATGATCCGGACCTTGAACCAATTGATGGATTTCCGTTTCATCGAATCACGATCACCTGCTCGGGTTTGGGTTTGGCCATTCTCAATTCTTCCACAGCTAATTTTTCAATCCGCGTATAGGATTTGAGCGTAGCGATCTCCAGCCGCAACTTTTTGTTGGCTTCGGTGAGCACCCTCTCTTCCTTCAGGGCATTCGAAATTTCATATCCGAGTTGGATCACCTTGATTCTTGACCAAACATAGAACAAGGAACCTCCAATGAAAAAAAGCATGAGGAGGGTGAAAAGGATGAGGAGATTCAATTTTATTCCTTTCGGTCTGACCTTTGAATCTTCCCCTGTCCAGAGGATTCGATTTCCATTTTTGCTCATGGTCTTTGACATCTTAAATCCTCTCCGCACATCTCAGTTTGGCACTGCGGGATCGGGGATTCCTCTTCCGTTCTTCCTCAGAAGGCGTGACAGGTTTTTTGGTCAGGATACACACCTCTCCTTCCTTCTCCAGTCTTCGGAAAGTCTCTTTAACCATCCGATCTTCAAGGGAGTGAAAAGAGATGACACACATCCGTCTTCCCTTTTTTAAGATTGTCCATCCAGTTTCCAGTATCTTTCTCAAATTTTCCAATTCATCATTCACCCTGATACGAAGGGCTTGAAAGGTTCTCGTGGCAGGGTCAATTCTCCGAGAATGAAACCGTCTGGGAATCGAACGGTGGATGACCTTTCTTAAAGTCTGGGTGGTCCTGATGGGTTCTCGCTCTCTCTCCTGAACGATAGCTTTGGCAATTTTCTTGGCCCAACTCTCTTCGCCATAGTGAAACAGAGTATATTCCAGCTCCTCCAATGAAAGGCGGTTGATCAGATGGGCTGCCGTGTCGTTGATCCGTTGATCCATCCTCATATCCAGGGGACCCTCTCCTTTAAAACTGAACCCCCTTCCCTCTTTTTCGAGTTGGATGGAAGAAAGTCCCAAATCGAGTAGAATCCCATCGACGGATTCAGCCTTCATTAAGTCGGGGAGATGAATAAAATTTTCTCTAAATATTTTTACCCTATCGCCAAAGGGCATTAATACATTTCTTGCTTCAGCGAGGGCGTCTTCATCCCATTCCATCCCGATGACCACTCCATCCGGTGCGGTCCGTTTCAAAATTTCTGAAGCGTGTCCGCCTCCTCCCAAGGTAGCATCTACATAAGTACAACCAGGCTCGCATCTCAAAAATGTCATCGCCTCTTCCACTAAAACAGGGATGTGTTTAAGTCCCATAGTCCGTGATTCGTGGCTCGTGGTTCGTGATTTAATAAGTTCACGATTCACCAATCACGATTCACGAGTAACGATTAAATTCCCAGATTAGCTAAAGTATCTCTAATTTGATCAAAACCCTCTTCCGCCTGCTGAGCTACTTCCTGCCAACGCTCCTTGGCAAAGATTTCTATGAATCGTCCTTCGCCCACCAATATGATATCTTTTTGAAGGTTCGCATAATCTCTTAAGGTCTGAGGGATGAGAAGCCTTCCATGCTTGTCAATGACACAATCAATGGCACTCGAATAAAAGAACCTTAAAAAGGCGCTCGTTTCTTTTCTTACGAGAGAGAAGGAACCCACCTTCTGCTCTACCAAATTGAACCATTCTTCATAAGGGAATGCGACCAGACAATGGTCAAAATTGGTGATGACTAATCGATCGTCATATTTTTTATTGAGGATCTCTCTGAATTTTGAAGGAATGCTGATTCGACCCTTAGAATCTATGGCGTGCTCATACCTACCCCGGAACATCGTTTTTTCCCCCTCATTTTAGGAAACCATACCACCTTTTCCCACTTTTTACCACTTGGCGATTAGAAATATACCGAAAATTTAAATTTGTCAAGTAAAATTTTATACTTAATTCAATTTTTTCCTTCCATTCACAAGACCCCAATATCTATCAAAACCCTCTCTCCTTAACCCCATATTTAGCCCTCTTGGTTGCTGTTGAAACTTTTGTCACAGATAGGCCATCTTTTCTTACCGGCAGGCAGGAACCAACCAAAAAAATAAGGTTTGGGTGGGGTCCCCTGAAGCACAGCCTTTTAGGCGACTAAATTCGCTTCTACCCATACTTAATTCCATTTTGTTTCCCGCTATGCGCTATGCTCTATGCCCTATGCGATTTATCCAATTTGACAAGGCTATCCATCCTGTCTAAAATGGGTTTGATGGCATCAGAGGCAATAAAAAAAAGGGTAGAAAAACTCCGCGAGGAGATCGAATATCATAATAACCGTTATTACATCCTTGATCAGCCAGAAATCTCCGATGCTCAATACGACCGTCTGATTAGGGAATTGGAGAAGCTCGAGGAGGAATACCCCAAGCTTCGCTCTCCAAACTCACCCACTCAGAGGGTTGGCGCAACTCCTTTAGAAGCCTTCGAAATCGTCAGACACACCATCCCCATGCTCAGTCTGGCTAATGCTTTCGACGAATCTGAAGCAAAAGATTTTGATAAAAGGGTGAAGAAGTTTCTAGGATACTCTGCAGAGATTACCTATGTAGCAGAACCCAAACTCGATGGGTTGGCGGTTGAACTCGTTTATGAGCGGGGGCAGTTTGTCGTGGGCTCCACCCGTGGCGATGGAGTCAATGGCGAAAACATCACCCAGAATCTCCGCACGATCAAGACCATCCCTCTTCAACTCATTCGAAAGGAAGTCCCAGTCCCAGAACGGTTGGTGGTTCGAGGTGAAGTGATCATACAACTCAAGAAATTCAAGGAACTCAATCGAAAACGAGAAGAGATAGGGGAACCTCTTTTTGCCAACCCAAGAAATGCAGCAGCGGGTTCAGTTCGGCAACTCGATTCAAAGATCACTGCAGAGCGACCTCTGGAAATTTACTGTTATGGCCTGGGGGAGGTTACTGGTCGGACATTTAAAACCCATTCGGAAATCCTCCAGACCTTTCCCAAATGGGGCTTGAGGACGAATCCCAATATTCAGAGATGCCAGAATATCGATGAAGTTTTGGAATATTACCACAAAATGAACGAGAAGAGGGAAACCCTTCCCTATGAGATTGATGGAATTGTGATCAAGGTGGACCGCCTTGATCTGCAGACAAGGCTCGGTGAAATCTCTCGAAGTCCGCGCTGGGCACTGGCATTTAAATTTCAACCCAAACAGGAGACCACAAAGATATTGGATATCATTGTCCAGGTTGGAAGGACTGGAGCCATCACACCCGTAGCGGTCATGGAACCTGTGAAAGTGGGAGGGGTCGAGGTCAGCCGGGCTACGCTTCACAATCAGGATGAGATTGACAAGAAAGATGTAAGAGTGGGAGATACAGTGGTCATCCAGAGGGCAGGAGATGTCATTCCTGAAGTGGTTCAGGTCATTACTTCAAAACGGAAAGGAACGGAAAAGAAGTTCAGGATGCCGTCAAAGTGTCCGGTGTGCGGAGCAGAGGTTATCAAAGAGGAGGCCATCCACCGATGCATCGGCCTGGACTGCCCTGCCCAATTGAAAGGCCGGATCAAACATTTTGCTTCCAAACGGGCAATGGATATCGAAGGCCTTGGTGTGAAACTGATCGATCAATCGGTGGACAAAGGGTTGATCAAGGACGTGGCAGATATTTACTACATCAATAAAGAAAAACTCATTGAATTGGAGCGGATGGCAGATAAATCAGCCCAAAATATCATCGACGCCATTGAAAAGAGCAAAACCAAACCCCTGTCAAAGTTTCTCTATGCCCTTGGCATCCGCCACGTAGGTGAAACCACCGCAGAAGACCTGGCTTGCCATTTCCCGCGACTGGACGATCTCTTCCGCCTCTCAGAAGAAGATCTCATGGAGGTAGAGGGGATAGGCCCTGAAGTGGCAGCGAGTGTACATCAATTCTTCAGGGATAAGAAAAACAGGGAATCCATCGAATTACTGAAAAAGGCCGGAGTAAAAGTGATTGAGCCCAAAGTGAAGGAGAAAGGAAAACTTGTAGGCAAGACCTTTCTTTTCACAGGAGCCCTCAAAGATTTTGGTAGAGAGGAAGCTCGAAATCTGGTGGAATCCTTGGGTGGAATGACTGCTTCCAGCGTCTCCAAGAAGGTGGACTTCGTCGTGGTGGGCGAAGATCCCGGCTCCAAATCTGACAAAGCCAAGGAATTAGGAATTAAGATCCTGACTGAAGAAGATTTCAAAAGGATGATCGGTTAAAAAGGGGACAGCTCAGCTCTTCATTGGGCGCCAAAATCATTCTTGATTTCTACTACAATTGGTAGTATCATTAATACTATTGTAGGAGGTATTACCAATGGCGAAAATTCCTAATATCATACCAATTACCGATCTTCGGCAGAATGCCACAGCTATCGTAAAGCGAGTGACTGCTTCCGGGGAACCTCTTGTCATTACCCAGAGAGGGCGGGCTGCTGCAGTGATGGTCAGCATTGAAGCTTATAAGCATTCCCAGCATGAACTGGAAATTTTACGCCTCCTCGCTCGTGGCGAAAAAGAGATCGAGGCGGGCAAGGGGGTTGACCTTGAGGTGGTTCTCGCTGAAGCCGATTCCTTCTTAAAAGAGACGAAACCTTGAAAGTTCTTTTCACTCCTTCGGGGCGCAAACAGTTCCTTGCAGCCATTGCTTATATCTACCACGAAAATCCACCCGCGGCGGTTGCTTTCCGGCGCAAGGCGGAAAAGGTCTTGTCCAGACTCAGAAAGTTCCCCCAATCTGGCAGGGCACTGCCGGAATTTCCTGATCTTCCTTTTCGTGAAATTATTGTAAGTCCTTACCGTTTCTTTTATCGTGTAAAAGGAAAAACTGTCTGGATCGTAGCCGTCTGGCATGGTGCTCAACTTCCGGAAGAACCAAATGAAGCATAAAGCGGAGGGGAAAAAGTAGCCTGTCCCCTTTTTAATCAAATTGTTGCCAATTCTTTTTCAGCTTTTTCTACCCAGCCGTCGGCGCCGCATTCTTTGAAAATTTCGATTGCTTTGCCGAAATTCTCCCGGGCTTTTGATCGATTCCCTTTTCATTTGAACAGATAATAATGGTATGTGTCCCTATTTTTTTATAAAGGCAATTTTTTCATCAAACTCTTTCCAGAATTTTTCATCGATCTTCTTCCAGTTTTCCCCCCAGTGGGTATTAAAAAATCCTTTTAGGTTCTCAAGAAGGCGGCCCCATCCGGTTAAATTTTCATGCTTCAACACATCTTCTAAGAAAGGGACAATTTCGCCCAACTTTTCCTTGGGAAGGTATGCCCGAGCCCCCATCTCAATGGAGCGTTTCAAGGCTTCTGGGTTCAACGCATGGGCCGTCAGCATGACAACGGGAAAGTGATGGGCAACAGCCCGTTCCAACAGATCGAATCCACGAACACCCATGATATCAAGGATGACCAATTCATAGGTAAATGTATTGATTAATTCGTTTGTCTGTTCGTAAGTGGTAGCCTTGTCGAAGGTGCATCTTGGGCAAGCAGCCAATATCTCTTCTTCCAAAATGTCCAAGACATCCGGTTCATCATCTACAGCCAGGATACTCTTTCCGTTCAGAATGGATTCTACCATGTTGGTTCCTCCTTTAGAATGCAGTTTGGGATTAGCTCGATCAAAAGCCCTTCACCCTTCGGATTTTTAAATTGAGACTTTGAAAAATAGGAACCCGTCCCCAATTACAGCGAAGAAAGTTCTTTTCCGTATTTCTCGACCCAGCCATCAGCGCCGCATTCTTTGAAGATTTCTATGGCTTTGCCGAGATTCTCCTGGGCTTTTAATCTATCGCCTTTTCTCTTATACAAATCGGCGTAAAAAGCATAATCCTTTCCCAGGTGAAACATCATGCGGTTGCTTTGATCCGCTTCGATGGCCTTATTAAACTTTTTCGGGTTAAAGGTTATGGTAGGAGACGAAAATTTCAAATAGAGTGTATTAAAGTTCGAACAAGAAAGTCAATAAGAATTTGAGGAGGTAGGCTGCCTATGGATTCTGGTATCTGAGATTGAATTTTAGAACAAATTGTGGATTAAGACCCTCACCGAAGAAGAATTCAAAAAGATAATCGCTTCATATCGTCTTCTGCCATGGCTGTTTCTTAATCTTATCAAGACTCCAGGAATTTTATAGCCATCTCTTTTTTTTGAAATAGATTAGCATGAAGGTACCGATACCTATCATAATCAACCAGAACATCAAATAACCCCAACGCCACTCCAGTTCCGGCATATATTTGAAATTCATCCCATAAATCCCGGCAAGAAAGGTGAGGGGCATAAATATTGTAGCAATGATGGTCAATACCTTCATCACCGCATTCAACCGGTTACTGATGCTTGAAAGATAGATATCCAGCATGCCGGAAACCATGTCCCTGTATGTTTCGATCGTATCAATCGTCTGAATGGTATGGTCGTAAACATCTCTAAGATATATCCTTGTTGACTCTTTAATCAGCGATGATTCTCCCCTTTCAAGACCGCTCACGACCTCCCTCAAAGGCCAAACCCCCTTCCGCAAAAAAATCATCTCTCTTTTTAAATGATGAATGGTCTGTAAGGTTTCGGGCGTTGGATGGGTAACCACCTCTTCTTCCAGAAATTCTATCTTCTCGCCAAGTTTTTCCATGATGATGAAATAATTATCAACGATCAAGTCTAACAAAGAATAAGCGAGATAATCGGACCCCATTTTCCTGATGCGGCCTTTATCGTTTCTGATTCGCTCCCGGATGGGGTTAAAAACAGTCCCCTTCTTCTCTTGAAAAGAGATGACAAAATTCGGACCCAGGATTAAACTGATCTGCTCTGTAACGATCTCATTGCTATTATCCATGTAACTAAGCATCTTCAAAACGATGTAAATGTATTTACCATAATCCTCCATTTTTGGACGTTGATCCGTGTTCAGGATATCTTCCAGCATGAGTGGATGAAATCCATAGTATTCCCCCAGTTTTTCTAAAATCTCAACTTGATGAAGGCCATCCACATTGATCCATGTGACGGTCGGCATATCTCTAAAGGCAAAACATTCCTCAATCGTTTTTATTTCTTTCTCTTGAAAATGCGTCTCATCATAATCCATGATGGTGATCTTCGATTCCTGGGTCTTTTCCTCCCCGATATGAACGAGACTCCCGGGTGGAAGACCCGCTTTTTCCGATCTCTTCTTAATCAGTTTTGGCATTTTCCATCACCTTCTATACTGAGTTTCATTGAAGCGGACTTTTCAAAACCCGAATATCGTCGATCCAGGCTGTGCCCTTGCCATTGATCACCAGATTGAGTTTCACATTGTCAGGATTTTCTCCCTTTTTCAAGAAGAACGGCGTCTCTTCGGTTGTCCAATTCGTCGTGCCAGTCAGTGGTGTCTGTAACCCCCTGGAAAAAAACTCTCCTTTGCCAAGAAAATGGCACCACATCTCCAAATAAACTTGCCCTTCTACCCCCTCTGTACGCACCTTTGCCTGATAAATCAAGCGTGCATTCTCAACGTCGATGTCCCCCAACTCAAACAACCTCACCACAGTAGGCTCTGTAGCCACCATTTTCAAAGATCCATTGCCATCGCTTGAGACTTCCTTGTCAAACTGGACGCCAGACTGCGTAATAATCCCCTCAAGACTGTCAATAGGAAACCTCTTTAACTCAACCACTTCCTGTGGCGTTTTAGAACAACCAACTAAAACAAAAATTAAACTCATACACAATGCAAAATTTCTCATCCTATGGTCCTTCCTTTTTTATTAATGCAAACGCAAAAAGGATACAACTCAAGGCCCCTCTCCCTTCCCCTCTCCCCGCTGGGAAGAGGGAGGGGGTGAGGGACAAATGTCAAACAATTTAAAACGGTTATATGAATTCATTCAACATATTAATGCTGAATGAATTGAGGGTCAAGGGAATTTTAGCAAAAAACTTACATGGGTTAGACATCATTTGCGGTATAATGAAGCATCCATAAATGATTTTAAGGGATGAAGATGCCTCTCGAGTTTGAATCTATCAGCCACGGGAAGATCGCCTTCGGTTTCTTTAATATTGAGACCGATATAATTCTGCTCGATCAATACTTCCTTTTCGCACAGGATTTTTGTCATGATATGGATCAAGCCGCAGAGAAGAATGATGAAACCTATAAAACACCATGGGAAATCTATCGGA
>Ga0209048_10005149_pt1 | contig 12379 bp, 7 predicted proteins | sample FrelakmetCRP12CR_FD_187146 | JGI IMG/M metagenome (GOLD analysis project Ga0209048, IMG submission 187146) | Freshwater lake sediment microbial communities from the University of Notre Dame, USA, for methane emissions studies - CRP12 CR (SPAdes)... | ecosystem: Environmental > Aquatic >... | reverse complement strand
CCGAGCAGTCCTCGCGCGCCGCGACCTCCGCCATCTGCGACATCACGGGCACCTTGGCGTCGATCAGGTCGTCGGCGAGCAGCACGGCGAAGGGCTCGTCGCCCACGACCGGTGCCGCGCACAGCACCGCATGGCCCAGGCCGAGCGCTTCGGTCTGCCGGATGTAGATGCAGTTGATGCCCCGCGGCGTCGCCGCCTGGACGGTCTCGAGCAGCGCGGTCTTGTTGCGCGCCTCGAGCTCGGTCTCGAGCTCGTAGGCCTTGTCGAAATGGTCCTCGATCGAGCGCTTGTTGCGCCCCGTGATGAAGATCATGTCGGTGATGCCGGCGGCCGCGGCCTCCTCCACCGCGTACTGGATCAGCGGCTTGTCGACGATGGGCAGCATCTCCTTCGGGCTGGCCTTGGTCGCCGGCAGGAACCGCGTGCCCAACCCGGCCACCGGGAACACCGCTTTCGTAATCCTTCGCATCGTCGCTTCCCCTTCCGCTGTTCGCACCCGCACGCTCACCCGCGCTCGCCCGCGAGCAGCCGTCGCAACCCGTCTTCGTCGAGCACGGGTATCCCGAGCTCGCGGGCCTTCGCCAGCTTGCTGCCCGCCTCGACACCGGCGATCACGTAGCTCGTCTTCTTCGACACGCTCTCCGCCACCTTGCCGCCTTCGGCCTCGATCAGCGCCTTCGCGTCTTCACGGGTCAGCGTCGGCAACGTGCCGGTCAGCACCACCGTGAGACCGGTGAGCCGCCCCGCGGCTGCTCGCTCGGGCTCCGCCTCGCGCCAGTGCACGCCGGCTGCCCGCAGCGCGGCGATCACGTCGCGGTTGTGGCGTTCGCCGAAGAACCGGGCGATGCTCTCGGCGAGGACGGGGCCGACGTCCTTCACCTCGAGCAGCTCCTCCTGCCCGGCATCGATCAGCGCGTCGAGGCCGCCGAAGTGGCGCGCCAGGTCCTTGGCGGTCGCTTCGCCGACATGCCGGATGCCCAGCGCGAAGATGAACCGGGCGAGTGTCGTCGACTTGCTCTTCTGGATCGCCGCGACGACGTTGGCCGCCGACTTCTCGGCCATGCGCTCGAGCCCGGCCAGGTCCTCGATGCCGAGCCTGTAGACGTCGGCCGGCGTCTGCACGCGGCCGGTGTCGACGAGCTGGTCGACGAGCTTGTCGCCGAGGCCTTCGATGTCGACGGCGCGCCGGCTCGCGAAGTGCAGCAGCGCCTGCTTGCGCTGCGCGGGACAGAAGAGGCCTCCCGTGCAGCGCGCGATCGCCTCGTCGGGAAGGCGAACGACGGCCGAGCCGCATTCCGGACACTGCGTCGGCATCACGAACTCGCGCGCGCTCTGCGGGCGCTTCTCCGCGAGCACCCGGACGATCTCGGGGATGACGTCGCCCGCGCGCCGCACGACCACGGTGTCGCCGATCCGCACGTCCTTGCGCCGGACCTCGTCCTCGTTGTGCAGCGTCGCGTTGGTGACGGTCACCCCGCCCACGAACACGGGCGAAAGCCGCGCGACCGGCGTCAGGGCGCCGGTGCGCCCGACCTGCACGTCGATGCCGACGACTTCCGTCGTCATCTCCTCGGCCGGGAACTTGTGGGCGACGGCCCAGCGCGGCTCGCGGGTCACGAACCCGAGCACCTCCTGCAACTTGAGGGAATTGATCTTGTACACGACGCCGTCGATCTCGAACGGCAGGGTCGCGCGGCGCGCGGCCGTCTCCTCATAGAATGCCGCGAGGTCGGCGGCACCATGCGCGACGCGCCGATCGGCGCTCACCGGAATGCCAAACGACTCCAGTACATCGAGCAGCGCACTCTGGGTCTCCGGCCGCACAAAGTCGCGCGTTTCGCCAATCCCGTAAGCAAAGAAATGCAACGGGCGTTGCGCAGTCATCGCCGGATCGATCTGCCGCACGGCGCCCGCGGCCGTGTTCCGCGGGTTGATGAACAGCTTTCCGCCTGACGCCTGCTGCCGCGCATTCAAGGCTTCGAAATCTCGCCGCGTCATGTAGACCTCGCCGCGCACTTCGAGCACGGATGGCGCATTCCCGCCACGAAGGCGACGCGGAATGGACCGGATGGTCCGCACGTTCGGCGTGACATCCTCCCCAACCTCGCCATCGCCGCGGGTTGCCGCCACGGCGAGGTGACCGTCTTCGTAGCGGATGCTTATCGCCAGGCCGTCGAACTTCAATTCGGCCATGTACTCCACCGGTGGCGCCTCGGTCGAGATTCCGAGATCGCGGCGCACCCGAGTGTCAAACTTGGCGGCGGCACCCGCGGTTGCATCGGTTTCCGTACGGATTGACAGCATCGGTACGAGATGTCGGACCGGAGCGAAGTCGGTGCGCGCTGCGCCCCCGACCCGCTGGGTCGGGGAGTCCGGCGCTACGAGTCCTGGGTATTCCGTCTCGAGCGCCTGCAGCTCTCGAAACAAGGCGTCGTACTCGGCGTCGGAAACCATCGGCGCGTCGAGCACGTAGTAACGGTAGTCGTGCTCCGCGATCTCCCGCCGCAGCGCCGCGGCGCGCGCAGCGGCGGCTGGCGGCACGCCGCCGCGGGCACCGTCGGCGGGCGCGGCGGTCACGACCGGGCTCCCCGCGGTCGCGGCGGGATCGCGCTCAGCCACCGAACAGGGCCACCGCGCGCGGGCTGCCCGGCTCGATGTGGACCTCGCGCAGCGCGGCCGCGGTGTTGCGCACCTGGTCCCGGATGGCGTTGAGCGCGCCGTCGTCGAGCACCCGCCGATTGTCGTCGACGAGCGAGGCGTCGAGCGTCTGCGCCATGCGCCGCGCGGCGAGCTTCATCTGGTCGTACACGCGCACGGGCTCGCTGACCCGCGGCACGTCGAGCACGAACACCGCGCCGGGCGTCGAGGTCATCCGCAGCGTGTCCGCGGTGAAGGGCTCCGACCGGTAGTTCTGCAGCGAGAACAGCACCGCGCCGCTCTCCTCCTGGATCCAGTCGAAACGCCCGCCTTCGGCCAGGCGAAAGCCGGCGGCCTCCGCAATGCCGCGCAGCCGCGTGCCCGTGATCGTCGTCGCGTCGGTCTTGAGCACGGTGAGGCCGATCTGCACGTCCAGGTCGGCGCAGATCCGGTCGAGCGTCTCGGCACGCGCGGTCTCGGCGTCGCCGTCCGGCGCGACGAACGCGGCCGGCAGCGTCGACGCCAGATCGGCGACGACGCGGACGAACGCGTCGAGCATCGGCTTGCTTGCGGCACCGACCCGGTTCGCGAGCAGCAGGCACGCGGCAATTTCGGAGAACTCGCCGGTCGTGTCCGACTTGAGCAGCTGCCACGGCTGTCCCGCATCGCGCCGGCCGAACCAGCGCAGCGGCCGGCCGAGCCGCGCGTGCAAGCCGGCGGCGAGCGCGCCCGCCGGGACCGGGCGCACCGGTTGCAGCGTGACGATGCACTCGATGTCCGGATCGGGCTGCGGCGACGCGCGCTCGGCGGCCGGCTTCCTTGCGGGGCCGAGCACGGAGGCGCGCGCCGCGGAAGGCAGCGCCACGTCGTCGCCCCCGAGGTCGGAGGCGATCCGCGCGTGGACAGCGAGTGGGGGCTCGTAGTCTTCGTCCCGGGCCGCGGCCACGGCATCGCCGCGCGGCGCATTCTCGGGGATCGCGACCGGCGGCAAGCTGGGCTCGACGCGATGCGCCGCCGACTGGACGGCATCGCGCGGGACACCGGCGCCACCGCGCCTCGATTCCTCGAGGCGGCGCCGCACGCGCCGTTCCTGCACCCAGTTGTAAACGACGACACCGCCAACGAGCGCGGCACCAGCGGCGATGAGACCCAGTTGCAGCGACGTCATGCGATGGCGTGGGGGCAGTTCGCGCGCGGAGCCGCGCGGCGAAGGCCGCCCGGGTGCTCGCGCGTCGCCGCGATTATAGCGCGCACCCGCTCGATAACCAGCGCGCCGCCGACCGTCCCCCGGCGCGGCCGGCCGCGGCCCGACAGGCGATATTCCACCGCAGGCCCGCCCGCCACGACGGCGTCATGCGGCGCCGGCGGTCGCGAGCTCGAGCGCCTCGCCGATGTCGACCGCGACCACGCGCGAGACGCCGGGATCGGGCATCGTGATGCCGATCAGCTGGTTCGCGAGCTCCATCGTGATCTTGTTGTGCGAGATGAACAGGAACTGCGTCTGCGCGGACATCTCCTTCACCATCCGGCAGAAGCGATCGGTGTTCGGGTCGTCGAGCGGAGCGTCCACCTCGTCGAGCAGGCAGAACGGTGCCGGATTCAGCTGGAACAGCGCGAACACCAGCGAGATCGCGGTCAGCGCCTTCTCGCCGCCCGACAGGAGGTGGATCGACGTGTTGCGCTTGCCGGGCGGCTGCGCGACGACCTGCACGCCGGAATCCAGGATCTCGTCGCCGGTGAGCACGAGGCGCGCCTGCCCGCCGCCGAAGAGCGCAGGGAACAGCCGCGCGAAGTTCTCGTTCACCGCGTCGAACGTCTGCTGCAGCAGCTCCCGCGATTCGCGGTCGATCTGGCGGATCGCGTTCCCCAGGGTCGTCATCGCTTCGGTGAGGTCGGCGGCCTGCGCGTCGAGGTACTGCTTGCGCTCGGTCGCGACCGCGAGCTCGTCGAGCGCGGCGAGGTTCACCGCGCCCAGCGCGGCGATCGCCGCCTGCACCCGCTCGATCTCCGGCGGCAATCCCGACTTGCTGCCGAACGACTTCAGCTCGCCCGGCAACGCGGCGACGTCGGCGTGGGCTTCCGCGAGCTGCTGCGCGAACTGGTCCGCGGCAAGGGCCGCCGCCTGCTCCTTGAGGCGCATCTCCTCGATCCTGGCGCGCGCCGGCTCGAGCGTCTGTTCGGCGGCGAGTCGGGCCTCCTCGGCGCTGCGCAGCTCGGTCCCGAGCTGCTCGAGCCGGTCCCGCGCCGCCGCGAGCGCCTGCTCGGCTTCGCCGCGCGCTGCGAGCTGTCGCTGCAGCGCCTCCTCGACCGGCGACCAGTCGATCGCCGCGCGTTCGGACGTCAGCCGGCCCAGAAGCTCCCGCTGCTGCGCGACCTGCGTCGCCAGCGATTCGCGCCGGCGCTCGAGCTCGGCCAGCCGCTCGCGGCAGCTGCGCTCGGCGAACACCGCTTCCTGCGCCGCACGCTCGGCGGCGCGGACCTGCTCGCGGCCGCGCGCGAACGCGACCTCGGCCTCGTTCCGGGCGTGGCGCGCGGCATCGCGCTTCGCCGTTTCGTCGTGCAGACCCAGTTGCGCATCGGCAAGCTCGCGGGCCAGGGCCTGCGCCTGCCGCTGCTCGGCGCCTTCCTGCCCGGCAACGTCGGCGAGCTCGTCGGCGATCTGGACCCGGCGCTTCTCGGCGGCCTCGGCCGCCTGTCGCAGCTGCAGGAGCTCGAGCTCGAGATCGTGGCAGCGCCGCTGCTGCGACGAGAACGCCATGCTCTCGGCGTGGTAGCGCTGCTGCGTGGCGTCGAGCTCCGCCTCGATCGCTGCCAGCGCCGACCGGGCCGCATCCGCTTCCTCCCGGGCACCGCCGATCGCGTGCTCGAGCAGCGCGAGCTCGCGCTGACGGGCGAGAACGCCGTGCAGGTCGCTGTCCGGCGCAAAGAAGCTGATCGACTGCGCGGTGACGAGGTGCCCCTGCGGCGTGACGAACGATTCGCCGACGGCGAGCGCCCCGCGCTCGCGCATCGCGGCGCCGACGTCGTCGCGGCAGCGGACTCCGCGCAGCCAGTCGGCGAGGAGCCGCATGATCTCCGGGCGCACCGAGCGGACGCGGGCGAGCAGCGCATCGGCCGGAACATCGCCGACGGTCGTCGCGCCCGGCGCCCGCACGAAGGCGGCGATCCGCGGCGGGCCGTGCCGGTCGCCCGGGCTCTCGTCGAGCCAGGAGAGCGTCGTCTCGAGCTGCTCGAGCTCGATCGCATCCAGCCGCTCGCGCAGCACGGCCTCCAGCGCATCCTCCCAGCCGGGGTCGATGTCGAGGCCCTGCCACAGGCGGTGCGCGCCCGCGAGGCCCTTGTCTTCGAGCCAGCGCGCGCTGTCCTTGCCCTGCCCGATCTTCGCCTGCAGCGCGGCGAGCGCTTCGGAGCGCGCAGCGATGTCGGCGAGCCTGCGGCCTGCCTGCTGCGCCGTCTCGCTGGCCGTGCGCTGGCGTTCCTGCAGCCCCTGGACGGCCTCGCGCAATCCGTTCAGCCCGGTTTCCCGCGAAGAGAGCTCCGTCGTTTCCTGGCGAAGCTGATCGTCGACTTCGGCGAGCTGCGTGGTGACCGGCGCGGCGAGGCTCGCGAGCTCGCCTTCCAGCCGCTCGCGGCGCTGCGCCAGCTGGGCCAGCACGCGGGCAAGGTTCTCGCGCTTGGTTTCGATCACGCGGATCGCCTGCTCGGCGAGCGCGATGCCCTGCTGCAACTCGGCGGACACGGCCGCCGCCCGCGCGACCGACTGCTCGAGCTCGGGCAGTGCCGCCGTCGCCGCGCGCTCGTCTTCGCCCGTCCTCTCGCGCGCCGTCACCGCGTCCTCGATGGCCTTGTCGAGCGCAGCGCGCTCGGCGAGGAGCGCCGTTTCCTGCCCGCCGAGCGCGCCGATCTGCTCGGTGAGCTGCGCGACCTGCTGGGTGATCCGCGTCTCGCTTTCGCGGGCGAATGCCAGCTGCTGCTCCAGCCGCGTGACCTCGGCGTTGGTCTCGTAGAACGCGCCCTGCTTCTCGTGCAGCCGATCGCCGGCGGCATAGTGTTCGGCGCGCAGCGCCTCCTGCTTCGTCTCGGCCGCGCGCACGTCCGCCTGCAGGCTCTCGAGCGCGACCGTCAGGCCGGCGATCGCGCTCGCGTGCCGGTCGCGGGCGTTCGCGGCGTCCTGCTGGCGCGAGAACCAGAGAAGGTGCTGCGCGAGCTTGAGGCGCGCCTCGAGGTCGCGGTACTCGGTGGCAAGTCGTGCCTGCGCCCCGAGCCTTTCCAGCTGGTTGCCGAGCTCGATCCGGATGTCCTCGACGCGGGAGAGGTTGCCGCGCGCGTCGGCGAGACGCCCCTCGGTCTCCTTGCGCCGCTCCTTGTACTTGGAGACCCCGGCGGCCTCCTCGAGGAAGACGCGCAGCTCCTCCGGCTTGGCCTCGATCACGCGGGAGATCATCCCCTGCTCGATGATCGCGTACGCACGCGGGCCGAGCCCGGTGCCGAGGAAGAGATCGTGGATGTCGCGGCGGCGGACCGGGATGTTGTTGATGTAGTACGTCGAGTCGCCATCGCGCGTCAGCACGCGCTTGATCGACAGCTCCGCGTACTGGCCCCACTGGCCGCCGATCCGTCCCGCGCTGTTGTCGAAGGAGAGCTCGACCGACGCGCGGCCGACCGCCTTGCGCTCGCCGGCGCCGTTGAAGATGACGTCCTGCATCGACTCCCCGCGCAGCGCGGAGGCCTTCGATTCGCCGAGCACCCAGCGCACCGCGTCGATGACGTTGGACTTGCCGCAGCCGTTGGGCCCGACGATGCCGACCAGCTGGCCCGGCGTGGCGATGCCGGTGGGATCGACGAACGACTTGAAGCCGGCGAGCTTTATCTGCGTCAGACGCAAGGGAACCTGGGAAGCGTGAGTTGCAGGGTGACGGTGCGACGCCGATCGAGCGCGGGCGGCAAGCCCGGGCGCGGCCGGTTCGGCGCATTGCAAAAACGGAAATTATAGCCGAATCGCGTCGCTCGCCGGAACCCGAACACCGAGGGAGCGACGCTTGCGCCGCGGAGGATCGTTGGCGTCGTCTACGTCAGGACGGGCGCGGCGCGCAGGCGGCCCTCCTCGACCGCGTGGCACGCGACCTCGCCGCCACCCGGCGCAGGCGCGAGCGCCGGAACTTCGAGCCGGCAGCGGTCCGCGGCGAAAGGGCACCGTGGATGAAAGGCACATCCCGCCGGCGGATCGAGGGGATTCGGCACCTCGCCCGCTACCGCGGTCCGCTGCTTGCCGGACATGGCGAGATCGGGGACCGCGGCGAGCAGCATGCGCGTATACGGATGCTGGGGGGCACGGAACAGCCGTTTCGTCGGCGCGAGCTCGGCGATGCGGCCCAGGTACATCACGCCGACCCGGTCCGCGATGTGGTGGACGACGGCCAGGTTGTGCGAGATGAAGAGGTAGGTCAGGCCCATTCGCCGCTGCAGGTCGCGCATCAGGTTCAGCACCTGCGCCTGGACCGAGACGTCGAGCGCGGAGGTCGGCTCGTCGCACACGAGAAAGCGCGGCTGCGCCGCCAGGGCGCGGGCGATCGATATTCGCTGCCGCTGGCCCCCGGAAAACTGGTGCGGGTACTTCACGCCGTCGGCTGCGGCGAGGCCGACCTGCGCCAGCAGCTCCGCCACCCGCGTGGCGATTTCCCCCTTCTTCGTCTGCGGCGCCAGGGCCAGGATCGGCTCGGCGACGATGGCGGCGACGCGCCAGCGGGGATTGAGGCTCGCGTAGGGATCCTGGAAGATCATCTGCATCCCGCGGCGTGCGGCGCGCTGCGCGGTGTCTTCGGACCCTGCCGCGCCCGCGAGCACTGCGCCGTCGAACCGGATCGTCCCGCGCGTCGGCGCGTGCAGACCGACGATGAGGCGCGCGACGGTCGACTTGCCGCAGCCGGACTCGCCGACCAGCCCGAGCGTTTCCCCCCTCTCGATGGAAAGGCTCACGCCGTCGACGGCCCTGAGCAGCGCACGCGGCTTGCGCTCGAGCACGCGATCGAGCCACGGCGGCGAGACGTCGAACGTGCGCGCAACGTCGACGAGCTCGAGCAGCGGTGGAGCGCCGGCGCGAGGGTCGCTCATCCGTCTTGCGCGAGCCAGCACGCGGCGCGGGTCGCGCCGACCGGCAGCAGGTCGGGGCGCTCACGACGGCAGCGGTCCATCGCGCGCGCGCAACGCGGGTGAAACGCGCAGCCGTCGGGCACCGCGTCGAGACGCGGCATGGTGCCGTCGATCTGGGTGAGCCGCTCGCGCTCGTCGACAATCGACGGAATCGATCCCATGAGGCCCACGGAATACGGGTGCGCGGGCCGGTGGATCACGTCGGCGACCGGGCCGACCTCGACGATGCGCCCTGCGTACATCACGGCGACGCGATCGGCCGTCTCGGCAATCACGCCCATGTCGTGCGTCACCAGCATGACCGACGTGCCGTGGTCGCGGCAGAGGCGCCTGATGAGCTGGATGACCTGCGCCTGGATCGAGACGTCGAGCGCGGTCGTCGGCTCGTCGGCGATGATGAGCTTCGGGCTCGCGGCGAGCGCGAGCGCGATGACGACGCGCTGCCGCATTCCCCCCGAGAACTGGTGCGGATAGTGATCGATCCGGCGCGCGGCGGCCGGAATCCCGACCTCCTCGAGCAGCGCAATCGCCCGGGCGTGCGCGGCGGCGCGAGCGAGCGGCAGGTGCGTCTGGATCGTTTCGATGAGCTGGCGGCCGATCGTGTAGAGCGGATTCAGCGACGTCAGCGGATCCTGGAACACCGCACCGATCTCGCGCCCGCGGATCCTGCGCATCGCGTCGTACGGCAGGTTGTCGATGCGCCGGCCGTCGAGCCGGATCTCGCCGCCGGCGATTCGGCCCGGCGGATCGATGAGCCCGATGACCGCCGCGCCGGTCAGCGACTTCCCGGCGCCCGACTCGCCGACCACGCCCAGCACTTCGCCGGCCGCGATGTCGAACGAGATGTCGTGGACCGCGCGCAGCGTCCCGTGGCGCGTCGGAAACTCGACGCGCAGGTTCGTAACCGCGAGGAGCGGCCCTGCTCGCGCACCGGTCGCGGCCGTGGTGGCGGCAGCAGGCGTCGTCATGCTCCCGCCGCCCGCGCGCCGCCTACTGCTTCGCCTCGACCTTGCAGCCGGCGATGTCCTCGACGAAGTCGATCACGGGCGTCCACTCGGGCGTGATCGGACTGGTGAACTGCGCGTTCAGGTAGTACCGCTTGCACGGCTCGGCGACGAGCGTGAACGTCTGCCGCGTTCCTCCGCCCGGACGCTGCGGGTCGGGGCCGCGCACTTCCAGCACGCGACGACCCGGCTCGATCCTGATCGGAGAGCCGGCGAGCGGGCTCTGGTTGTCGATGCGCTCGATGATCGCCGGACGCCGATTCATCTCCGTCCGGAACCAGCGCTCGCCGGTCACCTCGCTCCAGGTCGGGCCCCAGGTCTGACAACCCGCGAGCACCAGCGGAAGCGTCACAAGCAGTGTCTTGCGCATGGCCATTCTCCTCGTTGAGTCTCCTCCTGAACCCTTCAGCGCAGCTTGGGATTCAGTGCGTCGCGCAGCCAGTCGCCCAGCAGGTTGATCGCGAGCACCATCACCACCAGCGCCGCCCCGGGAAAGATCGTGATCCACCACTCCCCCGAAAACAGGAAGTCGTTGCCGACGCGGATCAGCGTGCCGAGCGACGGCTGCGTCGGCGGCACGCCCACGCCGAGGAACGACAGCGTGGCCTCGGTGATGACGGCCGTCGCGATGTTGATCGTCGCCAGGACCAGCACCGGACCCAGGACGTTGGGCAACAGGTGGCGGCGCATGATCCCGAACGGCGAGATGCCGATCACGCGCGCCGCCTGGATGTATTCCTTGTTCTTCTCGACCATCGTCGAGCCGCGCACGGTCCGCGCGTACTGCACCCAGTTCGCGGCGCCGATGGCGAAGATCAGCACGAACAGCGCAACGCTCGAATGCGCATCGCGGGGCAGCGCCGCGCGCGCGACGCCGTCGATGAGGAGCGCGATCAGGATCGCGGGAAACGACAGCTGGACGTCGGCGACGCGCATGATGACGGCGTCGACCCTGCCGCCCGCGTAGCCGGCGACGAGTCCCAGTGAAACGCCGACGAGGATCGCGAGCGCCACCGACGCGAGGCCGACGACGAGCGAGATGCGTGCCCCGAACATGATCGCCGACAGCACGTCGCGGCCCTGGTCGTCGGTGCCGAGCAGGTACCCGGCCTTCGCTCCCGGCAGCCCGACCGGCGGCGAGAGGGCGTCGAGGAGGTTCAGCGTCCGCAGGTCGAACGGGTCGTGCGGGGCGATCCACGGCGCGAACAGCGCGGCGCCGAGGCAGATCGCCAGCACGATCGCCGAGGCGACGGCCACGGGCGAGCGCCGGAAGCTGAAGCCGACGTCGCTCGCCCACGCCGCGGCGAAACGAGCGCCCAGCGGCAGGCGCCAGAAGGAGTCGGTGCCGGCGATCGGCGGGGTCATGGTTCGGTAAACAGCTACGGCCGCGCGAATATTGCGCTCAGCGCACGAGCGGCATGGCCTTTTCGGCCAGCGCGGCGAGATAGCCGGCGCCGAGCGGGATCACGGCGTCGTTGAAATCGTAGGTGCTGTTGTGCAGGAAGCAGCCGCCCTCCGCGCCGCCCTGGCCGAGGCGCGCGAAGGCGCCGGGCTTCGCCTGCAGCATGAACGAGAAATCCTCGGAGCCCATCGACGGGTCGAGATTGCGGATCACGTTGTCCGGGCCGACCAGCGACTCGGCGACCGTCGCGGCGAACTCGGCTTCGCGAGGGTGGTTGACGGTGGCCGGATAGACCCGGTCGTACCTGATCCTGGCCGTCGCGCCGAACGCCGCCGCGATCGACGGCACGAGCTCGGCCAGCCGCCGCTCGATCATGTCCTGCGTCGCGGGCCGGAACGTGCGCACGGTGCCGACCAGCTTGGCGTGCGACGGGATCACGCTCATGGCTCCCGGGTTGCCGGCCTGCATCGCGCACAGGCTCACGACCGCCGTGTCGATCGGGCTCACGTTGCGCGACACGACCGACTGCACCGCCGTGATGATGTGGCCGGCGACCAGCACCGGGTCGATCGCCGCGTGCGGATGCGCGCCGTGGCCGCCCTTGCCGTCGATCGTGATCTCGATGCGGTCCGCCGCGGCCATCGCCGGTCCGGGCGTGATGCCGATGCGCCCCGGGGGCAGGCCCGGCCAGTTGTGCAGCGCGAACACCTGCTCGGCCGGAAAGCGCTCGAAGAGCCCGTCCTCGATCATCGCCTTGGCGCCGGCGTAGCCCTCCTCGCCGGGCTGGAAGATCAGGTACGCGGTGCCGTCGAAATTGCGCGTCTCGTGCAGGTAGCGCGCGGCCGCGAGCAGCATCGTCGTGTGCCCGTCGTGGCCGCAGCCGTGCATCCGGCCGTCGTAGCGCGACCGGTGCGCGAACTCGTTCTCCTCCTGCATCGGCAGCGCGTCCATGTCCGCACGCAGCCCGACGGCGCGGCCGCTCGTGTCGGCACGGCCGCGGATCACCGCGACGACGCCGGTCTTGCCGATCCCCGCGTGGTGCTCGATGCCGAGCGCCGCGAGCCGCTCGCAGACGATCTTCGCCGTGCGGTGCTCCTCGAAGCCCAGCTCCGGGTGCATGTGGAGGTCGCGCCGCAGCGCCGTGTACTCGGATTGCCAGCCGCGGATGTGGAGGACGGGATCTTGC
>Ga0209048_10005148_pt1 | contig 12380 bp, 8 predicted proteins | sample FrelakmetCRP12CR_FD_187146 | JGI IMG/M metagenome (GOLD analysis project Ga0209048, IMG submission 187146) | Freshwater lake sediment microbial communities from the University of Notre Dame, USA, for methane emissions studies - CRP12 CR (SPAdes)... | ecosystem: Environmental > Aquatic >... | reverse complement strand
CTATAAGTATGCGATCGTACGCCCTCGCCGAGAGCCCGAGTTTAGTAATTGCCATCTTCAACAATTTTTCCCCCGCGGTATCGGACCTACAATAATTCTGAATATCCTTCGACTGTATATCGGCATTGCAGTACATTCCTTTCTGCCCGGTAAGCCTTTTCATCTGAATTTCGCGAGCGGAGATTACTCGTTCACGAATCGTTGCAGAACATTCACCTGCCTCTTTGCTGGCGAGTTCTTTGTACTTTACCGCAGGCACTTCCATGTGAAGATCATCAATTCTGTCCAGCAATGGACCGGATATCTTCGCCATATATTTTTGAATCTGAATTGGCGTGCAGGTGCATTCCTTCGAAGGATCTGTGAAATATCCGCACAAACAGGGTTGCGTTGCATTTCTGCGATGTGACACTTTCGGCCAAAAAGCCATTATCTGTGGCATACCCGAAAACCCACCCAACCATTGGCGATCACCTCAGGAAGAGGAGGCTGGACTTAAAATTGTACCAGAAAGATGTCGCTAAGTTAATAGGAGTCACCACAGACACTATTACGAACTGGGAAAAGGATCGAGTTGGACCGACACTGCGTTTCATTTCGAAAGTAATTGAATTTCTAGGCTACGATCCGTTTCCTAATTCTGCAGAAAGTGTTGGGGAGAAGATCAAGCAGTATCGACGAAAGAAAGATTTTTGCATTAAGAAACTTGCCCGCATGTTGAGTATTGATCCCGGCACACTAGGGAGATGGGAGAGAGGAGAGATCGAGCCGAGAGGAAAACTCAAAGAGCAAGTAAATTTATTTCTGGTGAATTTGACTAAGTGAATGAAATTAATGAAAGGCAGATACTCAGCAGTTTTCCACGCTGTAGGTTCATTTTGCGAATGCTATACATGAGCTACAGGGAAATTGAGCATAGTTACTGGATGAGTCAAATCACGTTTTTGATACTTCACTGAATTTTCCCTACATTTTAATCCTATGATCGGACAAACCATATCGCATTACAAAATCCTCAAAAAGCTTGGCGAAGGTGGCATGGGCGTTGTGTACAAAGCCGAAGATCTCAAGCTCAAACGCATTGTTGCAATCAAGTTTCTCCCAAAACGTCTCTCCGTGCACGGCGAAGAACGAGAACGTTTCATCCATGAAGCGCAAGCCGCTTCTGCACTTAATCATCCCAATATCTGTGTCATTCATGAAATCGATGAAGTGAACGATGAGAGCTTCATCGTCATGGAATATATGGATGGTGTCACACTCAGGGGGTGGATAAGGAAGAAAGCAGAACAATCCGAGGGCTATAGAAAATTAGGTATGAAAGAAGCCATCGATCTTGCTGCCCAAATTGCAGAAGGATTGGAGAAAGCACATGAGAAAGGGATCATCCATCGGGACGTGAAGTCGGAAAACATCATGGTGACGACTGATGGACGTGCCAAGATCATGGATTTCGGCCTAGCAAAGCTGAAAGGTGTGAGCAAATTGACGAAGACCGGTTCGACCGTTGGTACGGTGGCATACATGTCGCCGGAACAGGTGGAAGGAATTGAGACGGATCATCGTACCGATATTTTCTCGTTTGGTGTCGTTATCTATGAGATGCTGACAGGTCACCTTCCATTCCGTGCCGAGCATGAAGCGGCGATGATCTATGAGATCATCAATGTCAAGCCGCAATCGTTGATTGATCAGCACAAAGGCATTGAGCTGGAACTGAACCGCATCGTGATGAAATGTCTTGAGAAAGATCGTGAGGAGCGATATCAATCGATGCGTGAAGTTGCAGTTGATTTTAAGCGCTACAAGCGAGACTCTGAAGGAAGACGAATCGAACGAAAATCGGACGCTCGTGAAATGATGCAACCTTCCGAACCTATTTCTTCGGGAGGACCTTCTAAAACCAGGTGGTTGATAATAGGCTTAGCGGCTTTTGGAGCCATTATCCTCATCGGTTTCGGAATTTATTTGTTTATCCCAAAAGCTACATCGATTGATTCTATCGCCGTGTTACCATTAAGCAACACGATTGCCGATTCCAGCAACGAGTACCTTTGTGATGGTTTTACTGAAAGCCTCATCAATTCACTCTCAAAGTTGCCGGGTGTGAAGCTCATGTCGCGCAGCTCGGTATTCCGATTCAAGGGAAAAGACATCGATCCGCAAAAAGCCGGAAAAGATTTGGGAGTTGGTGCAGTTCTTACTGGAAGACTCACTCAGCATGGTGATGCACTCATGATAAGTGTCGAGCTCGTTGATGTGAAAGACAATAGCCACATTTGGGGGAATCAGTATGAGCGGAAACTTTCAGACATTCTTGCGCTTCAAAGCGACATTTCAAAGGAAATTTCCAACCAGCTCAAGATCACGCTGACGGGAGATCAGCAACGCGCACTCGTTGAACATCCGACCGAAAATGCCGATGCGTATAAGTTATATCTTCAAGGGCTGTTCTACTGGAATAAGCGAACTAAAGAGAGTTTTGAGAAGGCGATCGAATACTATCAACAGGCGATCAGTAAAGATCCATCCTATGCTCTGGCGTATGCCGGACTGGCAAGTGTGTACGCCGTTCAGGGGAGTTACTTCATCATTCCCATAAAAGAATCGGTTGAGAAGGCGCGTGCAATGGCGCTGAAAGCCCTTCAGTTTGATGAGCGTCTCGCGGAGGCGCACACGGTGCTTGCCGTCCTGTACGAAAATTCTGAATGGAAGTGGGAAGATGCGGAACGTGAGTACAAGCGTGCCATTGACCTGAATCCAAATTACGCCACCGCGCATCAGTGGTATGGTGAATTCCTTTGCGCCATGCGTCGATTCGACGAAGGGTATGCGCAACAAAAAAGAGCGATTGAGATCGACCCGCTTTCTCCTGTTACATATTCGTCGGCAGCATATGGCCTCATGGTTCAGAAGCGGTATGACGAGGCAATGAAAATGGCGATAAAAAGCCTGGAAATGGATCCGGCCTTACCACGGAGCATTACCGTTCGAGGGCAGATATCCTTACTTATCGGGAAGCCGCAGGAGGCTATTAAAGATATGCGTGCTATCGTTGCTCTCTCCGACAGCAGCGATGAGTACGTGGCGTATCTTGGTCATGTGCTGGGTCTGACAGGAAATCGTGCGGAGGCTACAACTCTCTTACGCACACTTATTAAGCGCCAACAATCTCATTACGTCGATCCATCCCTAATTGCAATTGTCTATATCGGATTGGGTGAAAAGGATCAGGTCTTTCAATGGCTGGACAAGGCGTATGAAGTACGTTCCAATCTACTTGAATACTTATTGATCGATCCGTTGTACGATCCGATCCGCAGTGATCCACGGTTCGCCGCACTGGTTAAAAAAATAGGATTGCCTCAATGATCGGACAAGTGATCTCACATTACAAAATTCTTGAGAAACTCGGTGAAGGCGGGATGGGCGTGGTGTACAAAGCCGAAGACACGAAACTCAAGCGTATTGTCGCTCTTAAGTTTTTACCCCCCCTCTTCTCTGCCGACGATGAAGTAAAACAACGCTTCATCCATGAAGCTCAGGCAGCATCCGCACTGAATCATACAAACATATGTAGTATCCACAACATCGAAGAGTTTGAGGAGCAACAGTTTATTGACATGGAGTTTGTTGACGGGAAAACCCTTGGTGTGCTTCTGAAGCAGAAAGAATTATCACTGAAGGAAGTTGTGGATATTGCTCTTCAAGTTGCGGAAGGTTTGAATGCTGCGCATAAAAAAGAGATTATCCATAGAGACATCAAACCAGATAATATTATGGTAACTGATGGGTGCATGGTAAAGATCATGGACTTTGGCTTGGCTAAATTGATGGGTTCATCGAAACTTACAAAGCCACACTCAACTCTCGGTACACTTTCTTACATGTCTCCTGAGCAGGTGCGTGGTGAAGAAGTTGACCAACTCACCGATATTTGGTCTTTGGGTGTTGTTTTGTTTGAGATGCTAGCCAGACGACTTCCATTCAGGAGCGAATACGATCAGGCGGTCGTCTATTCCATTCTGAACGAGCAACCCGAGACACTGAAGAGCTTGCGAATTGATGTCCCAACTGAATTGGAGCGGATGGTGGAAAAAGCGCTGCAGAAAGATATCGGAAAACGATTCCAGCATATTGGCGAGTTCCTGTCCGAGCTGTCCTCTCTGAAGAAGAAGCTTGAGACCGAAAGTGAAAAGCCTCATCCCGAAGCAAAAAAGGTTTTGCCGTCGATTGCCGTGCTGCCGTTTGTTAATATAAGCCCTGATCCAGAGAATGAGTATTTTAGCGACGGCTTAACAGAAGAACTCATTAATGCACTGAGCAAGCTCGAGGGTTTGCACGTCACTGCGCGTACATCCGCCTTCCGATTCCGGCGAAAGGACATTGATATTCGAGAGATTGGCAAACAACTGAATGTAAGTACTGTCCTTGAAGGCAGTGTTCGCAAAGCAGGAAATAAGTTGCGGGTTACAGCCCAATTGATCAACGTCGCAGACGGTTACCACCTTTGGTCAGAAAGATATAACCGTGAACTTGAGGATGTATTTGTCATCCAAGATGAAATCTCCCTAGAGATTGTGAACAAGCTCAAGGTAAAACTTCTGGGAGATGAGAAAGCAAGACTCGCAAAGCGTTACACAGAAAACTTTGAAGTCTATGACCTCTACTTGAAAAGCCGTCATTACCTGAACACAGTTACCGAAGAAGGTATCAGGAAAAGTCTCGTGTATTTTCAGCAAGCAATCCAAAAAGATTCGAGCTTCGCTTTGGCTTATGTTGGGGTAGCAAGCGTTTACAACGCGCTTGCGGTTGTAGGACTGGTTCCTTCGTATGAAGCCATGCCTAAAGCCAAGTCAGAATTATTGAAGGCGCTTGAGCTGGACGACTCCCTTGCCGAAGCACACGCATGGTTGGGTACCCTCTATTTACAGTATGAGTGGGACTGGTCTTCTGCTGAAAGGGAGTTGAAACGGGCGATCGAACTCAAGCCGAACAGTCCCGAAGCGCACCAGTTCTACGCGGAGTATCTGATCGTGACAAGAAATATGGGGCAAGCATCGGTTGAAGTCGAGCGAGCGCGAGATCTGGATCCTCTCTCCACCATACCCAACACCATTTTGGCTTACCAACTCTTTGTATCACGTCGATATGATGCAGTGGTTGAGCATTGTCGGAAGATGCTTAAAACAGAACCAAGCTTCTTGCTGCAACTTCACCTCTGGAGGGCACTGCGTAAAAAGAATATGCTTGATGAAGCTTTCGTGGAGTGCAAGAAACTCTTCACTTTATTTATAAGTCGCGAAGTTGCTGGGGCCATGGAGTGCGGCTACGCTGAGTCTGGGTACAGCTGTACAATGCGGATGGGGGTACAGAAGTTGGTGGAGCTGTCAAAGGTACAATATGTCTCGCCGTACCTGATCGCAACACTCTTTTCCCATGCTGAAGATGACGTTGAGGCTCTTCATTGGCTCGAAAAAGCGTACGAAGATCGGGACCAGATAGTCTATTCGATGGGTGTAGACCCAGATTGGGATAGAGTGCGTTCAAATACGCGATTCACTGCACTTTTAAAGAAAATAGGGTTGGGAAAATGATAGGTAAGATCATTTCTCACTATAAAATTATTGAAAAGCTCGGCGAAGGCGGGATGGGCGTGGTAATTCTGGGAGCTCGAACACTTAGAAACAAGAAAATGATATTGAGTGATTGTAAAAGTTAGGCGGCATTAGTTTACGTTAAAGAAAACGAGGGTTGGTCCCAGATGAAATCAAAAACAATTCAATACATCATTCTCATACTGCTCACGTTCGTCGTCCTACCGTGGATCATCCTGCGTCTGCTGTCAAAGTATCCGCAGGACCTCATGACGTACACCGGCATTGCTCTCATCATCCCCTCGTTTGTGCTTTTGCTTACCGCCTATATACAGCTCGGGAGTTCGTTCGCGATAACCCCGCAGGCAAAGGAACTCGTGACAAAGGGATTGTATGCAAAGATCCGTCACCCGATATATGTATTCGGATTGTTGCTGTTCCTGGGATTCGCAATGGTTATCCGCGACGTCATCTCCTATGTGTTCTGGGGTTTTGCGCTCCTTAATGTGATTTGGCGCGTTCGCAGGGAGAACCGTGTCCTTGAAGAAAAATTTGGCGTTGCATACAGGGCATATCGCGAACAGGTGTGGTTCTGACGGGGGAGAATGTTTGTGCAGGTCAGGAAGATGCTGGTGACCAAGTAACACCTGCAGATAAATTGTTTGACTTTCATGTCTGCCATAGGTTTCGATCAAGACTCCGATACTGAATCGCTTCGCTGATGTGTTCAGGTCGTATGTTTGACGAGCTGGCGAGGTCAGCGATTGTTCTTGCGACTTTGAGGATGCGATCAAAAGCGCGTGCCGAGAGCCCTAATTTTGTGATCGCCATCTTCAACAATTCCTCTCCTGCGGAATCCGGTTTACAAAATTGAGTGATGTCTTTCGACTGCATGTCCGCATTTGAGTACACTCCTTTCTTTCCCTGAAACCGTTTCATTTGTATCTCGCGCGCTGCTATGACACGAGCGCGAATCGCCGACGATTGCTCTCCCGATAACTTACTCGCAAGGTCGCTGTACTTCACTGCGGGCACTTCGATGTGAAGATCGATCCGGTCAAGAAGTGGACCTGAAATCTTTGCCATATACTTCTGAATTTGTATTGGGGTGCATGTGCATTCCTTCGATGGGTCTGTGAAATTTCCACACATGCAGGGTTGCGTTGCATTTCTGCGATGTCACTCTTACAGCGAAAAAACCACTTCCTGAAGCATACCCGAAAACCCTACAAACCCTCGGAGACCATTTGAGAAAGAGGCGTCTAGATTTGAAATTGTATCAGAAGGATGTTGCAAAGCTAGTTGGAGTCGATACGAACTCAATCACCAACTGGGGGAAGAACCGAACGAGCCCTCGGTTGTATCTATTGCCAAGAGTGTTCGAATTTCTCTGCTACGATCCGATGCCTAATTCTGCGTCAACCTTTGGGGAGAAGCTGAAGCTATACAGGCGTAAAAGGGGACTAAGTTTAAAGACACTTGCCCGGATCTTGGGTAGTGATCCGACGACACTTGCCAGGTGGGAAAGAGGAAATGTCGAACTCCGTACAAGACTTAAAGAGCGAGTAAATTGGATCCTGAAGAATTTGACTATGTGAATGAATTAGGCATTGTTTCCGATTTTGATACTTCTTTAAATTCTTCCTACATTATGCTGAATTATTTTGAGTAGAAATGATTGGTTCGACCGTATCACATTATAAAATATTAGAGAAACTCGGCGAGGGCGGGATGGGTGTGGTGTACAAAGCCCACGATACTAAACTCGACCGCGACGTCGCGCTGAAGTTTTTATCTCTGGAACTGACAAAAGACCCGAATGCGAGGGAACGTTTCATACACGAAGCCAAAGCTGCCTCTGCGTTGAGTCACCCCAACGTTTGCACCATCCATGACATCCAAGAACATGACAATCAGATGTTCATCGTCATGGATTTCGTTGACGGGCAGACGCTGCGCCAGAAGAAAGATTCCATTAGTTTCAAACAAGCAATCGATATCGGGATTCAAGTCGCCGATGGATTGGCCGCGGCACATGAACGTGGCATCGTTCACCGGGACATTAAGCCTGAAAACATCATGATCCGCAAGGATGGAATTGTGCAGATCATGGATTTTGGGTTGGCAAAGCTGAGAGGCAATGTATCGCGTTTGACGAAAGAGGGAAGCACAGTCGGGACCGCGGGCTACATGTCTCCTGAGCAGGTGCAAGGACAAGATGCCGACCATCGTTCGGATATCTTCTCGTTCGGTGTTTTGCTATACGAATTGCTCACAGGACAACTTCCATTCAAGGGGGTTCATGAGACCGCATTGGCGTACGAAATCGTAAACGTTGATCCAGCGCCGATGTCCTCGATCAAGCCGGAGATAGATCCCAACCTCGATGCCATTGTGCTGGAGTGTCTGGAAAAAGATCCACGGGAACGAACGCAGTCGATTGCACAAGTTGCTCTTGATCTCAAACGATACAAACGAGAATCGAGCCGTCAGCGAGCGAGCCGTGTTACTGCTGCCCGACCGATCACAAAGCCTTCCGCGGGTTACAGCCCAGACACAGCCGTCGATCAACCTGCGGGAGGTTCACCCCGACTCGCATGGATTGTTGCTGCGTTCTTCTTCATCCTCACAGTGACGGTTGGGGTTCTGTACCTCAAACGTCAATCGGCAGAAATTCAGACCATCGGCTCCTACATTCTTCCTCCAGAAAAATTAACGTTTGCCGCACAGTCAGGTGGTACCGGTGAAGGTCAGTTCGCACTCTCACCGGATGGAAGTGCGTTAGCGTTTGTTGCAGCAGATTCGTCGGGCAAAACCCACCTTATGGTGAGAGCACTCAGTGCCCTCAATGCGAAAGATCTTCCGACGACAGAAGGGGCGTCATATCCTTTCTGGTCTCCTGACGATCGATACATCGGATTCTTTCAATCCGGGAAGTTGAAAAAGATTGATGTGACGGGCGGACCTTCTGTGACAGTTTGCGATGCGTCTGATGGTCGTGGCGGATCGTGGAATCGGGACGATGTAATTATTTTTTCGCCAAGCGCCGGTGATCCGATTTACCGGGTTCCTGCAGCAGGTGGTGCCGCCACTGCTGTGACGAAACTCGATACAAGCCGTCGTGAGAGCTCGCAGCGTTGGTCCCACTTTCTTCCCGATGGAAAGCACTTCCTATATTTCTCACGCTACAGTTTCGGCGGGATCGAGCGGGAAGAGGATGCATGCGTCGTGGCTTCGTTGGATGGGAAAGTAAATAAACGATTGATGTCTGCAAAGGGGAATGTTGTGTACGCATCCGGCTATCTGATCTACCTTCGTGAACGAACGCTAATGGCACAACCGTTTGATCTTAGCAAACTCGAAACGTCCGGTGACGCGATCCTGCTTGCCGAACCAGTTGAATACGATCTAGGATTTAATCGGGCAGTCTTCTCAGTTTCGCAAAATGGCATTTTGATCTACCAAGGAAGCGCGATACAGACAGGATTTCAGCTCGAATGGTTTAATCGCACGGGGAAGTCGCTTGGTGAAATTGCTGAACCTGCCGCGTATAATTCGGTCGACCTTTCTCCCGATGGGACAAAAATAGCTTTCGATGTTTACAAATCACGAAACATGGATATCTGGATCTATGACATAGCACGGGGACTATCAACCCGATTTACGTTCGATCCTTCTGCGGATGAGTATCCCGTCTGGTCACCCGATGGCAGCCGCATTGTTTTCTGTTCGGATCGGAATGGGCATCTTGATCTTTTTCAGAAGACAACAAGCGGTGCTGGCGTTGAAGAGCTCCTCCTCCCATCACCCGTTGAGAAGTTTCCGAACGATTGGTCCCCCAATGGAAAATTTATTGCTTACGCGACTTATGACAACAAGAATATGGGGGATTTATGGATTCTTCCAGTCGAAGGAGATCGGAAACCGTTTCCGTTCCTTCAGACTCCATTCGAGGAGTTTTATTGTCAATTCTCTCCGGATATGCTTTGGATTTCGTACGAGTCGACTGAGTCAGGGAACTGGGAGTTGTACGTCCGTCCATTCATCGGTGCGGATGGACAGCCGGCGATCAATCAAACCAGAAAATGGCAAGTTTCAACGAAAGGTGCCTCATCGACGGGCATCCACAAATGGAATCGGAATGGAAAAGAGCTTTTCTATTTATCCAGCGACAACAAACTGATGGCGGCTGAAGTTAGGGCAAGCGGCTCAACGTTTGACGTGGGTGCCGTCCGATCGCTTTTTCAAGTAGCAGCGACGGGGGCAGTGATTTTTTATGATGTTAGCGCCGATGGAAACAAGTTTCTCATGGGAATTCGGGTCATCGGACAATCGGTTCCTATGCTCACGCTTGTTGCAAACTGGGATGCCGGGCTGAAGAAGAGATGAGGTAACCGTGATCGGACAAACCATCTCTCATTACCGCATCCTCGCCAAGTTGGGTGAGGGTGGCATGGGCGTTGTCTACAAAGCCGAGGATACAAAACTTAAGCGCACGGTTGCACTTAAATTCCTTCCCAAAGGATTGGAAACTCACGAACTAGAACGAGCCAGATTCTTACAAGAAGCACAGGCTGCTTCAGCATTGAACCACCCTAACATCTGTGCCATCCATGCGCTTGGGGAACATGAAGGTCAGCAATTCATCGACATGGAGTTCGTAGATGGTAAGACACTCAAGCAAGTTTATCCTATACAAAAGATGCAGGAAGCAATTACCTATGCCATCCAAATTGCTGAAGCATTGCAGGAGGCACACTGCTACGGCATCGTCCATCGCGACGTGAAGTCCGAGAACATCATGGTTAATTCCAAAGGGCAAATCAAAGTGATGGACTTCGGTCTGGCGAAGCTTAAGGGTAGTCTCAAGCTTACCCGAACATCATCGACGGTTGGTACGCTTGCCTACATGGCGCCGGAACAGATACAGGGCGGTGAAGTGGATGCACGGAGTGATATTTTCTCATTTGGCATTGTGCTGTACGAGATGCTCACAGGACATCTTCCATTCCGTGGTGAGCATGAAGCGGCGATGATGTATTCCATCGTGAACGAAGGACCGCAGCCGATTTCTCATTTCAGAGCGGAAGTCCCATCATGTATTAACTCAGCAATTGAGAGGGCTTTGCAGAAAGATCCGGCATTACGGTATCAAACCATGCAGGAAATGATTCATGATTTGAAAACTTTATCAAGAGACACAAATCTATCACTGAAGCCAGAGAAGTCAATCGTAGTTTTGCCCTTTGAGAACCTCAGTCCAGATCCCGATCAGGAATACTTCAGCGATGGATTAACGGAAGAAGTCATATCCGATCTTTCGGCTGTCAGATCACTTCGGGTGATCTCCCGGAGTTCCGCTATGACGTTCAAGGGAACAAAGAAGAAAGTACCAGAAATCGCACGTGAACTCAATGTACAGTATATACTGGAGGGCAGCGTCAGAAAGGCAGCTAACAATCTCCGCATCACAGCACAGCTAATTGATGCGATGAATGATGCTCACATCTGGGCTGAAAAGTATAACGGTACACTGGACGATGTGTTCGATATCCAGGAGAAAGTCTCGCGTTCCATTGTCGATGCATTAAAACTCAAGCTGACTCCGGAGGAAACCGAGCGCCTGGCCGAACGTCCTATCCCGAGCGCTCTGGCTTATGAATTCTATCTCAAGGCTAGGGGGGAGATACTGAAGTGGACCGAAGTGGGACTAGATAACGCACTAAGATATCTCCAAAACGGCCTCGAGATCGTCGGGGAGAACGCCCTTCTCTATGCGGGCATGGCATACGTCTATTTCCAGTATGTCAATCTTGGCCTCAAGGAGATGGAATACGGCCGGAAGCAAGCCGAGGACCATGTCGAAAAGGCTTTCGCCTTGGACCCGTACTGTTCACATGCCAGTTTTGTCCGGGCTAACCTCATCGCTTGGAGTCAGCCGAAAGAAGGGATCAGATGCTTCAAGCGCGTCCTGAACAAGGATCCCAACCATTTTGATGCTCTATTCTATTTCAGCTGTTTCCTCGGAACACTCGGCCGAAAAAGCGATGTCGTTCCTCTCGAGGAAAGAACCATCTTGATCGACCCTCTCAATCCCATGGCTCATGTTCATTCTGGATTAAATAGGATGTGGGATGGAGAATTTGCCCTGGCTCTCGAGAGGCTAGGCAAGTTGCATCGATCGTTCCCGGGCGACGCTATGACGAAATGGTCCTACGGTCTAAGCCTTGCCTATATGGACAGAAAAAAGGAGGCTGGGCTGATCTTCGAACAATTCGCGCGGGAACAGCCGGGGACCCTCTTCGCCTGCCTTGGACTAGCTTTCAAACGTGCTCTGGAGGGAAAGAGGTCCGAGACATTGAACATGCTCGACTCGAATCCCCATCTCGAGAAACCGTGGGATTTTCAGACTGCCTATTGGAAGACCGAGTGTCTTGCATTGATAGGCGAAACAGAGCAGGCGCTCGACTGCCTGGAGCTGGACGTGAACCTCGGCATGAGCAATTATCCCCTCATGAGTGAACTTGATCCCTTCCTGGCGAGCATCCGTGGCGAGGATAGATTCAAAAAACTGATGGAACGTGTGAAAAAGGAATGGGAGGAGCTTGAGGTATAAGTATGATTGGAGAATTAATATCACACTATAAGATTCTCGAAAAGTTAGGCGAGGGCGGAATGGGTGTTGTGTACAAAGCCGAAGACACCAAGTTAAAACGCACCGTTGCATTAAAGTTTCTACCAATCGATCTTACGCGCGACCCCGAAGCTAAAGAGCGTTTCATC
>Ga0209048_10005147_pt1 | contig 12380 bp, 11 predicted proteins | sample FrelakmetCRP12CR_FD_187146 | JGI IMG/M metagenome (GOLD analysis project Ga0209048, IMG submission 187146) | Freshwater lake sediment microbial communities from the University of Notre Dame, USA, for methane emissions studies - CRP12 CR (SPAdes)... | ecosystem: Environmental > Aquatic >... | reverse complement strand
CGGCCGGGCTGTGTGCGCCGGCGTGCCTCGTACCGAGGACGATCAGGTTCATCGCAACAGACCAACACAAATTCGAGCAACCGCGTGATTCACGTCGAAAAGCTGTGCAAATCTTTTCTTGATTATCAGCGTGGCTGGGTTTCCGCCGTTCGCGATGTCTCGTTCGATTGCCGTCCGGGCGAGATTTTCGGGCTGCTCGGTCCCAACGGCGCCGGCAAGACCACGACGCTGCGAATCCTGAGCACCGTGCTCAAGCCGACTGGCGGCCGCGCGATCGTGGCCGGTCATGACGTCGTGGCCGAGCCCCAGGCCGTACGGTCCAGCATCGGCTACATGTCGGCCAGCACCGGCATCTACGACCGCATGACCGCATGGGAGCTGGTCGAGTATTTTGGCCGGCTCTACGGGCTGTCCCCCGATCACCTGCACGAGCGGATGGAGAAAATCTTCGACTGGCTGAAGATGGACGACTTCCGCGACGTGCTGGGCTCGAAGATGTCGACCGGGATGAGACAGAAGGTGTCGATCGCCCGGACGATCGTCCACGATCCCCCGGTACTGATCTTCGACGAGCCGACCTCCGGCCTCGATGTCCTGGTCCAGCGCGTGGTCTTGCAGAAGATCCTCGAGCTCCGCGACCTGGGCAAGACCATCGTGTTCTCCACCCACTCGATGCACGAGGTCGAGAAGCTCTGCGAGCGGGTGGCGATCATCCACAAGGGAGAGCTCCAGGCCATGGGGACGCCCCGGGAACTGCTGGAACGGTTTGACCAGCCGGATCTCGAGGAGCTATTCTTCACACTGGTCGAGCGTGCCGACGCGGCGGCTGTGCCCGCCGGGTCGAAGTCGCTCGCGCCCGAACCTGACTGAAAAGCCCCGCACCGCTGCTGGCCCCCACAGCAAGAGAGATTCATGCGCTGGTCGAACCTGCTTGTCATCTTCCGCCGCGAGGTTCTCGACCAGCTCCGCGACCGGCGCACGCTGTTCATGGTCTTCATCTTTCCGATCCTGCTCTACCCAATTCTTGGCTTCGGCATCCTCAAGGTCGTTGCCGCGATGGAGAAAAAGCCCAGGCTCGTCGTGGTCGTGGGTGCCGAGAATCTGCCGCAAGAACAGCCGCTGCTCGATCCCGAGGGAAACGGCTTCAACCAGAGGCTCTTCGAGTCGCCTCTCGAAGCGGGCCTGCTGGTGGTCCAGCGGGAATCGAGCCAGGGGCCCTGGGCCACGCTCGAGTACCGCCAGCAGGCCATTCGCGAGGGCCTGGCCTCGGCGGTCATGGTGATCCCGCCCGATCTTCCCGCGCAGTTCCACGAGAAAATCGACGTCCACATCCCGATCCTTTACCGTAGCGTGGACGAGCCCAGCCAGATCACGTATCTCCGGCTCCGGGAAGTTCTGGATCGGTGGAAACGCGGAATCGTCGACGCGCGGACGAAGAAGGATAAGTTGCCCCAGGGCTACACCCAGCCGATCCAGGTCCAGGGCATGGACGTCGCGACCGATCAGGAGGTCGGCGGCAGCGTCTGGAGCCGGATCTTCCCGTTTCTGCTGGTCATGATGTCGCTCACCGGGGCCTTCTACCCGGCGGTGGACATTTGCGCTGGTGAGAAGGAACGGGGGACGATGGAGACACTCCTGATCAGCCCGGCGACCCGCGCCGAGATCGTGCTGGGCAAGTTTCTGACGGTACTGCTGGCCAGTGTCACGACCGCTCTCTTGAACCTTGTCAGCATGGGCCTGACCGGGATCGTCATGGCTCAGCGTGGGGCGAGCCTCGCCATGGAGCCGACCCAGCGAGCCGCGGCGACCGGCATCACGGCGCCGAGCATGCAGTCGGCGCTCTGGATGATACTCCTGTTGATTCCCCTGGCGGCCTTCTTCAGCGCTGTCTGCGTAGCCCTGTCCGTGCTGGCGCGGAGCATGAAGGAGGGCCAGTATTACATGACACCGCTGTACCTGGTCTGCCTTCCTCTGATCTTTTTGACCCTGGTACCCGAGATCAAGCTCGACCTGTTCTACAGCCTGGTTCCGATCACCGGCGTCGCCTTGCTGCTGCGGGCCCTGATCATGGGCGACTATCAGACCGGATGGCATTACTTCCTGCCCGTCATGGTCCCGACCATCGTCTATGCCTGGGTCGCCTTGCGATGGGCGATCGACCAGTTTCAGCGCGAGGAAGTTCTCTTCCGTGAGGCCGAGCGGTTCCGGGTCGGGGACTGGCTGAAGCATCTTCTCCGCGACCGCCAGCCGACGCCCACCGGTGGCCAGGTGACACTCTGCTTTGCCTTGATCCTCTCGGCCTCGTGGTTCCTCTTGCAGTACATGGCGGCCAGGGGAATCGGGGCGAGCCTGGCCGCGATCGCCGCCGGCCAGTTCCTGATCCTGTTTCCCCCCTTGATCATGGCGGTGATGCTCACGTCCTCGCCGAGCCGCACCTTGCGGCTCTCCTGGCCGGCCCGTCGTTACTTTGTTCTGGCGGTCGCGTTCGTCGTGGCTCTCAACCCCCTGGTCAACCAGCTCGGCCACATCGTCGAGTACTGGTTTCCGATCTCGTCCCTGATCAAGCAATCGCTGGCCCAGGTGATGTCCCAATCGCCGGGTCTCGGGGTCGCACTGGGGGTCTTCGCCCTGCTGCCGGCCGTCTGCGAGGAGCTTGCCTTTCGCGGTTTCATACTCTCCGGGCTCGAACACCAGCGCCGGACGCGCTCGGCGATCCTGCTCTCGGCGCTCATGTTCGGCTTCCTGCACGTTCTGCTCAGCCTGTTCCAGCAACTGTTCAACGCCACCCTTTTGGGGATCGTGCTGGGATTGCTAGCGGTGCGGAGCCGGAGCCTTCTGCCGGGGATTCTCTTCCATTTCCTGAACAACGCGCTGGCCATCGCTCAGGGCCAGTGGGTCCGCTGGCTGGAGTCCGCGGGGCTAGCCTCTTGGCTCTATCGCAATCCGGAGGAAGGTCTCCATCATGGGTTCTGGATCGGGTTGAGTTTGCTGGTCTCCACACTCCTGTTCCTCTATCTATGGAAGGTGGATCGTCCCGATCGAGCGGCAGCCGCTCGCGGCGTCGCGTCTGTCTTCTGAGGGGATCAGATCGAACCGGAACCATCCTTGGAACGCCTGGCTTTGGCGTTTTCTCCATCGCGTCGAACGCGCGCGATGGATTCGCGCCTCGTTCGCAGGGCGGCGGCCAGAGGACACGAGCGATGAGAAGAGACACGCTCACACTCCAGGCGCGGTACGTCTTCCCGGTGGAGGGCCCTCCCATCGAGGACGCCGTGGTGAGCCTCCAGCAAGGCCGGATCGGCTGGGTGGGTCCAGCCCGAGAACGGCCCGGCGATCTCGACCTGGGCAACGTGGCGATTGTTCCCGGGTTCGTGAACGCACACACCCACCTCGAGCTGGCGAGCTTGGGCGGCCAGGAAAAGGAGGGGCAGCCCGGGGGAGCCAGCAACAACGGCTCCGAGGACGAAATCGCCTGGCTGCGCAGGGTTGTCGATCAACGGCGAAATGGATCAGAGGAGACGCTCAAAGGGGCAGTCGGCCGAAACCTCAAAGCCAGCATCGAGGCCGGGACGACCTTGCTGGCTGATACCACGACCGCCGGCCTGAGCTGGGACCGGGTGGCGGCCGCCCCGCTGCGCGCGGTTGTCTTCGCCGAGCTGATCGGCCTGAAGCGATACCGCGGCCTGCAAACCAGCGATGCCGCGTGGAACTGGCTGGCCACGGTCCGACCAGAGACGCAGGTCACCGCGTGCGCCCGGCCGGGGCTGAGCCCGCACGCCCCGTACAGCACATCCGACTGGCTCTACCACAAGGCGGCGGGCAGCCGGTTGCCGCTCTCGACCCACCTGGCCGAGCTGCCCGAGGAGCTCCGTCTCCTGGAACACCGCGACGGCCCCTTGCGGCAATTCCTGGAAGATCTGGACGCCTGGGACGACGCCTGGGAGCCGATCGGCCCGCGCCCGGCCGACTACGTCCGCCGCGGCGAACTCCGCGACGCCGACTGGCTGATCGCCCATGGCACCTACTTCGACACCTCCGAGTTCTGGCAACTACGCCCGGAAGCCGCCCCCAACGGCCACCGCGTCGCAGTGGCCTTCTGCCCCCGCACCCACGCCCGATTCGGCCACGCTCCGCATCCTTATCGGGCGATGCTCGAGAAGGGGGTCGTCGTCTGCCTGGGCACCGATAGCCTGGCCTCGAGCCCGAGCCTGAGCATCCTCGATGAGATTCGCTTCCTTCATCGTCGCGACCCGTCGCTCTCCGGCGAATTGCTCCTGACCATGGCCACCCTCTTCGGGGCCTGGGCTCTCCGCGCCGACACCACCACCGGCAGCCTCCGCCCCGGCAAGTCCGCCGACCTCGCCATCATCCCACTCCCCGACCGGTCCACCGCCGATCCCCATCGCCTGATCCTCGAATCCGACGAGCCCGTCCTCGCCACCGTCTTCGAAGGCGACTTCGTCACCGGACCGTGGATGGGGATGTGAACAGGCGGAAGCGGATCGGGCTTGACGGAATGATCGAGCAATTCACCGTGGGACTGACTGTCGGTCGCACGGTGCAAAAGGGGAAAGAGTACAGACGCGTCCTGATGCATTGCCTCACGATCCGGACGGTCGAGCCCTTCGACTGGATCAAGCTGATTCGCTCCTCTGAGCGAACTCCGGAAGCCTCATGCGGACAAAGCCCCTGACGCCATTCGAATGAGGGAACTGGGGATCCAGATTCTCGATCACCTTCGCGTCGAGGCTGGAGAGAAACACGTCATCGTTGAGACCAGCGGTGGAGTCAACCTGGCCGATGTCCTGCCGCTCTTGCAGTACGGCCTTTGAATTCGAGACTGGCCATGCGGCGGGCTCTGAAGCAATCGCGGTTTCACTCCCGTTGTCCCTTCCAGCCCAGGTCGAGGAACCGATTCATGAGTCGGCAGCCCTGTTCCAGAAACGGCCCGCCTCCGTCCCTGGCCGCGATCTCATCGTAGGTCAAGCCGGAGGCGGGAATGCCAGTTCCGGCCATGGTCCAGGCGACGGGCGCGCGGTCGTGGGCGCGGGTGCGAAGCAAGGTCGAGTGGTCGGGAGAGATCAAAATCCGCCACTGATCGTACTGCTGGAGCGCCTGGAGGACGGGAGCGACGATGTCATGGTCGATTCGCTCGATGGCCTCGACCTTGGCGTCGCCCCGGCCCTCGTGGCTGGCCTCGTCGGGCGCCTCGACGTGGACGCAGACGATGTCGTGGTCGGCGAGGGCCTTGATGGCATGAAGGCCCTTGGCCGCGTAATCGGTGTCGAGATAGCCCGAGGCGCCGGGGACGTCGATCCGAGTCCAGCCGGCTAGCACGCCCACGCCGCGCACCAGGTCAACAGCCGATATGATCGCCCCTTTCAGCCCGTGCAGCTCGGCGAACTTCGGGACGCTGGGCGCCTTGCCCTGACCCCAGAGCCAGATCGCGTTTGCCGGCGCCTTGCCGGCGCGGATCCGGTCGAGATTGACGGGATGGTCGGCAAGGATTGGAGTTGCCGCGGTCATCAACTCGCGCAGCAGGTCGGCGCCGGGCCCGCGGGGCAAGTGTTCGGCGGCGGGCTGGCCGGGATGGTCGTGCGGCGGGTCGGTGACGGTCTGGTCGGAGAAGCGGGCATCCCCCGGGCGGCCGCGGTAGATCATCAGGTTGCGATAGCTGACACCGGGCAGGAACTCGACATCGGGCCGGCCCAGCGCGGTGTGAAGGGCCTTCATCAGCGTCTGGCCCTCCGCGCTGGTGATGTGCCCGGCGGTGAAGTCGGCGAGCCGGCCTTCCGCGATGGTCATGAGGTTGCAGCGGACGGCCCAGTCCTCGGGCCCCAGCATCACGCCCATGGCGGCCGCCTCGAGCGGGGCCCGTCCCGTGTAGTAGCGCTCGGGGTCATAGCCGAAGAGGCTGAGCGTGGCCACGTCGCTGGCGGGAAGAAAGCGATCGGGAACGTTGCGTGAGCGGCCCACGATCCCCTCGCGCGCCACCCGGTCCATCGCGGTGAGGCTTGCCGCCTGGAGTGGGGTCTTGCCTCCGAGTGAGGGGTGGGGCTCGTCGGTGGCACCATCAGGAATCACGATCACGTACTTGGCTGGCATGGTTTTCGCCTTCGTTATTCTTCAACCCCCAGGCAAACACTCGGCGGACGGACGACATCGAGCTGGTCGATCTCGGCCAAGGCCGCGTGGAGCTCGGCCTCGACGGCCAGATGGGTCATGATGACCAGCGGCACGGTGCTGATATCCGCGCCATCGTCGCCCGGGTCGTGCTGGATGACGCTGGCAATGCTGATTCCATGTTCGCCCAGGATCCGCGCCAGCGCGGCCAGCACGCCGGGCGAGTCGGCGATGGTGAACCGGAGGTAGTACCGGCTCTTGATCCGGTGGGGAGGCGTGCGTTCGACCGTGGGTGCGGACTCGGCCCAGAGATTGAGCACACGCGAGGTCAGGAGCGCCCGGCCCGTCACCACATCGATCAGGTCGCCGACCACCGCCGACGCGGTGGGCATCATGCCGGCCCCTCGGCCGTAAAAGAAGGTGTCGCCCACGGCGTCGCCGACGATCCGGATGGCGTTGTAGGGCCCGCGGACTTCCGCCAGCGGGGTGCCCTGTTTCACCAGGGTGGGAGCGACGCGAAGCTCGAGACCGGCGGCGGTGTACTTGGCGAGAGCCAGCAGCTTGACCGCGTGGCCCAGCTCGCCGGCATATTTGAGGTCGGCCAGTTGCAGCCGGTCGATGCCCTGGCGCGGAATGTCGTCGGTCTTGACGCTGGCCTGGAAGGCAAGCTGGGTGAGGATGGCCAGCTTGTGCGCGGTGTCGGTGCCGTCCACGTCGAGGGTCGGGTCGGCCTCGGCGTAGCCGAGTTCCTGCGCCTGAGCGAGCGCGTCGGTATAGGCCAGACCCTCGAGCGTCATCTTGGTGAGAATGTAATTGCAGGTGCCGTTGAGGATCGCGGCGAGGCTCTGCACCTGGTTGGCTGCCAGTGCCACGCCCAGGGCCTGGATGATGGGAATGCCGCCGCCGACGCTCGCCTCGAACGCGACGGCTCGCCCAGCGGCGCGGGCCTGCGCGAAGATTTGCGGGCCGTGCTCGGCCAGCAGTGCCTTGTTGGCCGTCACGACATGCTTGCCGGCCGCCAGGCAGTCAAGGACAACGCTCAAGGCCGGATCGATACCGCCCATGGTCTCCACGACGATCTCGACTTCCGGATCTTCGATCAGCCGGGCGGGGTCGGTTGTGACGCGAACGCCGTCGAGCGCGACGTCCCGGGGCTTCGCCGGATCACGGACGACGGCCCACTTCCAGCGCACCCGTTTGCCAGCCCGACGGGCGATGCGGTTGGCGTGTTCGGTCAAGATCCGGGCCACGCCCGTTCCCACGGTGCCCAGCCCGATCAATCCAATCGTGACGTGTTCCATGTCCTTCGCCGGACCCACTGGAGGCTGCGTGGCTGACCAGACGAGACGCCTTGTCGCGAAGACCCGCGCCCGAAACTCAAGTTAAGGCCTGAAACGTTCGATCGCAAGCGTCCTCGGCCCGACTTACGGCTCGGACGCGACAAGGACCCGCTTCTTGTTCCGGCCGACCAGGAGGATGCCGAGCTCGTAGAGCAGGATCATCGGCACGGCCAGGAGGGTCATGCTGAAGGGGTCCTGGCCGGGTGTGAGGATCGCGGCGGCGACGGTGATGATCAGGATCGAGATCTTCCGCTTGGCCCGGAAATCAGCGACCGTGAAGATTCCGATCCGCTCCAGGAAAAGCATGACCAGCGGGGTCTGGAAGGCGATGCCGAAGACCAGGGGAAGGATCGTCGCGAAGCTCATCCACTCGCTGAGCCGCAAGGTCGGGGCCACTCCCAGCCAGACGTTGAACTCGAGCAAGAAGCCGAGGGTGATGGGCAGCACGAAGCCGAAGCAGAGGATGACCCCAAGCAGAAACAAGCCGATCGAGATCGGCAGATACTTCTGTACATAGTGCCGCTCGTGGCGATAGAGACCCGCCGCGACAAACGCCCAGCCCTGGTAGAAGACCCAGGGGCTGACCAGTACCAGCCCGGTCACCAGGCAAACCATGAAGTAGATGGTGATCGTTTCCAGCGGGCCGAGCGAGATCAGCGTCTTGTCGATCATGACCGTGGAGCTCTGGGTCGCCTTGATCAGGGTCGACTGGTTGTACTGGAGCGGGAAGCTCAAAGTCTTCCCCTTGAGCTCGTCGGCCGAGGGGATTTCGATCTTCGGCGCGATCTCCTTGATGGCCTTGAAGAATGAGTCGGCGGGTATCATCGCCTCGAGGGTCGGTGAGATCGCCTTCGCCTCTTCGGCCTGCTTCGCCTTCTTGTCGTATTCATTGCGGTAAAAGCGCTCGAGGGCATTCGCCGCCGGCGCTTCCATGCTCTTCATGACCCTCCACCCCAGGTCCAAGTAAGGGATGAACGCCACGATCACCCCCACAAACAGGCCAGCCAGGGCCAAAATCAGGCGGACGCGCAGTTCCTCGATGTGCTCGCCGAAGCTCATCGTGGCCATCGTCTGTTCTTCGGTGAAGAGATCTCGTTCGCTGGGCATGGAAGTGAACCAACCGAGCTGGGCCGGAGGAAGATCGCCGGAAGCGGCGAGTCGAGGAGGAGACGCGGGTCGCGACGGCCAGTCCCGAGGCCGGAACCCTTGCATGCGGCACCGCTCGTCGGCCTCACCGGGACGGCCGAGGAAGCGTGGGCGTTCCTGAGTAGTGAATCCTACCACGATGGGGCCAGGAGATTCCAGGGGTGAACCTCGGAGGACCGGATCAGGGCTCGTTGCGTCTCTTCGGCAACGTGGCCCGGCCGCGCACCTTGCGTTCGCCGGCATCACGGACCCGTTCCCCGCCGACTCGGGTGGACAGCCGCCGACCCATGGCGTTAAAACAGGCTCAACGCATCGAATCCACCGGGAGCAGGCGTCGGGCGACCGGCACGCTTCCCGAGCGAGGAGTCCGCGCCATGCCAGCCGTTCCCCCGTATCCCCTGCGGTTCGAGCCGATCCTCAGGCAACTCATCTGGGGTGGCCGGCGATTGGGAACTCTGCTGCACAAGCCCATCGGCGAGGCCAACGATTACGCCGAGAGCTGGGAACTTTCGGACTATCGCGACGCCGTGAGCGTCGTCAACGAGGGGGAACTCACCGGGACCACTCTGCGCGAGCTGGTGCAGTTTCGCGGGCGGGAGGTCCTGGGGCCTGGCCTGTCGGGCCGCAATCAGTTCCCGCTGCTTGTCAAGTTCATCGACGCCCGCGAGGTCCTGTCGGTTCAAGTCCATCCCGACGATGAAAAGGGAAAACGCCTGGCCGGCGACAACGGCAAGACCGAGACCTGGGTGATCGTGGACGCCGAGCCGGGCAGCCTGATCTACGCGGGGCTGAGACCGGACGTCACCCGCGAGCAATTCGCGGCGGCCATCGAGACGGGGCAGGTCGAGCCTCTGCTGCATCGCTTTCCGGCCAGGCCCGGCGACTGCATCATGATCGAGGCGGGAACCGTCCACGCCATCGGGGCAGGGGTCTTGCTGGCGGAGATCCAGCAGATGTCCGACGCGACCTTCCGGGTCTTCGACTGGGGACGCGTCGGCGGTGACGGCCGGCCCCGCGCGCTGCACGTCCGCGAGGCCTTGGAATCGACCGATTTCGCCCGCGGACCAGTGAACCCACTGATACCTGCGCTCGAGACGACGAGCGCGGGCAATGTCCACGAGCAGTTGTCGCGCTGCCCCTACTTCGCGCTCGACCGATGGAGATTGTCGCGGCCCGCCGTCCTGGGCTGCGACGACCGGTTCACCATCCTGATGGGAATGGAAGGCCGCGCAAAGGTCCGGCACGAAGGGCAGAGGGTCCGGCTCGCGTTCGGCGAGACTTTGTTGCTGCCGGCCGCGGTGGGGCCGTGCGAGATCATCCCCGACGGAGAGGCCGAGGTTCTGACCTGCGTCGTGCCATGAGGGCGACCAATCTGTCCAAGGAGGAATCGAGCGATGGTCACGGCGGTGGCAACCACCGAAATCGTCACCAATCCGAAGGTCGGGCCCGGCTGGCTGCGCCTCGTTCGCGCGGCTCGATCGGCCTTTGAGATCAGGAAGGTCGTGCTGGCCGCGGTCGGCCTGATCTTGCTGCAGGTTGGCTGGGGCATGCTGGACCGGCTTTTTCCCGGTTCGTCAGCCGTGGCGCCCGAGCTCCATGCTCTGCCAGTCAGTGCAGGCGCAGGAGCGCCAGAGGGCATGGATCTGACTTCGTGGAATTCGGTCCGCTCGGCCGGTTGGCGCCTGACCGAGCCGGCACGGGTGTTTGCAACCCCCTTGATATCGCTCTTCGCGCTGGGGAAGGGACCTGGCTGGTTCTTGCACGCGGTGCTTGCCGTTCTCTGGGCGTTGGCGGTGGGGGGCATTGTCGGCGGTGCCATCGCCCGGATGACGGTGGTCGAGGTATCCCGGGTGCAGGGGCCTGGAACGCTGGGCGCGGTTCGATTTGCGATTCGGTTCGCCTTGCCGCTGATCGCGACGCCGCTTCTCCCTCTGCTGGCGATCGGCCTGTGCGCCTTGATCTGCGCCGGGTTCGGTTTGCTCTACTGGCTGCCGGCCGGCATCGGCGCGGTCGTGGGGGGAATTTTGCTGTTCATCCCGCTGATCTTGGGCCTGGTCATGGCAATCCTGCTCTTAGGCCTGGCGGCGAGCTGGCCGCTCTTGCACGCGTCGGTCGCGGCCGAGGCCGAGGACATTCTTGACGCTCTCAGCCGATCGTTCAGCTATCTGAATCAGCGGCTCGGGAAGTTCGCCGGTTGCGTGGTCCTCGCCTGGCTGATCGGGATCCCCGGCCTGCTCGCAGTCGATCTGCTGGCAACCGCCGTGACCCACCTGACGGCCTGGGGAGTGGGACTTTCGGCCCCCGCGTCGAGCCTGGCCGGCCTGACGGATCGAGGTGCCGGCGAAACGGTGATCACACAGACCGCCGCGGCCTTGCCGGCGTTCTGGCGGGCAGCGATCGGCCTGCTGGCCCGGAGCTGGATCTACGCCTACTTCTGGACCGCCGCGTCGTTCATTTACCTGCTGCTCCGCCATGACGTCGACGGAACGCCGTGGACGGAGGTGAAAGATGCCTGACGACTCATTGCGGCGCGTGGGCAGGCAAAGTGGCATGGCGGCGGTAAAGCGATGCGAGAAGGTCGGCTTCGACCTCGACGTCGAAGCGGGCCCGGATTGTCTCTTGACCCCGGCGCCCAAGCAGTACCGCTTGATCGGGATTGTCGAGCAAATCGATGATGGCCGCGGCAAGAGATTCCGGGTTGCCCGGCGGGACGACCAGGCCGCTCGAGCCGTGGTCGATCAGGGCGTGCAACCCCTTCACGCGGGTGGCGATGCTCGGCAGGCCCTCGCCGAGCGCCAGGGCCAGGGTCCGTCCTGTGCTGGGGACGAGGGAAGGCTGGCAGTAGATGTCGAGCACGGTCCAGAACCGTGGGCCGATCACCGCGAAATCCGCCACGCTGACCCGGTCGGCGATCCGCAGCGACTGGGCATGGCGGCGAAGGTCGATCGCATCCTTGCCCTGGCTGGCGATCAGGAACTCGGCATCCCTTCCCGTGCCCAGGACGTGCCGTGCCGCCTCGAGGAAACAGGCAAAGCCCGAGCTCTCACGCGGCGGCCCGGCCGTGCCGATCACGGCGATCTTCCGGGCTGTCGATCGTGGGGTCGCCGGCGCCGGGGAAACGCCCGGAGCAATCAGGCTGATCCGATCGGCCGGGAAGCCAAGGCCCTGGACCAGCTCGCGAGCCAGTTCCGGACTGGTGGCGATCAGTCCTCGGAACCAGCGCCGGCTCAGCTTCAAGCCGCGCCCCAGGACACCGAAATCATCGACTGTCTGGACGTAGGGCAGCCGCCAGGCGTCGGCCAGCGCAAGCACGGCGTCGGCCATCTCTTCGTGGAGCACGTGCAGCACGCTGGGATGTTCAAACCCGGCTTCCATCTGGAGGCGGCGGATCGACAGCGCCTTGAGCCAGCGGTTTCCCAGCGCGGGGAATTCGAGCACGCGGGGGTCGCTGGAGGATGAGCAGCCCCGGGAAAGGCAGACGACACGCGCTTGCACACCGCGGCGGTCGAGGCGATCGATGAGCGGCGTCATGGGCCAGCCATCGTCGTCGTGGCCCAGCCGGCCGGCAAGAAACACGACCTCGGTCAGATCATTCACGATTCGACCCGGCCGCGGCAACGTGGCTGCGACCTCGCCTCCAAAGTGTATCCCGCGAACACGTTGCCGCTTTCAAGGCGGCGTTGGAATCGATGCGATCATGGTTTATACTGAGTTGCTCGGAGATCGCCGCCCAGGGAAGTTGCAACCAGGCTCGAGCGCAACGCATGAATT
>Ga0209048_10005146_pt1 | contig 12381 bp, 13 predicted proteins | sample FrelakmetCRP12CR_FD_187146 | JGI IMG/M metagenome (GOLD analysis project Ga0209048, IMG submission 187146) | Freshwater lake sediment microbial communities from the University of Notre Dame, USA, for methane emissions studies - CRP12 CR (SPAdes)... | ecosystem: Environmental > Aquatic >... | reverse complement strand
ACTCACTGCGACCGCAGTTCGCGACATCACCGCCTCCGTCGGACACGCCAACGGAGTCATTATAGTTAATGACGCCTATTATTGCAATTAAACACTAGCAAGTACGTGGCGCTCCTGCAACCCGCGTCTACGATGAGTTTGTTGCCCCGACGTTGACCCCGGTCAACGACGCGGACAGCGATCGCGACTACGTTGGCTGAACGGTGTGGTTCGATCCATTGATGGAAATCAAAATGGGAAGTATGGGCGCCGAAAGGCCAACCGCTCGAAGGCAGGTGGCTTCGATGTCGCGTCTGTGCGAATTGACCGTCGAAATCCCGGTCGGCGGTGTCCGGCTTCAGGGCGAGCTGATCGTTCCCGAGGAGGGGTTGGGCCTGGTGCTGTTCGCCCACGGCAGCGGCAGCTCCCGGCACAGCCCGCGCAACGTCTTCGTCGCACAGGCGCTGCACGGCGCAGGCGTAGGTACGCTGCTGTTCGATCTGCTGACCGCCCGTGAAGACCAGGTCTACGCGACGCGCTTCGACATCGCACTGCTCAGCTCGCGGCTAACGGCGGCGACCGAATGGCTTAGGCGCGACGCGGCAGCGGCTGGCCTGTCGATCGGATATTTCGGCGCCAGCACCGGGGCGGCAGCGGCGCTTGTTGCTGCCGCCGAACTCGGGCCGGTCGTCAGCGCGGTCGTCTCCCGTGGCGGGCGCCCCGATCTTGCCGGAGGAGCCGCGCTCGCCCGCGTCACCGCGCCCACGCTCCTAATCGTCGGTGGCGAAGATCAAGAAGTGATCGCGCTGAACCGCGAAGCGTTCGCCGATCTCCGCTGCGAAAAGGCCTTGCGGATCGTTCCGCGCGCAACGCATTTGTTCGAGGAAGCAGGCACGCTCGAACAGGTCGCCATACTCGCGGCCGACTGGTTTCGCCGCTGGCTCGCGACCGGGCCGGCGCCACATCCGGGCGGTGAAGTGCGCGGGCGATGACCGATGCCTGCGGTCTGGTGACCGGTTGATGTTTCCCGGAGTATTCAACCTTCCTTGGCGGAGCGACGTAATCATTGTCCCAATGATCACTCACGTCGAAACAACCGCGCAGAAGAAGCGCGGCGCCAAGCATCCTACCGGGTCGCAGGAACTTTTCCGCCAGTGCGGAGCTGCGCGACGACTTCGTCATCGGTGACTTGGGAAAATTGCCTGTAGAACTGGCCCACGGCGTAGAAGAAAGCCGGGGCGTCCAGGCATACGACCTCGTCCGCGTAGGCCCGGACCTTCTCCAGCGCTTCCTCCGAGGCCACCGGCACGGCGCAGATGAGGCGCTTCGGCCGCTTGGCGCGGAGCGCGTGCAGGGCGGCGATCATCGTTGCCCCGGTCGCGAGCCCGTCATCGACGGCGATCACGACGCGCCCCTCCGCGTCCATTGGCGCACGCGCCGGCGTGTACTGTTCGCGCCGACGGCGCATCGTTGCCATCTCCGCGGCGACCTCGCGCGCGACAAATTCGGGCGTCGCACCCGCGGACTCGGCGTAGTCCGCGAGATACGTCCATCCCGTCTCGTCGACGGCGCCGATCGCGAACTCGGGATTGCCCGGTGCGCCCAGTTTCCGGATGAGCACGACGTCGAGATCGCCGCCAAGCTGCTCGGCGACGACTCGCGCCATTGGCACCGCGCCGCGTGGAATCGCGACGACAAGCGGATGACTCCCGCGCCACTTCATCAGTGCCCGGGCCAAGACTTCGCCGGCCTCAATGCGGTCCTGAAAAAACATCTCTTGGGTCCATCACTCAGAGCGAGACCAAATTGCGCGTCACATCCGTCAGCGTAGAGCGGCGTCGCAAACAGGTCTTGACCAGGATCAACGATGCGCCACAGAGCGTGAGGGTGCTCCATGAATTCGGGTCACGGTTGACGCTTATCAATATCGGTGGCCCATGAAGGGGTAGATTGTCATCCTCGTTGCGTTGCATGGAAGGTTCGATGAACGCCCCGGATAAGGCCGGCGCGAAAATGGGAAGTGTGTCCGAATTCCGGCTTGCGACGATCGAAGCCGTACAAAGCGATGATTAGAAACCGACCCGTCCGGCGCACCGTTGCAGCCATTCTCATTGTCCTCGGCGGCTTGCTGATGCTGCTTGCCCCGCCCGTTTGGGCTGGGGCGATTCCGCTTGCAATGGGCATCGTCCTCGAATTGATCGGTATCACCATCGAGCACGGCGGCCGCACGTAGCGATTGCCACACGCAATGGGAAGCCCTGCAGCTTCCACTCAAATCCACGTTGCCGCGGGCGCTTCGCGTAGCGGATCGCCAAACGCGCGGAAGGTCCCCTCGAAGGGCGAAATGGTCATGGCGGAGCCTTCTCTCAGGTCCCAACGAACGAACCAAGCAGCCATGCACGCTGTTGCCAGAGCATGAGAATGCCGCTGCACACCATGGCGATCGCGGCGAATTGGCGGAAACGCCCTGACTCGAGGCGCTGAAGCCAGGGACGGCTCGCTCAGATCGCCAGCACTGCTCCGGCTCCATCCCACAAGCCATACCCGACGAGATCCGACTCCAAAGCGCCGAACGTGGCATACGCGCCGATCTTGGCAATCTGGATCGTCAGGGAATTTACCGCGCGGGTCGCGACCATTCGTTCCTTCACCATCCCGTAGTTGAGATAGAACGGGTTGGCGAGCAGACCACTGGCGCCAACGATCGCGGAGGTCGTCCCCGAGACGAAGGACACTGGCAGAAACCAGTGAAGGCGCATGCGAAAAGACTGCGCCCGATCGCCCAACGCATACTGCCAGCCGGTACTGATCAGGAAGATCGCCATGCAGGTCTGCAAGAGCTCTCCGCTCGCGCGCATGAATATCCACGCACCGGCAATCGCGCCTGCGGTCGCTCCGGGCAGGTACCACCGGACTACACGCGAATCGATATGCTGCCAGAAGACTGCAATGCGTGCTGCGCCCGCACTCAGGCTTGTGAAGGCGATCACGGGAGCAGCGGCGTGGCCACCCAGTAACGCGCTTGCGGCAGCGACCATGATGATGATGCTTCCGCCACCGGCAGACAGCGTGCTGATCGTCCAGTTGACGAACCCGGCCGCGAACAGGGAGGCATCGACCAGGGTCATGTCCGAATCGCCCGACACCGCCTTGACCACACCGCGTTTGCGATCATGCCAGCGCGGGCTACTTTGCTTGGCGCAGGCGTTCGCTGCGGCGCTGCAGCCAGCCGACGAAAACCATGAAGGCGAGCGAGATCCCGATCAGCATCGTCGCCGCGGCCGTGATCGTCAAACTGATGTTGTCATTGATGCCGGAAAACATCTGACGCGGCAACGTGCGCTGGCCCGGACCGGCGATCAGCAGTGCCACGACCACCTCATCGAACGAGACGGCGAACGCAAACACGGCACCCGACAGGACGCCCGGCAGAATCAGCGGCAACATGACGCGGCGCGCTGTGGTCAGCGGGCGAGCACCCAAGCTCGCGGCGGCCCTGAGCAACGTGCGGTCGAAGCCGGACAGCGTGGCAAGCACGGTGACGACAACAAAGGGTGCCGCAAGCGTCGTGTGCGCGAGGATGAGGCCCGCATAGCCGTCGGTCAGGCCCGCAGGGGCAAACGCGAAGTACACGCCAACCGCGATGATGATCACCGGTACGACCATCGGAGAGATGAGCAAGGCGAGCAGCAACCCTTGTCCCGGAAAGCGCGTGCGCCAGAGCCCCAGTGCCGCCAGCGTGCCAAGCAGCGTGGCGAGGATGGTCGCCGCCGTCCCGACAAGCAGGCTGTTCCAGACGGAGGGAAGCCAGAACGACGACGCGAAGAAATCCTCGTACCAGCGCAGGCTGAAACCCGGCAGCGGGTAGTAGAAGAACGACCCCGAAGAGAACGAGAGCGGAACGATGATGAGGATCGGCGCGACGAGGAATGCGAGGATGATCGCCGTCATCACCGCCAGCCCGAGGTGGGCAACGCGCTGGCCGAGGGTTTCGGTACCGGTGCGCATTACCGCGAGCTATCCCAGGCGCATCTTGTCGATGCCGACGAGACGGTTGTAGACGGCATAGAGCGCAAGCGTGGCCGCGAGCAGCATGATCGACAGCGCCGCGGCCATCCCCCAGTTCACTGTCTTGCTCGCGTAGAACGCGATGAAATAGCTGATCATCTGGTCGTCGGCGCCACCGACCAGCGCCGGCGTGATGTAGTAGCCCAGCGCCTGAATGAACACCATCAGGCAGCCAGCGCCCACACCCGGAAGCGTCTGCGGCAGGTAGACGCGTCGGAAGGCCGTGGCCGGTGAGGCGCCGAGCGACCACGCGGCGCGCACGAATGTCGGCGAGATGCCCTTCATCACCGCGTAGAGCGGAAGAACCATGAACGGCAGCAGTACGTGCACCATCGCGACGTAAACGGCGAAACGGTTGTAAATCATCCGGATCGGCTCGGTGACCAGGCCAAGCGATAGCAGCAAATTGTTGAGGATGCCCTCGCGCTGCAACAGGACAACCCACGCTACGGTCCGCACCAGCAGCGACGTCCAGAACGGCAGCAGAACCAGGAATAGCAGGATCGAAGCGCGCATCGGCGGCTGCCGCGCGATAAAGAACGCGACCGGATAGCCGAGCAGCAGGCACATCAGCGTCACGACGCCGGAGATCCACAGCGTGCGGCCGAGGACGTCGCGGAATACGGACTGCTCGGGCGGGGAACCGACGATCGCGTCGTTCGCATCGTGCCGAAGATCGAGCGCGGCGAGCAGGTAGAAATCGGTGATGGGACCGGCCGCCCGGCGCAGCGCGTTCCAGGATTCGCGCTCGCCCCATTTGGGATCGATTGCAAGCAGCGTCTCGCGTGCGGAGCCGGCAAGTTCGCCCGACAGCGCGCGGCCGGTCGCGAACATCAGCGTCCGGTAGCCCGCCACGTCGTAGTTGAGGCGGGTTGCGGCGCTCGCCAGCGTACCGGCTTCGCGCGCCGCACGAATGTCGGCGATGAGTGCGCCGTAGGCGCTTTCCTGCGGCAGATCGCGCCCGTTCCAGCGCCTGAGTTCCGCCGTGACCTGAGGCAGGATGCGCGCGACGTCGGCATCGGTCACGCCGCGGGCGAGCATCGCAGCTATCGGTGCGATGAACGACGCAAGAAGGAACAGGAAAAGCGGCAGCACGAGGGCTGCCGCCTTCAGTTGCTCGTGGCGCTCGCTCTTCCGCAGCCCCCGTCGCAGAGTGGCTGCCGCATCACTTGGCGACCCAGGCATTGAACCTCTGGTTGAGCTTGTCGAGGTTCTCGAGCCAGAACTTGTCGTTGATGTAGAGCGCCGTCTTCATGTTCTCGGGCGCGGTCGCGAGGTTCGGCAGCACATTCTTGTCAATCAGCGCCGTCGAGGCCTTGGCCGTCACGCCATAGGGAATCTTCGGCGGCAGGTTCTTCTGGTTCTGCGGATCGTTGACGAATACGAGGTACTTCTCGGCGTCGGCCTTGTTGGGCGTACCCTTCATGATCACCCACGAGTCGATCGTGTACAGATTGTTGGTCCAGACGATCTTGAAGTTCTTCTTGTCCTTGTCGTTGGCGGCGGCGATACGACCGTTGTACGCATCGACCATCACCACCTCGCCGGACGCGAGGAGCTGCGGTGGCTGCGCGCCCTTTTCCCACCAGACCATGTTGCCCTTGATCTGGTCGAGCTTCCTGAACGCGCGCTCCACACCAGCCTCGGTGGCCAGTGTCTTGTACACGTCCTGTGGCGCCACGCCGTCGGCCATCAGTGCGATTTCGAGCGTGGTCTTGGGGCCCTTACGCAGCGCGCGCTTGCCCGGCCATTTCTGCACGTTCCAGAAGTCGGCCCAGTTCTTCGGCGTGTCGCCCTTGATCTTGTCGCCGTCGTAGCCGAGAACGAAGCTGTAGACGATGGCACCCACGCCGCAGTCGTTGACCGCATCAGGCAAGTACTTGTCCTTGCCGCCCAGCTTGGCCCAATCCAGTTTCTCGTATAGGCCCTCTTCGCAACCGAGCAACAACTCCTCCGACTCGACCTGCACGACGTCCCAGTTGTTACTTCCGCCCTGGATTTTCGCGCGGAGCGTCCCTACGCCGCCGTCCCAGCTTTCTTCGGCCATCTTGGTGCCGGTGGCCATGAACGGCTTGAAATAGACCTCGCGTTGCGCATCCTGATACGCGCCGCCCCAGGAAACGACGGTGAGGTCGCGCGCGGCGGCGGTGGCGGCAACGAACAGTGCCGCAATCACCAACCCACCGACTTTGAATGACATGCCGTTCATGATTTCTCCTTCCCTGATTTAGACCGCTTGCTCTTCTCGTGCAAAAGTCCGGCAATGCTCTGTTGCCCATGCCAATTCCACGGCGCCGCCAATTGCGGGCAATCGGTGCGCTTCGTCGATCGGCCGCTTGACCGTAAAGTCGTCCATGTCTGGCAGCGCAACCCGGGCCCGCACATGATCGCCGAGGTAAATCACCTCGCGAAGGGTGCCGGTCAGATGGCGCCCCTGGATCTTTTCGATTGTATGCCCTGCGGGGGCGATTTGCACCCGTTCCGGGCGCAATGACACGGTCACTGCGCTGCCAGCTCGAAGCGCGCCGGCCAACGCCCCTTGGACGCATACGCCGGCTGCGATGCGGACCGTGCACCGGTTCCCGTCGACCGCTTCGAGGCTGCCGTCGAAGCGGTTGTTCTCGCCGATGAAACGCGCGACGAAGGCGTTGGCCGGCCGCTCGTAGACAGTCTCCGGCGCGTCGAGCTGCTGCATCCTGCCGCGATGGAACACCGCAATACGGTCGGACATCGTCAGCGCTTCGTGCTGATCGTGCGTTACGTAGACCATAGTGACGCCGAGCCGCTGATGCAGACGCCGGATCTCAAGCTGCATCTGTTCGCGCAGCTGCTTGTCGAGCGCACCCAGCGGTTCGTCCATGAGCACCAGTTTCGGCTCGAACACAAGCGCCCGGGCGACGGCAACCCGTTGTTGCTGGCCGCCCGAGAGCTGCGCCGGCCGCCGTCCGCCGAAGCCCCCGAGCTGGACCATGTCGAGCGCACGCTCCACCCGGCGGGCCATCTCGTCGCGGGAAACGCCGCGCACGGACAGCGGAAAGGCGATGTTCTCCGCCACGGTCATGTGCGGGAACAATGCATAATTCTGGAACACCATGCCGATCTGCCGCTTGAATGGCGGCAGGTGCGCCAGCGGCTTCCCCTCGAGCAGGATCTCGCCTGCAGTCGGTGTCTCGAAACCCGCGAGCATCATCAGGGTCGTCGTCTTGCCCGAGCCCGAAGGGCCAAGGAGCGTCAGGAATTCGCCGCGCCGAATGTCCAGCTGGAGATCCTCGACCACGCGAGTGACGCCGTCGTAGGTCTTGCCGATTCGATCGAACCGGACAATGGGGTCGCTCATCGCGCGCTAGACGTGGTGTCCACCATCGATCGGGATTTCGGCCTCGGTGATGTACCGCACCTGTGGCGAGCAGAGAAACCAGACGAGATCCGCAACTTCATCGGTGGTGCCCAGCCGTCGCATCGGGACGTTGCGGCCGACGATCTCGTGCGTTCCCGGCGAGAGAATCCGGGTGTCGATTTCAGCCGGCGCAATGGCATTGACGCGCACCGCGAGTCCCTCACGCGAGTCCTCTTTCCCGCACCATCGCCCAGGTATCGTCGAGCGCCTTGCCGAAGCAGCCAAGCATCTCGTCGATCTCGGCTTCGCTAATGATCAGCGGCGGGCTGAACGCGACGATATCGCCCGGCATGTTGCGGAGGATGGCGCCGTGGTGCTGGGCGCGACGGACGAGGTACGCGGCAACGCCTGCTTTCGGGTCAAAGGATTCCTTGGTTGCCTTGTTGCGCACCACTTCGACCGCTCCGATGAGACCGATGCCGCGCGCGTCGCCGACCAGCGGATGGTCGGCATAGCTGCGGATCCCGGCCTGCATCCGCGGGCCCACGCGCCGTACGGCCGCGACGATGTCACGCTCGGCGTAGATTTTCAGCGTCTCGAGCGCGACTGCAGCGGGCACCGGGTGCGACGAATAGGTGTAACCATGGCCAAAGATTCCCAGCTTGTCGCTCTGCGCAAGCAGAATTTCGTACACCTTGCTCGAAACGAGGTTCGCAGAGATCGGCTGGTAACCGGCCGACAGCGCCTTGGCCACCGTGATGATGTCAGGCTGCAGGTTGAACGTCTGCGAACCGAACATGCTGCCCGTACGTCCGAAGCCGCAGATCACTTCGTCAGCGACGAAAAGAATGTCGTATTTCCTGAGGATTGGCTGGATGCGGTCGAAATAGGTTGCCGGCGGCACGATGACTCCGCCGGCACCCATCACGGGCTCGGCAAAGAAGGCGGCAACCGTGTCGGGACCCTCGCGGAGGATCAACTGTTCCAGCGAATCCGCCAGTCGCGCCGCGAATGTCTCCTCGGATTCTCCCGGGCGAGCACCACGGTAGTGATGCGGGCAGTCGGTATGCAGGATCCGGTCGATGGGAAGGTCGAAGTCAGTGTGCGCAAAGGCGAGCCCGGTGAGGCTCGCCGTTGCAACGGTCACGCCGTGGTAGGCGCGCTGCCGCGCGATGATCTTCTTCTTTCGCGGCCGGCCCTGCGCATTGTTGATGTACCAGGCGAGCTTGATCGCCGTGTCGTTGGCTTCGGACCCGGAATTGGCGAACAAGACCCGCGCCATTCCTTCCGGGGCGATCTGGATCAGGCGCTCCGCGAGTTCGGTACTGACGGCAGGAACTTTGCCCGCGAAGCTGTGATAGAAGGGCAGCTCGCACATCTGCCGGTATGCCGCATCCGCAAGCCTGCGCTCGGAAAAGCCAAGCGATGCGCACCACAGGCCGGCCATGCCTTCGAGGTAGCGGCGGCCTTCGTCGTCATAGACATAGACGCCCTCGCCGCGCGTGATTACCAGCGGTCCCTCGGCCTGCACCTGCCGCAGGTTGGTGGCGGGATGCAAATGGAAAGAGAGGTCGCGGCGCGCTGCCGGGGTGGTGAGTGACATGCGAGGTTCCTCTGGGAAACGGCGATGGCGATGCCAACGCTCAATTCTTTGCGTCGAGAGCGGTCGCGTCAAGGGTCATGCGGCGGAAAACTGAAATTCGACGAACCCGCGAATCGCAGTTCATGGAACGTGCCGTCCGGCGACTTCGGCAAGTGGCTCCACGTGCGTCACCTGGAATATGCGCCACCAAAGTCAGACCTCCGTTCCTGGCCGAACCGAGTCGGACGGGCGACCGGCTCGTGGCGACCCGGCCCAGTCTCACTTGCGTGCAGAAGGCGGACGGCGGTGGCATTGCCCGTCGTTGGTGAGACAGCGCCAATCCAGCATGCGCCGTGGTTGCTCAATCGGGTATGACATATTTCAGCCGAGAACGCGTTGTGCCGGTCATGCAACGCTTCAAAAGTCTTCCAATGGAAGGCCAGGAAAGTGTATTCTGCTACACCCACTTTCTCCATTTAAACCACAAGAGCGGAACGATTGCACTGAGCAGGATCATTGCCAGGCCCCATTGATAACCCCATGCCCATTCAAGTTCTGGCATGTTCTTGAAGTTCATTCCATAAATGCTTGCGACAAGAGTTGGCGGAATTCCCACTATGGAGATAACGGTCAGAACCTGAAAAATATCATTCTGTTTAATGTTGATGAAGCCAAGCACGGCATCAAGCAGGAGCTGCACTTTGTCTGACAGGTCTGTTTGGTATTCATTCAAAGAAGAGAGATCGTTTCGCGGCGTCGCGAGGTGGGTCCTTATGTCGTGTGGAATCCAGTTCAATTCCGACCCAGCAACAAACGGGACAATGCGCTGTAAGCCCAAAATGCTGTCGCGAATTTGCGATAAACGCTCACCCGCATCGCCGACGCGGGCCAACACCTCGCGAAGTTCAGCATTGGATGGTTGCTGATTCGGTCGTTGCCTGCCAAATCTTGAGAAGATGGATCGAGATATCGATCCCAGGTCCGCGGCAATGCCTTCCAACAAATCGGCGCTAAAGTCGACCATTTCGTCGACGATCGCTACGAAGGCATCGATGCTTGACGGGCATCTGCCATCCTTGGTGAATTTCTTTGCCACCGTATCGAACGAACGCGATTCTGTGTACCGTATCGTCACCAGCAAATCCTTCGATAGCACAAATCCGACCGGCGACGGCGAGTAATCCCTCCCGGTCGCCGTCGAGACAATTGGCATGTTCAAGAACAGCACCCCGCCTTCTACGGAGACTCGGCTCGATAATTCGACCTCGCTCAATTCGGGGCGCGATGGTAGCTGAAGGCCGTATCGACTTTCCACGACGCTCGTCTCATCGTCGGTGGGTCGCAAAAGGTCGATCCACGACACCGTGCCGGCAATCAGCGCGGCGTCCGCGTGATCAGATGCGGGATATGTGGTCAACATTGATAGTATTCTCCATCGTGATCGCAATTTGGCCGTCGTTCGGGAACGATCTGCCCGCCAAATGAACGTGACACCCGCGGGAGAACCTGCTCAGATACCGCCAGGAATTTGAACGCCTCAATCCCATTCCATTGAATCGACTGTCGTAGCAGAATACCCGCCATTCTACGTCGGCCCAAGGGCGACTTTGAATGCTGACGTCAGCGGGTACGGGCGAACCGGGTCTCGAAAGGGACCCGGACCGTGCGCTATGGCGGCGTGCGCCCAGGCCGCCGCTGGCGGCACGGCGTCGGACAGCTTGCCGCGACCGGCAACGCCGTTATGCCGCCCTGCTGTGTCCGGCGAACGGGATGTGTGCGATCACGGCAGCCCGCGGAGAGCGTGCCCTGCGATCTGACGGAAGCATTGGCCGGCGTGGACAGGAGCAGATCGCAAACAGGACGAAAGCAAGGAGCAGGCGGATCCGTCGGCGCCGGCCCGCACGGAAGGGTGTAACTCGTCGCGGCAGCGCCCATCTCGATCAGGAGAAACCGTTGGCCCACACCCGAACCAAGGCAGCCAAGTTGCTCAGCCTGTCTTCTCCCACGCCATGCGAGTTTCCATTTTGGGAAATTCTTTTCGGACGTACACTGACGGCCACAGCCGCCGCTTGCGGGTGGCATTACACCATGCTGCCTGGCGCTGGAGCGACTGGTTTCGTCGATGCCTATCTCGGCGCGACGTAAAGGCTAACCTGACGGGGATTTATCATGCACATCCTGTGGACGATTCTGATCGGATTTCTCGCGGGTCTAGTTGCCAAGATGATCACACCGGGTACTGGCCCGAGCGGCTTTTGGCTGACCGCGGCGCTGGGTATCGCCGGATCGATTGTCGCGACCTATCTCGGTCAAATGCTGAATCTTTACCAACCGGGCGAGGCGGCTGGGTTTGTTGGCGCGTTGATCGGTGCAGCGGTCTTGCTACTTGCCTATCACTTCTTCACCAAGAAGTCGTCTTAAGCATTTCGATGGAGGTTATTCATGGGTCTTTTGGATTTGTTAGCGCAGTACAAGAATGCGACTGCAGGACAGGCGGTTGCCGCGGCGCCGGATCACTTTCATGAGGTCGCGCAGTCGGCGCCGCCCGAGGTCGTCGCGCAAGGAATCTCCGCCGCATTGCGTTCGGACCAGACGCCGGCCTTCGGCCAGATGGTCAGCCAGTTGTTTCAGCAGGGCAATCCGCAGCAGCAAACAGGGATGCTGAATCAACTCTTGGCTGGGCTCGCGCCGAGTGCGCTCTCTGCGCTGGCGGGAGCGGGCCTGGGCAATCTTGTCCCCGGGGCAGCAGGCGCGTCGCAGCTCACGCCGGATCAGGTGGCAAGGCTGTCGCCCCAGCAAGTGCAGCAGATCGCGGAACATGCCGAAAAGCACAATCCAACGATCATCGACCAGATGAGCAATTTTTACGCACAGCATCCCGGCTTGGTAAAGACGCTCGGAAGCGCTGCGCTGACGATCGCTCTTGCCAAGATTTCCAACAACATGCGTGCATAGAATTGCTGGTCGTTACCTTGCGATCCGGTAGGCAGGCGTGACCACCAACAGTCGCAGGGGAAACCGATGAACAGGACCACGGCAGTCATTGCCATCGCGATGTTCGCGGCTGCAACGCCTAGCGGTGCAGCATGAGCACGGGCCTATCGCCGCGCCGGCGCCAGCGACGGGAGCCTGCATGGCTGCGTCATCGCAGGTAACATCATCCGCCGGCACAACTGCGACGACGCGTAGGTCGGCGAAGTCTGCCGCGATGCCGACCGTCGCAGGGCCGGGCGGCGGCCCCGGCAGGGTCTGGGTCGACACCTCGTCCAAGAGTTCTCGCCGCGCCGATAACGAGTGTAAGGGCTATCCATTTAACCGGAGTCAGGCGTATGCTACCCCCATGGAGCGCCCGAGCGCAGGCATTCACAACCCGGTTCCCTCGGCGAGTTCCAGACGTGGTTCCAGTCCGACGCGG
>Ga0209048_10005145_pt1 | contig 12382 bp, 12 predicted proteins | sample FrelakmetCRP12CR_FD_187146 | JGI IMG/M metagenome (GOLD analysis project Ga0209048, IMG submission 187146) | Freshwater lake sediment microbial communities from the University of Notre Dame, USA, for methane emissions studies - CRP12 CR (SPAdes)... | ecosystem: Environmental > Aquatic >... | reverse complement strand
GGTCAGCGACACGCTGGGCGTGCTGCTCAAGTACCAGGACGACATCGTCAGGATGCAAAGCGGCGACACCGCCAAGCTGCTCGACGAGTTGCGCGCCCGCGCGCTGCTCGAGTAGCGGCTGGCGCCGCGAGACGCTGACGAGGCCTGCGTGATCGCCGAGAACATCGTCCACTTCGCGCGCGTGCTGCGCAAGGCCGGGCTGACCATCGGCCCCGACCGCGTGCTGGCAGCGATCGCGGCGCTCGAAGCCGTCGGGCTCGACCGCCGCGACGACGTGCGTGCCGCGCTGTCGGCGGTGATGATCGACCGCCACGAACAGCAGTTCATCTTCGACGCCGCGTTCGACGCCTTCTGGCGCGATCCGAAGCTGCTCGAACAACTGATGTACCTGCTGCTGCCGAAGATCAGCGGCCGCGGCGAGAAGGCACGCCCGCCGCGCGCCAACCGCCTCGCCGAAGCGCTTGCCGCGCCGCGCCCGCCGGCGCCGCCCAATCCGGCCAACGAGACCGCGCAGGAAGAGCTCCGCTTCGACACCACGTTCACCTTCTCCGACCGCGAGCGCCTCGCGCGGGCCGACTTCGAGACCATGACCACCGCAGAATTCGAGCTGGCGAAGAAGCTCGCCGAGCAAATGCCTCTGCCGGTGCAGCCGGTGCGCCGGCGGCGCCACGAGGCGGCGGCCTCGCGGCGCCTGGGCAGCCGCATCGACCTGCGCACGACGCTGCAGCGGATGGCGCGCCAGCCGCACACGCTGCAGCCGGCGTACACACACCCGCGCAGCGAGCTGCCTGCGCTCGTCGTGCTGCTCGACATCTCGGGCTCGATGGATCGTTACTCGCGCCTGTTCCTTCACTACCTGCACGGCCTGACGCGTCGCTACCTGAAGGTGCACACGCTGACCTTCGGCACCCGGCTCACCAACATCACGCATTGCCTGAAGCAGCGCGACCCCGACGTCGCGCTCAAGCTCGCCGACGAACAGGTGCACGACTGGAAGGGTGGCACGCGCATCGCGTCGTGCCTGGACGAGTTCAACCATCGTTGGGCACGGCGACTGCTCGGCGCGAACGCGGCGCTGCTGCTCGTTACCGACGGGCTCGACCGCGACGAACAGGGCGAACTCGCGCGCTCGGCAGCGCAACTGCGCCGGCTCGCGCACCGGATCGTCTGGCTCAACCCCCTGCTACGGTTCGACGGCTTCGAGCCGCGCGCCGCCGGCGTGCGCGCGCTGCTGCCGCACGTCGACCGCTTCCTGCCGGTGCACAACCTGGCCAGCCTGTCCGACCTCGCGCGTGCGCTTCGAGACGGCGCAGCGCAGCCGTGGCGCGGGCAAGCTTCTCACTTCGCAACTTCGAAATGAACACGCCATGGAACTTCAAGGTGAACGTCTGATACCAGCACCGGTCGCCGAGACCTGGAAGGCGCTCATCGAGCCCGAGATTCTCAAGGCTTGCATTGCCGGCTGCGAATCGCTCGAGCGCACCGGCGACGACAGCTTTACGGCCCTGGTCGCGGTGCGCGTCGGCCCGGTCAGCGCGCGCTTCAAGGGCAACCTGAAGCTGACCAACGTGCAAGCGCCGAACAGCTACACGATCAACTTCGATGGGCAGGGCGGTGTCGCGGGATTCGGCAAGGGATCGGCCGACGTGGCGCTGACGGCCGAAGGCGCGCAGTCGCGGCTCAAGTACACCGCGCGCGCGCAGGTCGGCGGCAAGATGGCGCAGGTCGGCTCGCGGCTGATCGACGCCGCTGCCGGCAAGATCGCCGAGGACTTCTTCACCGCGTTCGAGGCGCGCTTGCAGGCTGTGGCGGCCGGGGCGCCGATTCCTGCGCCTGCCGCGGCGCCGCGCAACAATACGCTGTGGTGGGTGGTCGGTGCCGTGGTGGTGCTGGCTGCAATCTACTTCCTCACGCGCTAGCGCAGGTCTCGCGCGCGCTTCGGAGCCGAGCATGGACAGTCTGGATCTTCAGGTATTGCAGCAGGCGCGCGACTGGTTCCTCGAAGGCCACAAGGTGTGGCTCGTCACGGTCATCGAAACCTGGGGTTCGGCGCCGCGTCCCCCCGGCGCGCTGCTGTGCCTGCGCGGCGACGGGCAGGTCGTCGGCTCGGTCTCGGGCGGCTGCGTCGAAGACGACCTGATCGACCGTGTTCGCCAAGGCGAGCGCCCCGATCAGGCGTCGCTGATCGCCTACGGCGTGACGAAGGAGGAAGCGGCCCGGTTCGGCTTGCCGTGCGGCGGCAATCTGCGCCTCGTGCAGGAGCCGCTGCGCAGCGTGGACTGGATCGACGAACTGCTCGCCCGCACCGCGCGGCACGAACTGGCGGCGCGCCGGCTCGACCTGGCGAGCGGCGCGGTCAGCGTCGAAGCCGCGTCGCGCGGCGAGAAATTCGAGTTCGACGGCAAGCAGTTGCGCGCGCTCTATGGCCCGCGCTGGCGGCTGCTGATCATCGGCGCCGGGCAGCTCTCGCGTGTGCTGGCCAGGATGGCGCTGGCGCTCGACTTCGAAGTCATCTGCTGCGACCCGCGCGAGGAATACCACCTGACCTGGGACGTTCCAGGCGCCACGTTCAGCAAGGCGATGCCCGACGACCTCGTGCTGGAACTGCAACTCGACGCGCACTGCGCAGTGGCAGCGCTGACGCACGACCCCAAGCTCGACGACATGGTGCTGCTCGAGGCGCTCAAGTCGCCCGCGTTCTACGTCGGCGCGCTGGGCTCGCGCGGCAACACGGCCAAGCGCAAGGAGCGCCTCGCGCTGTTCGACCTCTCGCCGGCCGAGATCGCGCGCCTGCACGGGCCGATCGGGCTCGACCTCGGGAGCAAGACGCCGGCCGAGATCGCTGTCTCCATCCTGGCCGAGATCGTCGCGGTGAAGAACGGCGTCGCGCTGACACAGAAGAAGGTCGGATCGGCGATGCCGGTGGCGAGCGGAGCCTGCGCACGCTGAATGACGTCGTTGCTGAGCCACCGATCATTCCTGCGGTTCTGGGGCGCCCGCACTTCTGGGGCCATGGCGAACCAGATGATGCTGGTCGCGCTCGGTTGGCAGATGTACGACCTGACGGGGAGCGCCTGGGACCTGGGGTTGGTGGGCCTCTATCAGTTTGTGCCGGCGCTGCTGCTGGTGCTGGTCGCGGGCCATGTCGTCGACCGCTTCCACCGTGCCCGCATTGCCGCATTGTGCATGCTTGCGCAGGGGTCGCTCGCGGTGCTGCTGGTGATCGCGACGCACGGCGGCTGGGCGAGTCGCACACTGCTGCTCGCGCTGTCGCTCGGACTCGGCACGATCAGGGCCTTCCAGATGCCTGCGCAGCAGGCGCTGCCGGCGCTGCTGGTGCCGCGCGACGTGCTGCCGCGGGCGATGTCGTTCAGCTCGGCCGGCATGCAGGTCGCCATCATCGGGGGGCCGGCACTCGGCGGCTTCATCTACGTGGCCGGCGCGTCGGTGGTCTATGCGGTGTGCTTGGCCCTGCTCGTGGTCGCCGCGATCCTGCTTGGCGGCGTTCGCTACGAACACGCGGTGCCGCTGCGCCAGCCGTTCAGCCTCGCGACGCTGTCGGCGGGCATCCGCTTCATCTGGAACAGGCCCGATGTACTCGGCGCCATCTCGCTCGACCTGTTCGCGGTCTTGCTCGGCGGTGCGACGGCGCTGCTGCCGATCTTCGCGAAGGATATCCTTCACGTCGGAACCTGGGGGCTCGGGCTGCTGCGGTCCGCGCCCGCGGTGGGGGCACTGGCGACTTCGATCGCGTTGACGCGCTGGCCGATCAGGCGGCAGGCCGGCATGGCGATGTTCGCCGCGGTCGCGATCTATGGCGTGGCGACCGTGGTGTTCGGTTTGTCGACAGGGTTCGAGTTGTCGTGGCTCGCGCTGATGGTCTCGGGGGCGGCCGACATGGTGAGCGTCGTCATCCGGCAGTCGCTGGTCCAGCTCGATACGCCGAACGACATGCGCGGCAGGGTCAGCGCAGTCAACTCCGTCTTCATCGGCGCATCGAATCAGCTCGGTGAATTCGAGTCCGGCGCAACGGCCGCCTGGTTCGGCCCGGTCGGCTCGGTGGTCCTGGGCGGCATGGGAAGCCTGGCCATCGCACTGCTGTGGATGCGTCTCTTCCCCGGCTTGAAGAACAGGCAGCAACTCCAGGTGCAGAACTGAGCAGGCGCATGGGGGTGCACGGCAGTCTGGAGTCCAATGGCGGCAGGGTGGATCGAGGGTTGCAGGAGGCGCGAGATGAGGCGGATTCTTCTGGCAGCAATGCTTTGCGCGATCGGGGCCTTGCATCACGCGTCCGCGAAGACTCCGGGGGAAGTCGGGGTCGGTGAGACGCTTCGCGAGGCGTCGATAGTCGGCCTGAACGGCCCTTCCAGAAAGCTGTCGGATTTTCGTGGCAGGCCGCTGATCATCAATGTCTGGGCCAGTTGGTGCGGCCCCTGCAGGCAGGAAATGGCGTCGCTGGAAAGGCTCGCCTGGCGCGACGGGGCAGGGCAGTTCACCCTGATCGGCATTTCGACCGACGACTATCCCGAGGCAGCGAAGACTTTCCTGAGGGGATCCAATGCAACGATCAGCCATTTCATCGACAGCAAGCTGCTGATGGAGAACATGCTGGGTGCCACGCGCTTGCCCCTGACCGTGCTCGTCGACGCGAACGGGCGCGTGCTCGACAAGATCTATGGCGCCAAGGAATGGGACGGCCCTGAGGCCGCGAGATTGATCGGCAAGGCGTTCCCGAGGCAACAGGTCGCGCCCAAGCCATGAGGGCGGGGCTCCCGGGTCAGGGAGGCGCCACACCCCTGGCGTTGCTCCTGCAGCGCCCTGCAGGCTTCTCGTTCAGTCCAGTGGCCAGGGCATCGATTTAGGCAGCGTCAACGCCGAGGGTTCCGCGGCTGGCAGCTCGACCGGTGCGCGTGCGTCGGCAGCGCGCCACCAGGGCGTCACGCCGTCGACGTGTGCGGGTTCGACCGGCTCGCCGAGGCGTGGCATGACGAGTCGCGCCTTGGATCTGGCCCCGAGCGAAAGCAGCGTCTCGGCGGGCTCGTCCCAGGCGTGCATCGCCAGGCTGAACGTGCCCCAGTGGACGGGCAGGAAAGCGCCGCCGCCCAGCAGGGTCAGCGCTTCCAGGGCATTCGCAGGGCCGAGATGGATGTCGCCCCATGAAGGGTGAAAGGCGCCTACCTCCAGCATCACGAGGTCGAAGGGTCCGAGCCGCTCGCGGATGAGGGCGTACTCGGTCGTGAGTCCCGTGTCGCCGCTGAAGAACACCGAATGCCGCGCCGAGCGGATGACGAGCGACGACCATAGGGTTGCGTTGCGGTCGCGCAGGCCGCGGCCCGAGAAGTGCTGCGATGGCGCAGCGGTCACCGTCAGGTCCGCGTTCGGCAAGGTGTGCGACTCCCACCAGTCGAGCTCGGTGATGCGCTCCGGCGCGACGCCCCAGGCCTCGAGGTGCGCCCCGACGCCGAGCGAGGTAACGAACGGCACGTCGCACTTGGCCAGCTCGCGGATCGTCGGGTAGTCGAGGTGGTCGTAGTGATCGTGCGAGACGATCACCAGATCGATGGGCGGCAGCGCGCGAAGTGTCACCGGCACGGGCTGGAAGCGCTTCGGACCCGCGACGCGCGACGGCGACGCGCGCTGACCCCACACCGGATCGGTCAGGACGCGAAGGCCGTCGATCTCGATCAGCACGGTCGAATGCCCGAGCCATGTGGCGCGCAGCCCGGTGGCCGGCGTGCGTCGCCAGGCCTCGGTCGGGCTCACCGAGGGCAGCGGCCCGCGCGGCACGCGCCGGGCACCGCTGCACAGGAACTCGGTCAGGGTCGGCCGCGGCGCGGCCGGGTCGCGCAGGCCCGGCAGTACCGGGTGGATGTTGCGGAACGCCTCGCCGGCCCACAGCAGCGACGCCTTGATGCGTTCGAGTCGCAACCCGTCGGACCTGCTCCCGAATGCCTTCATGGACGATTCCCCTGTGCGCTTCACGCCACCCCACCCTGCCATGGTACGGCGAAGGGCGGTGTCGCGATCCAGGGTTCAGGCGCGCGATGCCCGAGCGCGAAGGACCAGCATCGATACGACGAGGGCGGAGAGATAGATGAGCGCGCCATAGAAGCAGGGCGTCATCAGCGGGTGGACGACGGCCTCCTCCTTCGGGCAACTGAAGGCCGACGCAGAGGCTTGCGGCTGGCTGAATCGATAGACCTCGTAGGCGAAGTTCCCCCAGGCGAAGACGGTTGCCGCGCTCAGCAGCCAGCGCAGGCCGCGCTGGCGCTGCTTGGCTGCTTCCGGCGCTGATCGAAGGACAGCGATCGCCCACACGAACGCCGTCAGAAACGCCAACGCCCCGTAGAAACACGGCGTGGCGAGGGGATTTGCCACTGCGCAGCCGGAGAGCTCGAACACCGCCCCGCCGGCAGCGAAGAAGCGACGGTAGTCGACGACCAGCGTGAACCACGAGAACGCCGTGCCGATCGCGAGCAGCGCGACCTGCAACTTCAGAAGCCGCCGATCCATTGTGAAACCTCCTCAGCTCATGACGCTCGCCTGAACGCAGCGGGTCAGGCTTCCGCTCCTGATGCGGCCTCGATGCCGACAGTCAATGCATTGCGGCCGTCCTTGCGCCAGTGCGTTTGCGGGACAGCGCTTCAACGACGCGCTCGGCTGTCAGCGGCAAGCGGACGACGCGCGCGCCGCTGGCATCGAACACCGCATTGGCAATGACCGCGCCTGTGCAGGTGATCGCCGGCTCTCCACCGCCCTGAGGCGCCAGTTCGTCGTTCTTGACGAGCACGGCCTCGATGGGCGGTAACCCGCTGAAGCGTGGAATGCGGTAGGTGTCGAAGTTGTTGTCCATGATCTCTCCGCCGCGAAACCGAAGTTCCTCGGAAAGCGTGTACCCGAGGCCCATCATGATGCCGCCCTCCATCTGCATCCTGGCGCCTTCGGGATTGACGACGGTCCCCATGTCCTGGGCGCAAACGATCCGCAGCACCCTGACTTGTCCGGTCGCCGGATCGACCTTCACCTCGGCCATCGTCGCGACGTAGGTGCCGGCGTCGATGCTGCACGCCACCCCGAAACCTCGGCCGCTCGGCCCGGCCGCGGGTTTCCAGCCGAAGGCCGTCGCCGCTGCCTGTAGAACGCGGCGCATCCGGGCGTCGGTGAGGTTTCTCAGCCGGAACTCGAGCGGATCCAAGCCTGCCGCCGAGGCCATGGCGTCGATCTGCGACTCGATCGCGAACACGTTCATGTTTGCACCCGGCGCGCGCCACGGCCCGACGGCGAATGGATGAACGCGTTCGCCTTCATCCGCGGGACCGTACAAGGGGCGCCCGGCCGAGCGAACACGCGCGTTCGCCGTGTCGTAGCACGCGGTCGCTCCGCGTTCGCCGGCTGCGTAGACGAGGTAGTCCCAGAGCAAGATCTTTCCCTCGCCATCGATGCCCGAGACCACCTTCACCACTGCGGCGGGATCGAAGGTGTCGTTGAAGAACTCTTCCGCGCGGGTCCAGGCCACCTGCACGGGTTTGCCGGTGATCTGGGCCAGCCGTGCGGCTTCGGCGGCCTGCGCGTCCGCACTCTTGCCGCCGAACCCTCCGCCCACGAACGGCGTGATCACGCGAACGCTCGGAGTGCCGAGCCCGAGTGCCTGCGCGACGCGATCGCGGGTCGGGAACGGAGTCTGGGTCGATGCCCAGACTGTCACTCGACCGTCTTTGATTTCTGCCACCGCGGCGTGCGGCTCGATGGCTGCATGCGCGACGTAGCCCTTCTGATACGTCGTCTCGATCACGCTCGCGCAACGGGCTCGCGCGGCCGCAAGATCGCCGCGATTGACGACGTCCTTTCGCGCGGCGGAATGCGCGACGATGTGCTCGAAGATGCCCTCCTGGTCCGGCTTGGCCTCGGGCAGGCGCCAGTTCGCCTTGACGTGTCCGATCGCCGCTGCGGCAGCTTCCGGATCCGCGTGCAATACGGCGACAAGATCGTCACGCCTGACGACGGTGACCCCGGGCAATCGTTCGGCATCGGTGGCATCGAGCTGGAGCAATGTCGCGCCATGCATGGGCGGGCGCAGGATCCGTGCGTAGAGCATCCCGGGAATCCGGATGTCGGCCGCGTAGAGTGCCGCTCCCGTGACTTTCGCCGACGCATCGAGCCGCTGCGCCGACGACCCCATCACCCGGAATTCGTGCACGGTACGCAACACCGCCTTCTGGTCCACCACCGTTGCAATTCGGGCGCCCTTGGAAAGTTCGCCATAGCTGACTGCGCGATTCGGTTCGCCGGCGACGGCAACGACGCCGTCCTTGACGACGAGCCTTTCCTCCGCCACGCCCAGCTTCTTTGCGGCAAGCGTCGTCAGCACGAGTCGAGCCTGGGCTGCCGCCGCGCGCAGGGCCGGACCGAACATGCGCGTGGTCAAGGACCCGAAGGTCCCCATGTCCCAAGGGCAGCTTTCGGTGTCGCCCAGCACCATGTCGACAGCCGCGAGTTCCACGCCCAATTCCTCGGCCACCATCTGGGCCTGCGAAGTCATCACGCCCTGACCCATCTCGATCTTCCCCGAGAAGACCGTGACGCGCCCGTTCGCGCCGACCGCCAGATAGGCATTGAAGTCCTCGGGGTAGATGCGTCTCGCCTCCTGCGAGCGAAGCGCCACCGGGCCCAGGGCGACCAATACGACGACACCTCCGCCGGCCAGCTTGAAGAAGCTGCGGCGGTCCATTCCGTTGGAAGTGTTCATGACGCGTTCCCCATCTTGCGGGAAGCGGATTCGATGGCCTGAACGATCCTCTGATGGGCCCCGCAACGGCATAGGTCGTGGTCCATGTGAGCCACGATCTCGTCATGCGACGGATTCGGGTTCCGGCGCAGCAGTGCAAGCGCCGACAGCAGCATTCCCGACGTGCAGTAGCCGCATTGAAACGCGCCGTGATCGATGAAGGCTTGCTGCAAGGGGTGCAGCTTCCCGTCGCGGGCCAGACCCTCCACGGTGACGACATCCTTGCCCGCGATCGCCGCGAGCGTTGTCGTGCAGGAACGCACGGCTTTACCATCGACGAGCACCGTGCATGCGCCGCACAGGCCCTCGCCACAGCCGTACTTGGTGCCCGTCAGCTCGAGATCGGTGCGCAAGGTCCACAGCAGCGTTCGGTCGCCCGCAGCATTGAGTGTGACGGGGCGGCCGTTCAGACCGAAGCGGATCGAGTCTTCCATATATCCACCTGCCTATCGAGCGCGGACCTCGGCTTGCAGCAGCATCCCGGCCCCAGACGAGCCGGCGAGGCCCTGTGAATAGACGACGCCGGCAAGGGTTTCACGTCAGCGGGCGTTTGGCATTGCGCCTGGTCAGTTTCTTTGCAGGCAATCGCGATGGCTGGCCCCGGCCGGCCTTGCGGCGAAACCGTTTGTGGCTGCGGGTGACGCCGATCAATCGCCTTGCCGGTGCCGCCTCTAGCATGGCCGTTGCAGGGACCCGCAAGTGGAAAGCACCGCCGGCGCGAAGAGGGCCCTCGGATCGAACGCCTAGGGTGATCCCGACATAGAGGTCTTGCCATGAATACCCTGACCAAGCTCGCTCTCGGCCTGATGGGCCAGCTCAAGCCGCTGCAGCCCGCTGTTGATGCGGCGGCCACGCTGACACTGCCAGCGCCCCGGCGCAGTGGTGGCATGCCGTTGATGCAGGCGCTGCTGCACCGCGAGTCGCAGCGTGAGTTCGCACCGAAGGCGTTGCGCAAGCAGATGCTGTCCGACCTGCTGTGGGCGGCCGGTGGTATCAACCGGCCCGAGCTCGGTGGGCGTACCGCGCCCAGCGCGATGAACGCACAGGAGGTGCAACTCTACGTGGCTTTGCCACAGGGGCTGTTCCGCTACGAGCCGAAAGCGCACAGGCTGGAGATGGCGGCAGCCATGGACGTGCGCCGCGTGACTGGCTACCAGGACTTCGTCGACAGCGCGCCGCTGGACCTCGTCTACGTGGCCGACCACGCGCAGATGAAACTGGTCCCGGCCGCGCAGCGAGAGGGCTTCGCCTTTGCCGCTGCGGGTGCCATGGCGCAGAACGTGTACCTGTTCTGCGCCTCGGCGGGACTCGCCACGGTCATTCGCGCCTGGTTCGACCGCCACGCGCTCGCTCAGGCGATGGGCCTCGGCCCCGACCAGCAACTCCTGCTGGCACAGACCGTGGGTCTGCCCAAAGGCGACGCGCCAGCCTGAAGCGACGATGCCAGGTGCGCCCCGACGGAGATGCCCGAGTGGCCAAACGCCCGTTCCCCCTCTCCAAGGTCTACGGCCTGCTCGAACCGGGGCCCGTCGTGTTGCTCACCACGGTACACAAGGGCAAGGCGAACGTGATGGCGATGTCATGGCACATGATGTTGGAGTTCGAGCCGCCGAGGGTGGCCTGCATCGTCAGCAGTCGCAACTTCAGTTTCGACGCACTGAAGGCGACGCGTCAATGCGTCATCAACATACCGACAGCAGAGTTGGCGGCGAAGGTCGTGAGCTGCGGCAATTCCTCGGGCCGCCGCGTGGAGAAGTTCAAGGCCTTCGGCCTGACGCCAGTGTCGGCCTCATTGGTCGGTGCGCCGCTGATCGCCGAGTGCTACGCGAGCCTCGAGTGCCGGGTGATCGATGCGCGGATGGTGAGTCGCTACAACCTCTTCGTGCTCGAAGTGCTCAAGGCCTGGATCGACCCATCGTGCAAGGCCCCGCGCACGCTGCATCACCGCGGGCGGGGTGTCTTCATGGTGGCGGGGGAGACGATCAAGCTGCGGTCGAAGATGAAGTAGCCACGGCCTTCAGGCACGGTGCCGAATCCACGGTCATCGGGCGAAAGTGAATCGAACATCGACAAACGCAGCGATGAGTACCGACGACCTCCGAACTGCCGGATCGCACACGCTCGAAGCCTTGGTCCAGGGCATCGACCACGGCATCGAAGCGCACCTGGCATGGAACCAATGCCTCTTGCGTTGCGCTCTGCTGCACGAGTCACCGGGCGACGATGTGCTGCACCCGGACGCGCATTCGCTCTGTGCTTTCGGGCTATGGTTCTCGAGCCATCGGTACGAGCTTGACACCTTCGACGAGGCGCTGGTTGAGCGCATCGCACAAGCCCATCAGAGCGTGCACGACGCGGTGCGATTGATGTGCCAGCGGGTGCTGCAGGGCCGGCCAGCCGCCGCCGCGGACCTGCTCGCGTATGAGCAGGGGCAAACCACGATGGTCACCTTGCTCAATGAATTGCGCGAACGCGTTTCCGAGGCTGCGATGCACCAGGATGTGCTGACCGGTCTTCCGCTGCGCCACGGGATCGAATACGCGTTCGGGTTGCGCCGCAAGGACGCTCGGCGCGAGGAGGCGCAGCTATGGCTGGCCATGATCGATGTCGATCACTTCAAGGCCGTGAACGACAACCACGGCCATGCGGTCGGCGACGTCGCGCTGCAGCACGTTGCAAGGTGCCTGGCGGGATGCCTGCGCGAGACCGATGCGCTGTTCCGTTTCGGCGGCGAAGAGTTCCTGGCCTTGTTCCTGGTACACGAACCGCAGGATGTCGAGTTGTTGGCGGCTCGTTTGCTCGATGCGGTGAGCGCGGCGCCGCTGGCGACCGCGTCCGGTGTGACGCTGCGCCTGACCGTCACCGTCGGACTGGCCCGGGTCCGTGCGGACGAAGATCTGGCCACCGCCACCGAGCGTGCCGACCGCGCCATGCTGCTGGGCAAGGCACAAGGGCGCGGCAGGTTCGTGCTGGCGTCGGATTGAGAGGGACGGGCGGGGACCTTGTTGGCCGGCTTCGCCGCGCGACGCAAGTCAATCGCGCTCGGACCGCAGGCCGCGGTCCGGTCAGACGTTGCTCGTCGCCCGCACTTCCTCGATGCTGACCAGCCCTTGAAGCACCTTCTCGATGCCATCCTGGCGCAGCGTCCGCATGCCTTCGAGCAAGGCCGCGTGCTGCAGCCTCTCGGCACGTGAGCCGGTCTGGATCATCTGGCGCAGCTCGCGAGTGACGATCATCAGTTCGTGGATCGCGGAGCGGCCGACGTGGCCGGTGTGGCCGCAGTGTTCGCAGCCCGGGCTGTGGTACTGCATCAGCCGGCCATTGCGGCCGAATCGCTCGATCCACTCGCGGCGCACCGTGTCGCGCGCGAAGGCGGGGTTGTCCGCGGGACAGACTTGCAGATAGTCTTCGAGCAACTCGTCGATTTCCTCATCGGTCGCCGGTCGTGCCGTGCCACAGTGCGTGCAGAGTCTTCGCACCAGCCGCTGCGCCAGCACTGCGAGCAGCGAATCGGCGAAATTGAACGGGTCCATGCCCATGTCGAGCAGGCGCGTCACGGTCTCGGGCGCGCTGTTGGTGTGCAGGGTCGAGAGCACG
>Ga0209048_10005144_pt1 | contig 12385 bp, 8 predicted proteins | sample FrelakmetCRP12CR_FD_187146 | JGI IMG/M metagenome (GOLD analysis project Ga0209048, IMG submission 187146) | Freshwater lake sediment microbial communities from the University of Notre Dame, USA, for methane emissions studies - CRP12 CR (SPAdes)... | ecosystem: Environmental > Aquatic >... | reverse complement strand
TCGAGAACCCGGCGAGACTGCGCAACGCAGTGATGGGCGTTTTCGGCAGCAACCCGAAGGGAACGGGCATCCTGGGGCGCCACTCTGCGTTGCCCTCCTTGCGAAGACACCCGGTCTTAGCATCGTCGGGCGCCTTGATTGGTGCCCCATGCCGCCCGTTCGCGTTTGCGTCCATAGTGTGAACAGGCCCTAGTCCCATGGCCAAGCTCTCCGACTTGAAGAAGCTCGTCGACGACGCCCGCGCCAAGGCGCCCGCGCCTGCGCGACCGGCCAAGGCGGCGAGCGCGACGCCGCATCGCGCGGTCGGTGCCGCCAAGCATCGCGACGGCGACATCGATCTCGCGCAGGCCTTCGCCGATGTGCGAAAACTGCCCCCGTCAAGGCGCGTGGCGCCGGCGTCGCCACGCCCTGCTCCCATTCCCCGGCAGCGCATCGCCGACGACGCGGACGCGCTGGCGGCGTCCAAGTTCGGCGCCGAACCGGCCCCGGAGAGCTGGGAAATCGGGCAGGAACAGGAAGCCGGGCAGACGTTCGTCCGGCGCGGCGTCGGCGTCGACGTGCTGACAAAGCTGCGGCGCGGGCAATGGTCGGTGCAGGGCGACCTCGACCTGCATGGCCACACGACCGACGAGGCGCACGATGCCCTGGCGGATTTCCTCGACGATGCGCGGACGCATGGCTATCGCTGCGTGCGCGTGGTGCACGGCAAGGGACTCACGTCGCCGAACAAGGAACCGGTGCTGAAGGGCAAGGTCCGCCGCTGGCTGTCGCACTGGGACGACGTGCTCGCCTATTGCGAAGCGCCCCGGCACGCAGGGGGCGGTGGCGCGGTTCTCGTACTTCTTCGCGGTGCTTGAATTGCGGCGGCAGAAGGATGCCATTGGCATTGGCTGATCGCGCGTCGATCCGGTGGGGCAGACCGTTGACAAGCGATTGCGCGGCGCGGAGTATCAACGGTGCTCGCCGCTCAGGCGGGCAGGTTGCTTCGCACCGCGTTTCAGGTCCGAAGCACACGCCCTAAGCGCAATCGAGGTTCCGTTGCCACGGGAGGCGTCATGATCCATCTGCTACGCCGTTTGTCATTGCTCGTCATCCTGATTTCAGCCTGCTGGACGCTCAACGGTTGCCTCATCAGTAACATTTCCGCGGTGAATTCGGGGGGACTTACGACCGTCCAGGCCACCGCGACCCTGCTGCAGCCATCACCTTGCACGGTCGACGCGGCCGCACAAACGACGACATGCACGCCGGTCTTGAAAGTGGAATTGCCGACCGGCGTGCAGACGTACCCGATTCTCATCAAACTGCTCGGCTACGCGTTGCCGGTGACGCTCTACGACCCGTTGATCGTCCAGGTTCCCGCCAGCATGTCGAACTTTGCCGGCTCGATCATTGCCGGCCCGCCGGGCACGCCGGGGACGCCACTCTCCATTATTTCCGGCCTTACGTCGGTGCCCATCGATACGACGACCAACCTCGTGGCCGAACCCGGGATGCAATTGGTGATCATTGATTTTCAGGCGCCAGCGAATGCGCCGTTCGGCGTCTATACGCTGAAGCTCCAGTTCTCCGGCACGGCCAATTCGATCAAGGTCGTGTTCGCCGCCAAGGTCCCGGCGGGCGGAAAGGATTATTACGTGCCGATCTTTCCCTGCGTGACCGCCTTCGCCAGCGTACCCGCCATCACGGTGCCGTTGTCGAACCTGGTCGGCCTGATACAGCTTCTCAGTACGCAAGGGTGCAACGGCAAGAACTACAATTTCGCCGGTGTCGGGCCCGCGCCAGGCCCCGACATGAATCAGCAAGGCCTGACCGGTTCGTGGTACAAGCCGGCCACGGATGGGCAGGGAGTCGAGGTCGAGGTCTATCCCGATGTCGTGGCGCCCGGAATCGCTTCGGTCTTCGTGAGCTGGTTCACGTATGACACCGTCGCCGGTGGCGCGGACCGCCAGCGCTGGTATGTGTTGAGCGGCCAGGTGGCAAGCGGGCAGGCCGCATCGCTCACGATCTATCAAAACACGGGCGGCAACTTCAATGCGCCGCCGGCCACCAACGGGATGCCGATCGGCACGGCCACGCTGAGCTTCGATTCGTGCACCAGCGGCACACTTACTTACGCGTTCACCGATGGGTCGGGCCGCACGGGAACCATTCCGCTGACGCGCATCACCCAAAACGTCACGTGCTCGACGACGAGTGCACGTCCGTCCAACGCCGACTTCGCGTTTTCCGGAAACTGGTACAACCCGACGACCAACGGGCAGGGATTCACGGTCGAGTACAACCCCGCTAACGGCAGCCTTTTCTTCGCCTGGTACACGTATGCGCCGAATGGCGTCGGCGCGGGCGCCGCGGGACAACGTTGGTATACGGGCAGCAGTACCGCCGCCGTCGCGCACGGCGCGCGCTCGATTCCGGTGACACTCTACGAAACCATCGGTGGCATTTTCGATGGGCCCACGGCTCCGCATTCGACACCGGTGGGAACAGGCACGATAGCGTTCCAGACGTGCACTACCGGGACGCTGAACTTCGCTTTCACCGGTGGCAGCAGCAGCGGCGCCAGCGGAACGATCCCCTTGACCCGAATCGGCGCGGTCCCGCAAGGCTGCGTGCCTTGACAGAAACGGCTGTGCCGGAGGCAGCCCGTGCGCGGTCCGCGCGCGGGCGCCTGGTTAGCTGCTCAGTTTGCGGCGCCTGAAAAGGTTCATCGCCCGCATGCTCTGCACGACCTCGTCGTGCTGGTTCAGCACCTCGATCAGCGAGCGCACGAGGCCGCGATCGGGCTTCGAGCGCGATACGCTCGCCTCCTCGACGGTGACGCGCACGCGCAGGACGTCACCCGGCCGCACGGGCGCCTTCCAGCGCATCTCGTCGATTCCCGGCGACACGATCGCCGCGACGTGCGACAGGTAGCGCTCGACCAGCACGCGCATCACGCACGCGGTCGTATGCCAGCCGCTGGCGATGAGTCCGCCGAACGGCCCGCATGCCGCGGCCACCGGATCGGTATGCATGGGCTGCGGATCGTAGCGACGCGCAAATTCGATGATGTCGGATTCCGTCATCGCGATTTCGCCGAAGACGCAGGTCGCGCCCGGGACGTAATCCTCAAAATAGCGATCAGTGACGGGAACCGCGAGGTCGCGATCGCCCACGCCGATTTCCCTAGAGCACGCGGTGGGTCAGTGCCGGCAACTGGGCGCGGACTTCCGCAATGCGCGCCGGGTCGACATCGCCGAGGACGATACCGGGCCCTTCCTCGCGCTCGGCGACGATCCGACCCCACGGGTCGATCAGCACCGAATGTCCGTAGGTGCGCCGACCGCCGGGGTGGGTGCCCCCCTGCGCCGCGGCAAGCACATAGCACTGGTTTTCGACGGCGCGGGCGCGCAGCAGCAGGTGCCAGTGCGCGACGCCGGTCGTCGCCGTGAACGCCGAGGGCACGAGGATCAGCGCAAGGTCGCCGAGGCCGCGATAGAGCTCGGGGAAGCGCACGTCGTAGCACACCGAAAGACCCACGCGCCCGCACGGCAGCTCGATCGCGACGGGCTTCGTTCCGGGCTCGATCGTCTGCCCTTCGTCGTAGCGCTCGTCGTCGCGCGCAAACGCGAACAGATGGATCTTGTCGTAGCGCGCGATCCGCCGGCCATCGGGACCGTAGACGAGGCACGCGCTCCGCACGCGCGCGGGATCGGCGGACGCGAGCGGCACCGTGCCGCCGACGAGCCAGATTTCATGGCGCTGCGCCTCGTCGGCGAGAAACGCCTGCTGCAAACCCTTGCCGTCCTGCTCGCGTACCGCGACCTTGTCCGTGGCACGCTGGCCGAAGATGCCGAAATATTCCGGCAGCACGACCAGCCGCGCGCCGGCCGCGGCGGCTTCCGCGATCAGCGGCCGTGCGGCGTCGAGATTCGTGGCGACATCCCCCCCGGAGACTGTCTGCACGGCGGCGACCCGGAACGGCGATTGCGACTTGGATTTCGACGCAGACCCGGCCGGAACGCTCTTGAGCGTCGACTTGCGTTCACCGCGGCGCGCGGTCATCGCGTCATCCCTTCGCGCGCGCCGGGCGCCGCGGCGGCCGTCGCGGTGCCTGCGCGCGTGACGACCGGATCCGACCAGCGCCCGGTCACGGTGTACTGGTAGCTGAAGAATTGCTCGATCGGGTCCTTCAGCATGCTTTGCGCAAGCAGCGATCCGGCGCCGACGGCCGCGCCGATGATCGGGTTGGCGATGAACAGGAGCGCCGCGCCGGCGGAGACGCCTGCCGACAACGACGGCTGCACGCGCACCGTCAGCCGCTGCGTCTCCTTCGCGAGGTCCGCGTCGCCGGCGATGTCGACCTTGGCCGCGGGGCCGACAAGGCGCAGGTTGTCCGTGTTCATCACGCCATTGTTGACGCGGACGTCGCCGGTGATCTCGTCGAACGCGAAGCCGTCGCTGAAAACGTCCTGGAAATCGAGCGTGATGCGCCGCGGCAGCGATTGCAGCGACAGCACGCCGAGGAGCTTGCCGATGCCGGGTTCGATCTTGGTGAAACGGCCGCGGCCGACGTCGATGCGGATCGCGCCCGTCAGCGTCGGATAGTCGAATTCGGCCGGCGATCCCGACCATCCGAGCTGGCCGCGGATGACCGTCGGCGCGCCCTTGATGGCGTCCGGATAGCCCAGGCGCGTGAGGAATGCGCCGGCGTCCTTGACGTCGAGCGCCACATCGAGCTTCGTCTGCTGCGCTCGGCCGACGCTGCGCCATGCGCCGTTTGCGTCGAGCCGGCCGGCGTCGTTCGACAACGCGAGCTTCTCGATCCGCCATTCGGTGCCGCGCGGCTTGGCGATGAGCTCGAGTTGACCGAGGTCGCGGCCTTTCGACGACACGAACGTGTCGGCGGCGATGTCGAGCTCCGGCCAGCGATCGACGGTTCCCGACGCCGCCTTGTCGTCGCTCGGCTTTTCCGCGCTGCTCCACGGCGGCAGCTCGGCGGGGCCCGGCATGGCGAACCGGGACATGCGCGCGACGATGCGCCCGTTCGGCGAAGCGCCACCTGGCGCCGACCACGTCGCCGTGCCGGCGACATCGCGGCCGCGCAATTCGAGCTTCCAGTCCTCGGACGAGCGGCGGGCGACGACCTTGAAATCGTTGAAGCGGCGTCCGAAAACCTCGAGCGCGCCGACGTCGAGGTCGACGCCGCCGAGCGCGGCCTCATCGTCCTCGGCGGGACTGCCGGCGTTCGCCGGCCCCGCCGCGCGCCGTTCGCGCTCGCGCAACGTGAGCCAGTCGTCCACGTTCAGCACCGGAAGGTCGCCACGCACCCAGATCCCCGGACGCTCGGCGCGCGCCGCGTCCGCGCGTCCCGCGGTGCCGCCGAGCGACACGAGTGCACGGTCGACGCGCATTTCGCTTCCGTGCTGCGTGCGATGCGCCGCCACCTGCATGGCGCGTCCGTAGGTGGCCATGACGGTATCCTCGTCGGGGCTCGCGCCATCCTCGCGCAACTCGACGCGCAGCGAAACGGCGTCGCCGGCCACCTTGCCGAGCGGACTGGGGAGATCGACGACGGCGCCCTTGAGCGAGCTTTCGAGGACGAGCGTCGACACGTCCGGGCGCACATCCGCCACGACGCTCCAGTCGGTAAGTCCGGTGAGGCGCGCGGCCAGCGGCGACGCGTACTCGTGCCGGAGCGAGGCCAGGTTGGCGGTGCCGCCGCCGGTCAAGCGCACGCGGCCGTCGACCGTTCCAATCGCGAATTTCGCGGGCCCGCCCGCTATTTCCGCCGTGAGCTCGCGCGCGCGCATGTCGCCGTTCGCGAACGCAAACTTGCCGTTGAGCTGCGACAACCGGGGCACGCCCGGAATCTTGAGTTGCCCGTTGACGAACGTGAATTCTCCGGCGACCTTGTGGCCCTCCCGCTTGCCGATCGGCAAGTCCAGATCCAGGGTGAGCAGCCCATTGCCGGTACCCTCGGCGCCTTGCGTGATGTGTCCGGTGATCGCGTCGACCGGGCTTTCCGCCACGAAACGCAGGAAGTCCGACAGCGGGCCGGTCGCGCTTCCGGCGACCGTGACGTGCGGCGGGCTGCCGCGAAGGTCCGCGATGCCGACACGCGTTCGACCGAGCTGCGCGCCGAACACGCGTCCGCGTGCCGCATCGATGGCCATCGACGCGCCCTCGAACCGGAGGTCGCCGTCGATGCCTTCCAGCGGCGGCCAGGCATCCGCGAAGGCGAGTGTCACGCCCCGCGCCTTGACCGTGACGATGAACTGGCCGCCCTTGCCGTCGGCGAACGGGAAATGCGCGAGGTCGCCCGAAAGCTTCAAGCGCGCGTCCGTGACTTCCCCTTTGGTCAACGCGCGCTGCAGCCAGCTCCGCGTGGCCTCGAGCGCGATGTGCGGCAGGTAGCGGTAAACCTCGCGCGGATCGCCGCGCGAGAGCTGCGCCGTGAGGTCGATTTCTCCGGGGCCATGAACGGCCGTGCGATACGTCCCGCTCACGTTGCCGGCGGCGTGCGCATTCGTGAACTCCAGTCGCTGGATGTCGATACGAGTCCGATCTCCCGCGCGCTCCCAGCGCAGCGCACCCTGCAGGGTGTCGAACGGAATCGGGGCCGCGAACACCCGCGGCAGATCGAGCGAAGCATTGCGCGTCGTGAACTTGAGCTCGCCGCCCTTTTCCTTCGCGTCGAAGCTTCCGGAAAGTCCCGCCGCGCCCGGAAATGTCTCCTGCGCCACGACGCCGAGATTGGCGAAGTCCGCGCTCGCCGCGAAGGTCGTCGGCGCGTCGGCCGGGCCTTCCCACTGCAATTGCCCGCGCGAAAGCGTGCCGCGCGGCGAGAACCGGGCGAGATCGCTGCGCCAGCGGGCCGGGAGCGGGAGGAACGCCGCAAGCTCGCGCAGCGGCTGCAGCTGCAGGCGGTCGAATTCGAGCCGCCCGCCCGCCGTGCGCCCCGGACTCGTCTCGTGCATCGACAAGCTGAAATTGGTCGGTTCGAGGCGCGCGCCGGTGGACGTGACGAAGGACACGTCCCGCGTGAAGACTTCCTGCTGCGGCGGCGTGCCGCGCCAGCCGACCCGCCCGGACAGATGCGCGAGGTCGAGCTCGGGGAGCCCTTCCGCCAGGCGCGCCCTGACGTCGGCGAGTTCGAGATCGGCGGTGATCTCGCGCGCCTCGCCATCCGCGAAGTCGAACCAGACGCGCAGTGCGCCCTTGCCTCCCGCAATGGCCGGTGGCAGCGGCAGCCATTCGCGCCACGCCTCGACGTCCGCGTAATCCAGCCGCACGTAGACCTGGCCGCGCGCCTGTTGCCATTCCTTCAGCGAACCGCCCTGCACATCGCCGCGGATGTCGAGCGGTGCCGCGAGTTCCGGCGGCGGCGTTCCCGCGATGCCGAAGCGATGGCGGCCGAACCGGTTCTCGAGCTTGAACTGCACGCGGTCGAGCACGAGTTGCGGCGCGTTGCGCCTGTCGTCGTTCCAGGTGACGAGCGCATCGCGGATCACGATCTGACGCTGCCGCAGGATCCAGTCCGTCAGCGGGACGTCGTCGGTGGCCCGCTCCGGATCGAATTCGAGGCCGGCTATGTGGAGCCGCCCCGCGGGATCGCGCCGGATCGCCAGCCGTGGACGCTCGATGACGAGCTGCTTCAGCCGCAATTCGAGGAGCGGCAGCGACGTCCACGCCACGATGAGGTCGACTTCCGGCAATTCGAGCAGCGGCACGTCGCTCGCCCGGGCGCGGTCCTGCACGCGCAGCCCGCCGATGACGAGCTTCGGATTCCACCCGTCCCAGCCCGTCGACAACGACGCGATGGCGACCGGCTGGCCGAGTTGCGCCGACAGCGTGGCCATCAGCGTGTCGCGATACGCCTCGATGCGCGGAAACACGATGAAGCGCACGGCGAGGAGCGTGAGCGCGAACAGCGCGAACCCCGCGACCACGGCGACGCCGGCGAAGCGCGCGAGGCGGCGAAGCTTGGAACGGGATGCGCCGGGGGCGCGAAGGGGGGCGCGCACGAAAGGCATAATGGAGTAAACCATCCCATTGTAGCGGATGCCCGCCCCGCACCGGCCGGGCGATGTCAATGCCATGTGACGCGGAAGGCGCATGAACGTTCCACCGGACCTCGGTTCCGCCCTCGCCTACAGCCATTACGCGACGCAGGCGCTCGTCGCCTGGCCGGACGACCGCGCGTGGCTCGACGCCAACCTCGATGCGCCATTCACGCACGGGACAGCCGGTGTGGACGTGGCCAGCCCGGTGGCAAACGGCGATGCCAAGGCCCTGGCAGCGGCTCTGCGGACGCTGCGCCGGCGCACCGTTTTGCACACGTTGGCGCGCGACCTCACGGGCCGCGCCGGTTTGACCGAGGTGTGTGTCAACATGACCGCACTCGCGGAAACAGCGCTTTCGCTGGCGGTCGCCTTGCACCATGCGGACATGGTCGCGGCGCACGGCGAACCGCGCGACGACCATGGCGTCGCCCAGCAGCTCGTCGTGCTCGGAATGGGCAAGCTCGGCGGCGGCGAACTCAACGTGTCCTCCGACGTCGACCTCGTCTTTGTCTACCCCGACGAAGGCGAGACCGACGGCGCCCGGCCGTTGTCGAACCAGGAGTTCTTCGACCGCCTCGGTCGCCGCGTCATCGGGGCGCTGGACGACGTCACCGCGGACGGTTTCGTGTTTCGCGTCGACATGCGGCTCCGTCCGTACGGCGAGAGCGGTCCGCTGACCGTGCCGTTCGCGGCGCTCGAGCAATATCTCATCACCCAGGGGCGCGCGTGGGAACGTTACGCCTGGCTCAAGGCGAGGCCGCTGACGGGCAGTCGACACGACGAGCTCCTCGCGCTCGTCACGCCGTTCGTCTTCCGCAAATACCTCGACTTCGATGCGTACGACGGCTTGCGCGACATCCATCGCCAGATCCGCGAACAGGTACGGCGCCGCGATTTTGCGCCGGACATCAAGCTCGGGCCCGGCGGCATCCGCGAAATCGAGTTCATCGTGCAGGCACTGCAGATCGTGCGCGGCGGCCGCGAGCCGGCGCTCCGCGCGCGCGGCACACAGGCGGCGCTCGACGCGATCGCGGGCCGCGGGCTCCTGCCCGACGCGGCGGTCGAGACGCTGCGTGACGCCTACATCTTTCTGCGCAACGTCGAACATCGGCTGCAATATCGCGACGACCGGCAGACGCAGCGAATCCCGGAGGCACCGGACGAGCTTGCGGCGCTGGCGCGTGCTTCCGGCTTTGCAGACTCCAACCAATTCGACGTCGCACTCGCCGCACATCGCGATGCGGTGGGCGCGCAATTCGACGCGGCCTTCGGCGGCAACGACGCCGACCTGCGCACGCGCGACATCCTTTCGACGGCGCCGGGCGCATCGTCGACGGCTCTCGACGTTCCGGCGCTGCAAGCGATCTGGCGCGGAAACACCAGCAACGAAGCCGCGCAGGAAACGCTCGCGCAGGCGGGATTCGCGGATCCGGCGGGCCTCGTCGCCGAGCTCGCGCGCCTGCGCGCCAGCGGCCGCTACGTCGCGCTGCCCGCACTCTCGCGGCAGCGTGTCGATGACCTCGTGCCCCGACTCCTCAAGGTGGCGGCGGTCGAGCGCGTCGATCGTGCGGACGCGCAGACGGTCTTCAAGCGCCTTTTCGGATTGCTGGAAGCGATCAGCCGCCGCAGCGCGTATCTGGCCCTGCTGATCGAGCACCCTCCGATCCTGCCCCGGCTGGCGCAATTGATGGGTGCCTCCAGCTGGGCGGCCGATTACCTGACGCGACATCCGCTGCTGCTGGACGAATTGCTCGACGCGCGCGTGCTGCTCGCCTCGCCGGACGAGGACAGTTGGCGCGACGAGCTCGCCCGCCTGATGCGCGACCATGCCGGAGACGCGGAACGGCAGATGGATGCGCTTCGCCACTTCCAGCATGCGCAGTCATTTCGCCTTCTCGCGCAGGATCTTGCCGGCCTGCTGACGGTCGAGAGCCTCGCGGATCACCTGTCCTTGCTGGCCGACGTGATCCTCGCTGCCACGCTCGAGGCGGTCTGGGTCCAGCTGGGCGCCACTGGCGCGCCGCCGCCGCGGTTCGCGATCGTGGGGTACGGGAAACTGGGCGGCAAGGAGCTGGGCTACGCCTCCGATCTCGATCTCGTGTTCCTGCACGACGATCCCGACGAAAGCGCGCCCGAGCGCAACGGCAGGCTCGCACAGAGGATCATCTCGTGGCTCACCACCACGACCGCCGCGGGGACCCTCTACGACATCGACATTCGCCTGCGGCCCGACGGCGTGTCGGGGCTCATGGTCTCCTCGCTCGCGTCGTTTCGCCGTTACCAGCTGGAGCACGCCTGGACCTGGGAGCATCAGGCGCTGACCCGGGCCCGTTTCGTAACCGGCGACGCCGCGATCGGCGCGGCGTTCGAGGCGTTTCGCAACGAGGTCCTGTGCATGCGGCGCGATCGCGCAAAGCTTGCCGGCGACGTCGTCGAGATGCGACGCAAGATGGCCGCCGGGCATCCGAACCGCACCGCGCTCTTCGACCTCAAGCACGATCCCGGCGGCATGGTGGACGTCGAGTTCGCCGTGCAGTTCCTCGTGCTCGCCTTCGCGCACGACCATCCTGCGCTGACGAAAAATGCCGGCAACATCGCGCTCCTGCGCATCGCCGGCGAGCTTGCGCTGATCCCGGCATCCGTGGCGATTGCCGCCGCCGACGCGTACCGTGAGTTCCGCCGCCTCCAGCATCAGATCCGCCTGACCGGCGCACCGCATGCGCGCGTTGAGCCGGCGACGGAGGAGGCGCGTCGGGAGGCCGTCGGGGCGTTGTGGGGGCGGGTCTTCGGCGGCCCGTGGACACCGGCACGGCCGCTGCCGGGGGCGATCGGGTAAAATCGCGCTTTTGAACGCAAAGGAACGCCGCCATGTCCATGGCAGACCGCGACGGCTGGATCTGGTACGACGGCAAGATGGTGCCGTGGCGCGATGCGAACACGCACGTCCTCACCCACACGCTTCACTACGGTATGGGCGTGTTCGAGGGCGTGCGCGCGTACAAGACCGCCGACGGACCGGCGATCTTCCGGCTCGGCGACCACACCGACCGCCTTTTCCGCTCGGCGCAGATCTTCGCGATGAAGATCCCGTTCACGCGCGACGAGATCTCCAACGCCCAGCTCGCCTGCGTGCGCGACAACAAGCTCGAGTCGTGCTACATCCGGCCGCTCGTCTTCTACGGTTCCGAAGCGTTGGGCGTGGCGGCGAAATCGAACCCCGTCAAGGTTGCGATCGCCGCGTGGCCCTGGGGCGCTTACCTCGGCGCCGACGGCCTGGAAAAAGGGATTCGCGTGAAGACGTCGTCGTTCACGCACCACCACCCGAACATCACGATGTGCAACGCCAAGGCCGTCTGCAATTATGCGGTCTCGATCCTGTCGAACCAGGAGGCCACGCACGACGGCTACGAGGAGGCGATGCTGCTCGATCCGCAGGGCTTCGTCTGCCAGGGTTCCGGCGAAAACCTGTTCATCGTCCGCGACGGCAAGCTGCACACGCCCGACCTGTCCGGCGGCGCGCTGAACGGAATCACGCGCAGCACGATCATCACGTTCGCCGACGAGCTGGGCATCCCGGTGATCGAACGCCGCATCACGCGCGACGAAGTCTATATCGCGGATGAAGCATTTTTCACCGGTACGGCAGCCGAAGTGACGCCGATCCGTGAATACGACAACCGCCCGATCGGCAACGGCGGCCGCGGGCCGCTCACGACGAAGCTGCAGGCGCTGTTCTTCGATACCGTGAACGGCCGCAATCCGGCGAAGAAATCGTGGCTGACGCGGGTGTACGCATGAGCGCGCGGGGCGAGACCGACGCTCGCAGGTCGCCTCCGTCGCGGAGGCCATGATGGCCGAAGTTCACGACCGCGACGCCGTCGAGGTGCGGCCACAGGACCTGCCGGTCTACTGCCCGAATCCGAAGATGCCGCTCTGGTCGAGCCATCCGCGCGTCTACCTCGACATCGCCGAGACCGGACTCGCGATGTGCCCATACTGCGGCACGCGCTATCGGCTCGCCGGCGGCCCTCTCGCCAACGGGCACTAAGGGGTTTGTGCGTGGCGCGCCGGTCGCTCAGCGTACGCCGAGCCCGCCCACTCCGCTGATCAGCGACTCGCATGGAGCGCATTCTCATTGTCGCGCCCGCGTGGATCGGCGACGCCATCCTTTCGGAGCCGCTGGTCGCGCTGGTTCGCGATCCCTTCGAAAATCCGATCGTCGACGTGCTGGCGCCGGCTTGGTGCGCCGCGGTATATGCGCGGATGCGCGGCATCGGCCGCATCATCGAGACCACGACCGCGCACGGGCATTTCAACTGGCGCGAGCGGAAGGCGCT
>Ga0209048_10005143_pt1 | contig 12387 bp, 11 predicted proteins | sample FrelakmetCRP12CR_FD_187146 | JGI IMG/M metagenome (GOLD analysis project Ga0209048, IMG submission 187146) | Freshwater lake sediment microbial communities from the University of Notre Dame, USA, for methane emissions studies - CRP12 CR (SPAdes)... | ecosystem: Environmental > Aquatic >... | reverse complement strand
CCCAGGATCACAATCATGGCTTCCCTGCCAACCCCGCCCTTGTCAAAGACGATGTCCGGCACCGGACCAGACCTTCCTAACTCTAGATGGGCGCCCCGGTCCAAGGGTCCCGCCCCCCTATTCTTCTTGACCCGATCGAAATGGCCGATGGCCATTCCATTTTCCTCGAATCTCTTCAGGTTCTCAGCGGAGAAGCGCAGATTGAGGCCACATCTCTTCGTTCGGTCATGCCTCATGCAGGTGAGCACCGTTTTGGCCACATTCCTCGAGGCTCCATATGCCAGGCATCCGCTGGCGACGGCCCGGCCCCCTACCCAATGGATCCTCCCTTCCAAGCCGCAGACGTCCTCCAGGTAGCGGGCGGATGGCAGCGCATAGGCGAAGTTGCTCCCCACCTCTGGGACCCAGTCGTGGGTCAGCAATGGGACCAAGCGGGTCAAGCCCTCCTTCAGCTCGACGAGCGCGGGATAGCGCAGCGCCTCCCTCTCCAGGGTGGCCATCGAGCCCACAATATCGAGCCCCATACCGACGGTGAAGTGAGCCGCCAACGCGTCCTGCATCCTGCCCCGGGCGGCGATGACCGCCTCTCTGATCCCGACCCCGTTGGCCAGATAACCTGTGATGTAGGCCGACAGATGACACCCGGAACCATGCGGCCGGACATCTATCCTGGGGGCCTTGATCTCCGTGAACCCGTCCTCGTAGAAGAGCAGGTCGGTCACCATCTCACCCTTTAGATGCCCGCCCTTCAGCAGCACGGAGCGCGCGCCTAGTTCCGCGATGGACCGGCAGGCCTTGCGCGCCTCGCCGATGGTCCGGATCCTCATCCCGGACAGCGCCTCGGCCTCAGGCACATTGGGCGTGATGCAGCAGCAAATGGGGACGAGGGAGTTCTTCAGTTCCTCGATGAGTCCCTCCTTGTGCAGGGAATCACCCACTCCCGCCACCAGGACCGGGTCGACCACCAAGGGGATGACCCTCCTCTCGAGGCGTTCGGCGACCGCTTGCACCACCTCCGCCGAGTAGAGCATGCCTGTCTTGGCCGCTTCGATGTCCGCGTCCTCTAAGACCGCATCGAGTTGGGATGTAACCGTACGGACCGGGAGAGGGTAGATGTCTTCGACCCTGCGAGTGTTCTGCGAGGTGATGCAGGTGATCACGCTGGCCGCATGGACCCCCATCGAGGCAAACGCCTTGACATCCGCTTGGACCCCTGCCCCTCCGATGGAATCCGAGCCCGCGATGGTGAGTGTCACGGCCATGGAACCTCTATCTACTCCCTGATTTTAAACCCAACCGAGCCTCATCTTGCCGCAGGGGATGGATTCTGTCCACGGACCATCGAAACCGGGGAAGCGCTCAAGCGAGCCTGGTTCATCGACTGGACAGTGGCCCGAATCATCGAACTCGTTCCTTTAATGATTGGATGCTCGGAAAAGTTAAATACGGTCAGCCTCATCAAAAAGTGCAATGAAAGCGACCAGCGGGCATTTCGTACTCAAGAACAAAAAGGATTACCGCGACATCGCAAAGGTCTTCCCCGAGGTATTGACCACTTTTCTGGAGGAGACCGACCAGATGCCTGAGGACAGCGAAGTACTGCAGATGTTCATCTACGTCAATCAGGTCGACCTGGACAGGAACGACAAGCCAGAGGGCTACAACCGCAAGGGAAGGATGCGCTTGGTGTTCCCCTTGACGCGCAAGGAGTTCTATGTGCGGGGCATGGCGAAGAGCAGCGAGGTGGTGCGGATCACCGAGAAGCTGAGCAAGATCCTCGCCAAGGGAGGGGTCGACCACGACATCGAGTGGAACGCCCTGTCCACGGTGGAAGAGTAGGAAGGTTCGAGGGGCAGCCTTTTATGCCTGAAGGGTCCGATGGTCCGAGGGCCCGGAGCGCGCCTCGGGGAGAGCATCGGGGTCAAGCGGCTGGAGTCCACCAGGCTAGGCGTGGAGCGGATCGTCACCTGCGGCCCCTGGAGCGAGGCCAACCTGAGGGACACCTCCAAGGCCAGTCCTAATCCGATCGAGGTGGTGGACCTGGTCTTCCTGGCCGGAAGGCAGCTCTCAGTCCGCTGAGACGGTCTTCTTCAGCGCCCTGGAGATGGCCGACCGTTTCCTGTCGACCTCTTTGATGCCGGCCCTGACCGCTGCCACCGCCGAGTTGATCTGGGCCTTCACGGCCTGCGGTGAGGTCCCACCGAAGGAGGTGCGGCGCTGAACGCAGCTCTGCACGGTCAGAATATCCTTCACGTCGGCCCCGATGAGATTGGAGAACCGGCGCAGCTCCTGCGGGCTCAACTCCTCCAGTCGCTTGTCTTTCTCGATGGCATACCTCACCGCCTTCCCGGTGATCTCATGCGCGTTGCGGAACGGCACCCCCTTGGCCACCAGGTAGTCCGCCAGCTCGGTGGCGTTGAGGTAGCCCTTCTCCGTGGCGGCCAGCATCGCTTCCGGCCGGAAGGTGGTGCTGGTGACCATCTGGCCCGTGATGTCCAGGCAGGCGGCCAGGGTGTCGGAGGAGCGCAATGCGATGCCCTTGTCCTCCTGCAGGTCGCGGTTGTAGGTCAATGGCAATCCCTTGAGCAAGGTCAATATGGATATGAGGTCCCCGAAGGCCAGGCTCGACCGGCCGCGCACCAGCTCCGCCACGTCCGGGTTCTTCTTCTGGGGCATTATGGAGCTCCCGGTGGCGAAGGCGTCGCTCACCTCGGCGAATCCGAACTCGGGCGAGGACCAGAGGACGAGCTCCTCGCACAGCGACGAGAGGTGGACCATGGTCAGGGAGCAGCAGGAGCAGAACTCCACCACGAAGTCCCGGTCGCTCACGGCATCCATGGAATTGGCGCACGGGCCGTCGAATCCCAACGCCTTAGCGGTGAAATCGCGGTCGATGGGATAGGTCGTTCCCGCCAAGGCGGAGGCGCCCAGCGGGCAGAGGTTGAGGCGCTGGTAGCAATCGAGGAAACGCTCCAGGTCCCTCTGGAACCGGGCCTCATGGGCCATAAGGTGATGCGCGAGGGTGACCGGCTGCGCATGCTGGGTATGGGTGAAGCCGGGCATGACGGTGTCCAGGTTGTGAGCGGCCCGGTCGATCAGCGCCAACTGCAGGTCCGTAATGAGACCTGCGATCCCCAGCAGGGCGTCGCGCAGGAACATGCGGAAATCCGTCGCCACCTGATCGTTGCGGCTCCGGGCGGTGTGAAGTCTGCCTCCCGCCTCCCCTATGCGATCGACCAGCAGGAACTCGATGTTCGAATGAACGTCCTCCAGCTTCTCATCGAAGCAAAGCTTCCCCTCGTCCAGGTCCTTCAGCAGCTCCTTCAGGCCCCGCAGTATCTCGTCCACATCCGCTCTCGGCAGGATGCCCTGTTCTCCCAGCATCCGGGCATGGGCGATGGAGCCGATGATGTCGTACCTCGCCAGCCGATGATCCACCGAGAGGGAGGAGGTGAAGGTGAGCGTCTGGTCGCTGGCGATCTCCTGGAAACGCCCGGACCACAGGACCTTCTGGGTCACTTCTTCTTCTCCTTGTAGGCTGCCGCCACGGTCTTCAATGGGAGCCCCCAGACATAAATGAAGCCCTTGGCGCAGCTGTGATCGAACTGATCCCCCTGCGCATAGGTGGCCAGGCCGGTATCGTACATCGAATAAGGCGACTTGCGCCCCGCAACGGCCGCCGAGCCCTTGAAAAGCTTCATGCGCACCGTTCCGGTGACGAACTCCTGGGTCTTGTGGATGAAGGCGTCGAAGCATTCCTTGAGGGTGGAGAACCACAGCCCATCATAGGCCAGCTCGGCGTACTTCTGGTCCACCTCGGCCTTGAACTTGAGCACGTCCTTAGGCAGCACCATCTTCTCCAGGTCCTTATGAGCGGTGATGAGCGTGATGGCCGCGGGGCATTCATAGATCTCGCGGGACTTGATGCCTATCAGACGGTCCTCGACATGGTCGATGCGGCCGACCCCGTGCTTGCCGGCCAGCGCATTCAGATTCCTGATCAGGGAGACGCCATCCATCTTCTTCCCGTTGAGGCTGGTGGGCCTCCCTTTCTCAAAGCCGATCTCCACATACTCCGGGGCGTCAGGGGCCTTGGCCGGCGACACGGTCCATTCGAAGGCGTCCTCTGGCGGTTCGTGCCAAGCATCCTCGATGACGCCACACTCGATGCTCCGCCCCCACATATTCTCATCGGTCGAATAGGGGCTGGCCTTCTTGACCTTGATAGGGATGTTGTGCTCCTTGGCGTAGTCGATCTCATCCTCCCGGGTCATGACCCATTCCCGCATGGGGGCGATGATCCCGAGCTCTGGGGCCAGTGCCCCTATGGAGACATCGAAGCGCACCTGGTCGTTCCCCTTGGCGGTGCATCCATGGGCGATGAAGGAAGCGCCCTCCTTCCTCGCCACGTCAACGAGGAGCTTGGCGATGAGCGGGCGGGCGATGGAGGTGCAGACCGGGTAGGTGTCCTCGTACATGGCGTTCGCCTTGAGGGCTTGGAAGCAGTATTCCTCCACGAACTCCTGCTTCGCGTCGATGGCATAGGCGTTGACCGCCCCAATGGTCTTGGCCCGGCCGATGTTCTCTTCCATATCGCCAGGCTGGCCGACGTCCACGGACACCGCCACCACGTCAACGTCGTACTTGTCCTGTAGCCACCTAATGGCGACCGAGGTGTCGAGGCCACCGGAGTAAGCAAGGACCACCTTCTTCCTTGCTGATTTCTTTAACTTGCTGGATGCCATTGGAATCTTCGGTGCTACTGGAAGGTCGTTATTAAGGGTTTCCGATGCTTTTTCGACATTTGCGAATGGGTGGGGTCTCCCTTGCGACAAGCCTAATGGCCAGCATTCCGCTGTTACCGTGGGAACAAGCACAAAATGAAATGTCCCATTTGGGTCATCACGCTTTTTATAGGCCCCCTTAATCGGCACAACTCATATTCCCTTCCAGCGAGGATGAGCCAGCTTGGTCTGTTGCTTTCCCCTGGAAGAATCGCATGAGGACGGAGAGATGATCAAGGCAGCTATCATCGGAGGCTCAGGGTACACGGGGAGCGAGCTCGCTCGCCTGCTATGCCGCCATCCCAAGATCAGTGTGGAGACCATGACCTCGCGCCAGAACGCGGGTACCCGGGTGAGCAAGCTGCATCCGTACCTCGAGGGCTATGTGGACCTGAAGTTCGAGGAGAGGCTTCCGGAGAGCGTCCGCTACGACCTGGTCTTCGTGGCCGCGCCGCACGGGGCATCGATGGACATCGTCCCAGGGCTGGTGCGCCGGGGCATGAGAGTGATCGACCTGAGCGGCGATTACCGCCTGACCGACCCGGCGATCTACAGCAAATGGTATGGACTGGACCACAAGGACCCAGAAAACCTGGGAAAGGCGGTCTATGCGATACCGGAGATATGCCTCAAGGAGATCGAGGGGGCTCAGCTCGTGGCGAACCCCGGCTGCTACCCGACCTGCGCCACCCTGGGATTGGCCCCGCTCTTCTCGGCCGGACTGGTCACCGGGGACAGGGCGATCGTGGACGCCAAATCGGGAACCTCGGGGGCTGGACAGGAGCCGACGAAGATGACACATCATCCCACCTGCGCGCCGCAGGTCATCCCCTACAAGATCGGTTCCCATAGACACACGCCCGAGATACAGAGGTCCCTATGCAAGGTGACCGGGACGATGCCCGAGATCATCTTCACACCGCACCTGGTGCCGATCGTCCGGGGCATGCTGTGCACCAGCTACGTGAGCCTCAACAAGGACATGGAGCTCGAGGACCTGTACGATTTGTATCGCGGATACTATTCGGGGAGGCGCTTCGTGCGCATGACCCAGATCCCCTCGATCTCCGCGGTGGTGGGATCGAACTATTGTGAGATCGGGCTCGCCCTATGTGGCGAGAGCACCGCGGTGGCCATGAGCGCAATAGACAACCTGGTCAAGGGGGCCAGTGGGCAGGCCATTCAGAACGCGAACATCATGTTCGGCATCGAGGAGACGACAGGACTGGATTTCCCTGGATTGGGGGTTTGAGCAATGAATATCATAGATGGTGGCATCACTTCGCCACTCGGATTCAAGGCGGCGGGCGTGCGCTGCGGCATCAAGAAGGACAAGCTGGACCTGGCGCTGGTCTACTCTGATCGCTCGGCGCGGGCGGCGGTGGCCTATACGCAGAACAAGGCCCGGGCGGCCCCCGTCGAGGTCATGATGAAGGACAACCCAAAGACCCTGCGGGCCTTCGTGATCAACTCCGGGAACGCGAACGCGCTGACCGGCCCCAGGGGCATAGAGGACGCGCAGCGCATGCGCACCCAGGTCGGGCAATTCCTCAACATCGATCAGATGGAGGTGGGCGTGGCCTCGACCGGCATCATCGGGCGTTTCCTCCCGATGGACAAGGTGTCCGCGGGCATATCGCAGGCCATCAAGGAGCTGGACCGTGGGGCGGAGCCTAACATCGACGCCGCCAAGGCCATCATGACCACCGACACCAAGATGAAGACCTTCGCTTGCCAGGTCAACCTGCGGGACGGGACCTTGGTGACCGTGGCGGGCATGGCCAAGGGCAGCGGCATGATCGCGCCGGCCATGAGGACCTTGCATGCCACCACATTGAGCATGATCACCACGGACGCCCGCCTGGACCGGGACCCCGAGGTGCGCTGGCAGGCGGTCATGGACTCCAGCTTCAACGTCATCAACGTCGATGGCGATCAGAGCACCAACGATATCTCGGCCTTCATGGCCAACGGCGCCGCCGGGGGCATGGCCGCCGACGACGATGGGGCCTTCTGGGAGGCGGTCCTCTGGGTAGCGAAATCGTTGGCCAAGGCGGTGGCCATCGACGGCGAGGGAGCGACCAAGCTGATCGAGGTCATCGTCACCGGGGCGAAGGACGACAACGAGGCCAGGGCGGCCGCCCGCTCGGTGGTGGCCTCCAACCTGGTGAAGGCGGCGGTGTTCGGAGCGGACCCCAACTTCGGCCGCATCCTGGCGGCCCTGGGCAACTCGGGGAGCGACTTCGACATATCCAAGGTGCGCCTCAGGCTGTCCAATGGAAAGAGCGTCACGCTCTTCCAGAACGGTGCGCCCCTCATCATCCCCGGTTCGAACGATGAGACGGTGGCCAGGAGCATATTGCATGAGAAGCGGATCCTCATCGAGCTCGACCTCGGGGTGGGAAGCGGCAGGGGGGAGGCGTGGGGATGTGACCTGAGCTATGAGTACGTCAAGATCAACGCTTCCTATACGACCTAGGCGATCCCCATGCAAGACATCACACCGAAACCACAACCACGGGCCTCCAGGCTGAAGGGCAGAAAGGTGGTGGTCAAGTTCGGCGGGTCCTCCATCGGCGGGGAAGGGGCGGTGCAGGACTTCGCCAAGGACATCGCCTTGCTGGCCAGCATCGGCATCCACCCGATAGTGGTGCATGGTGGTGGCCCGGAGATCAGTCAAGAGATGTCCAAAAGGGGCCTCAAGGTCAGCAAGGTGGCCGGCCTGAGGGTGACGGATGACGCAACGCTGCAGGTGGCCGCCGAGGTGCTGGAGCACATCAATGAGCAGCTGGTGGATGCGCTGCGCCGGGCCGGGATCCGGGCGGTGGGCATGAGCGGGGTCGAGGACCGCCTGCTGGTCTGCATGAAGATGCATCCGGCGGTGGTCAAGGATGACCAGGGGAACCAGATGCTGGTGGACCTGGGGCATGTGGGCGAGGTTATAGAGGCGAACACCGCCAAGCTGGATAGGCTGGTGAAGGAAGGAAACGTGCCGGTCATCTATCCAATCTGCGCCAGCGCGGAGGGTGACAGGATGAATGTTAACGCCGACACCGCTGCGGCGCACATCGCCAAAGCGGTCAAGGCGGAGGAATTCGTGCTCGTCACAGACGTTCCAGGCATCCTGCGGGACTTCAAGGACCCGCAGAGCCTGATCCGCGAGGTCAGCCTGGAGCAGCTCGACGAGCTGATAAGGGAAGGCGTGGTCAGGGACGGGATGATCCCTAAGGTGGAGGCCTGCCGGCTGGCGGTCGAGGGAGGGGTCAAGGCGGCTCACATGGTCTCGGGCAAGGAGAAGGACGCCATCGTCAACCAGCTGCTGTCCGGGGACAATGTCGGAACGAGGATAACGAAATAGGAGGCAAGAGAATGATGGGACTTACGTTGGAGGAGGTAAAGCAATTGCACGCCTCCTATCTATTCCAGAATTACAGCCGGGAGGATGTCTGCTTCGATCACGGGGAGAAGGAGCATCTCTTCGACATCGGCAACGTCCGCTACGTGGACTTCGTGGCCGGCATAGCGGTCAACGTGCTGGGGCACAACCATCCAGCCATCGTGGAGGCCGCCTCGAACCAGGTCAGGCGGATGCTCCACGTGTCCAATCTCTACTACGTGAAGGAGCAGGCCGAGCTGGGAGAGGCCATTGCCTCCATAGTGCCTTGGCCTCTGGCGGTCTCGCTCTTCGTCAACAGCGGAGCGGAGGCGAATGAGGCGGCCCTCAAACTGGCCTTCAAGCGTACCGGGCGCACCCGGTTCGTGGCCGCCAGGAACTCGTTCCACGGCCGCACCTCCGGGTCCCTGTCGGCCACGGGCCAGAAGAAGTACCAGGCGGGATACGAGCCCCTCCTATCCAAGGCGTTCGAGTTCATCGACTACGGTAGCGTGGAGGAGCTGAAGGGTGCGATCAACAACGAGACCGCTGGCCTGATCCTGGAGCCGATCCAGGGAGAGGGGGGCATCATCGTGCCGAGCATGGAGTTCATGCGGGCCGCCCGCGACCTCTGCACGGACAACGGTGCGCTCCTGATCATGGACGAGGTCCAGACCGGGTTCGGCCGCACCGGCAGGATGTTCGGCTTCGAGCATTTCGGGATAGTGCCGGACATCGTGACCTTGGCCAAGGCGCTGGGGGGAGGGTTCCCCATCGGGGCCATCGTGTCGAGCATGGAGCTGTCGAAGACCTTCACCCCCGGTTCGCATGGGACCACCTTCGGAGGAAACCCCTTGGGGTGCGCGATCGCCACCGCGGTGATCAATACCATCAAGAAGGACAAGCTGGTGGAGCGCTCCAACCTGAAGGGGGAGGAATGGCGCGCCGCCCTGCGGTCCATCGCCAAGGAGAAAAGCATGGTGAAGGACATCCGGGGGAAAGGCCTCATGATCGGTATCGAGATGGCCGACGAGCGGGCCAAGGAACTCCAGGCCTACGCCTTCCAGCGCAAGCAACTTATCAACGTGGCCGGGGGAAAAGTGGTCCGCCTGGTGCCCCCCCTCATCCTGAGCGATCAGTCGATCTCGTCGTTCAACGAGACCTTCCGCTCCTTCCTGACGCGGCCCTGAGCTCAGGAAGTAAAACTTTAATACTCTCATTCATTTTTCTAAACTTCCTATGAAAGAGCAGCCCCAGAAAGAGAGCATCGCTGAGCGCACGCGTTATTACATCGATGCTCACCCTAGCGTCAAGGACTGCATCTCCAAGGACCTGATCAACTATTCCTCCCTAGCCAGGCAGATAATGAAGGACCTCTCGATCAAGAACGAGGAGGCTGTGATGATCGCCTGCCGTCGCTACGCCGTCAAGCTGGCCAAGAGGGACCACGAGCGCGACATCCTGCGCATCCTGGCCAACTCCCGGCTCGAGGTCAAGACCAAGATCTGCATCGTGACCGCCAAGAACGATTGGACGGTACTGCAACGCTTGGAGGTGGTCTTCCAGAAGCTCATCAACGAGAAGGCCATCATGCAGGTGATCCAGGGCGCCCAGGCCATTACGGTGATCGCGGACGAGAAGCTCAAGAACGAGGTGGTGAACGCCGTGGGCCGGGAGAACATCCTCAAGGTGCGTCAGGACCTGGTCGAGATCACCGTCAAATCCCCGGAGCGCATCGTGGAGACCACCGGGGTCTTCGCCTACCTGGCATCGAACCTTGCCGAGAACAATGTCAACGTGGTCGAGACCGTCTCGTGCTACACCGACTCCATCTTCATCGTCAATGAGAGCGACATGATCTACGGCTACTCGATCTTGACCAAGGTGATCGAGAGCGCGGAAGAGGTCGACAGCATCGAGGAGTGAGCTCCCTTCGATTCTCGAAAAATCCTTCGATTTTCGTTGTCAATTTCGATAATTCGGAAGAATCCTGCTGAATCTGGTACTTCGATTTTTCGGCATCGATATTCGCAGTCCTCGAAAAAAATCATATAGGCCGTCCTGCCCTTGTTGAAGGGAGAACATGGCGAAGATACCCGAGATCAAGGTGGAACCACCCGGTCCGAAGGCGAGGAAGATCGTCGATATGGACAGCAAATACCTGGCGACCTCGACGAAGTCAGAGCCGTTGGCCGTGGAGAGGGCCAAGGGGTCGGTCGTTTGGGACGTCGATGGCAACGCCTTCCTGGACTTCGCCAGCGGAGTGGCCGTGCTCAACATCGGGCACAGCCACCCGGCCGTAATCAAGGCGATCACAGAGCAGACCAAGAAGTTCACCCACTTCGCCGGCACCGATTACTATTACGACATCCAGGCCCAGCTGGCCAAGAGGCTCTGCGGCCTGGCCCTCGGCGGCTGCGACAAGAAGATATTCCTCAGCAATTCGGGCGCCGAGAGCGTCGAGGCCGCGATGAAGGTGGCCCGCTGGTCCACTCAGAGGAAGCAGTACCTGGCGTTCCTGGGTGGCTTCCATGGCCGGACCTTCGGAGCGCTGTCCCTGACCGCCAGCAAGAGCGTGCAGCAGGAGCGGTACTTCCCCAAGGTTCCCGGGGTGACCCACATCCCCTACGCCAACTGCTACCGTTGCCCCTATCACTTGGAATATCCTGGCTGCGGCATATGGTGCGGGAAGATGGTCGAGGAGGTCTACTTCGACACGGTCCTGCCGCCGGAGGAGGTGGCGGGCATGTTCATCGAGCCGATCCAAGGGGAAGGGGGCTACATCGTCCCCCCCACGGAGTTCGTGCAGATCATGCACTCCATTTGTAAGAAGTATGGCATCCTTTTCGTGGACGACGAGGTGCAGGCGGGCATCGGCCGCACGGGCAGGATGTGGGCGATCGAACATCATGATGTGGTCCCGGACATCACCTGCTCCGCCAAGGCCCTGGGGTCAGGGATACCCATCGGCGCGACCATATTCCCGAAGGAGTTGGACTGGGGCAAGAAGGGAGCGCATTCCAACACCTATGGCGGGAACGCGGTGGCCTGCGCATCCGCTTTGGCCACATTGGATGTCATCGAGAAGGAAGGCCTAGTCAAGAGCGCGGAGAAGAAGGGGCAACATCTCCGGGGGAGGCTGGAGGATTTCGCCGAGGACTATGAGATAATCGGTGAAGTGCGGGGTAAAGGTCTCATGCAGGCCACGGAGTTCGTGAAGGACCGGGAGACCAAGGAGTACGCGTGCAAGGAACGCGACAAGATCGTGGAGACGTCGTTCAAGCATGGCTTGATCCTGCTGGGATGCGGCCGTTCGGCCATCCGCTACATCCCGCCCCTGACCTCCACCATCAAGGAGATCGACACCGGTCTGGACATACTGGAAGATGCCATCAGGCAAATCGACAAGCAAATGAAGTGATCGGGTGGCAGCATGAAGGTCTATCGGGCGGGGAGCAGGGCGTGGGCCAAGGGAACGGGCTACAGTAAAAGGACCCTTCTTGAGGAAGGGGAGCTGGGGGTCGAAGGCTCGTTCATCCAGGAGGTGAAGTTCAATGCAGGAGAGTGTGTGCCGCTCCACTACCACAGGACCCAAAGGGAGATATTCTATGCCCTGTCCAAGATCGAGTTCGAGATCAATGGGGAAAGGGTACTGATGCAGCCAGGGGACATAGTGGTCTGCGAACCTGGGGACATACATGGGAATCCAAGCCTCCCCAGGGAGGCGCGCATCCTGGTGATTAAGGTCGACTTCGCCGAGGGCGACACAGTCTGGATGTCTCCCTGAGGTCCTAGATCCTGGCCTTGATGGAGAACATCATGGGGAAAGATATCGCGGGATCGTCGAAGTGCCATGTTCCATCAGCGCGCCGCGACATCTGCGGATGCCTCTTGAAGAAGCCGAATGGGAACTCGTGAAGGAACTCGATACTCAGCCCCGCCTCCAGCAATGAGTTGACGATCTCGCTCAATGGATGAGGCCATTCATAAGAGGTTTTATTCTTCAGCCGCACGCTCCGGTCTGTATATGTTCCCAACAGCTCGAACTTCAATGCTTCGCCAGGGGAGAAATAGGGAAAGTTCATGCATATCTTGTCCGCTGATTCCTCGTCGATGGTGGATGCCAGTGGATGGTCCTCTACGATATAGAAGAATCCTCCCTCCTTCAGATGATTCCTGATCTGGTCAGCCCATCTCTTAAGGTCTGGAAGCCAGCATAGCACACCATAC